>Ga0209468_1000031_pt1 | contig 83156 bp, 71 predicted proteins | sample GraSoiAngelo_102_FD_185871 | JGI IMG/M metagenome (GOLD analysis project Ga0209468, IMG submission 185871) | Grasslands soil microbial communities from the Angelo Coastal Reserve, California, USA - 14_0903_02_40cm (SPAdes) (version 2) | ecosystem: Environmental > Terrestrial > Soil > Grasslands ...
CGCTCATGGCCTCACATCGTATATACCGGCGGCGAGCGCAATTTCGCCATCCATCCTCCTCCGCTCTCCACCCTATAATTTCGGGAGCAGATCCCCATTCATTCCAATCGCACTGCAAGGAGGGTTGTATGTCCCGACATCTCCTCGTCCTTTCTTTGCTCATCATCGCCGCCTTCGCCGCGACCGCCGACGACTGGCAGTTCATCGGGCCGAAGAACTTCGGCGCGCGCGTGACCTCGCTGGCGGTTGATCAAAAAAAGCCAACCATGTTTTTGCCGGCTCGGCGAGTGGCGGGCTTGGGGAGAAGAGGGGCGCGAGCGAGAGCTGGCGCTACGTCAACACTGGCTTTCAAGAGTCGAAGTCGAGCCGGAGAAGTGCGTCAAGCCTGAAAAGTCAAAAGGCGTTTGCACGATCAGTTCGAACAGCAACGGACCACGCCAAGACTGGGTTGTCTGCCCGTACCGTATCTTTGATCCGAATCTCATCGACTCGGTCGCGGCACGGCTCTACGGCGTCACGAACGCAGACTCTCTCCACACCGTGGCAGCCACGATTGATATCACCCCATATCAATCACGCGTCCGCCGCACCCGTCCGAGCAGTCGCCGAGGCCACGATTGATATGGCCCCATATCAATCGCACGGTCGCCGTGTCCACGATTGATATCACCCCATATCAATCGCACGTCCCCCGCACCCGTTCGTGCGCTCGCCGAGGCCACGATTGATATGGCCCGATATCAATCACAGGCTCGCCGAGGTCACGATTGATATGACCCCATATCAATCACACGTCCCCCGCACCCGTTCGTGAGGTCGCCGGGGTCACGATTGATATGGCCCCATATCAATCACGGGCTCGCCGGGGTCACGATTGATATGACCCCATATCAATCACACGTCCGCCGAACCCGTTCGTGAGGTCGCCGGGGTCACGATTGATATGGCTCCATATCAATCGCACCTTCGCCGCACGCGTCCGGGCGGTCGACGAGGGAAGGATCGATGTCACTCCGTCTCCCTCCTGGCTCCGGGGCCTGCATAATCAGGCCATGCAGAGCGATGATCGGGAGACCTCCGCTCCTCCCGTGGTGACAGTCGAGCCGGCCGGGACGCCGGCCACACTGGTTGTGACGGACATCCTCGCGCCGGTGCAGACGGCTCCTCCGCCACTGGCCGAACCGGAAGTGCTCGTGGCGGGGCTGCGCTATCTGCAGCAGCGCATCCCCGAGTTCACGCAGCTGTCGGTGCAGGAAAAGCGATCGCACGCCCGTGCGGCGAACCTCGATCCGGAGTTCATCGAGAACGGTCTGCACGCGGCCGGCGTCTTCCGGGACACGAAGCTTCTCGTGGGCCGGAACAGCGAGGAGCTTCGGGAGGAGGACGAGGAGATCCGCCGCTGGGACGCGGTCATCCTGGAAATGCGGGCCCTCATTGACGGGATCGAGGCTGCGAACCTGAAGCGGAAGCACCGCCTCGGCAGCGCCATCCTGACGATTTACCGAGTCATCGGAATCTACCTCCGCACCCCCGCCCAGAGGACGCCTACCTGCGCCCGTACTACGAGAACATGAGACGGGCCTATCTGAAGACGCAGCGGTTCCGCGGGCGGAAGAAGAAGGAAGAGCCGGAATGAGCTTCGCCCGCGCTGAGCTGTCTACCCTCGCAGTTTGATTGCGGCTGCTACGGCCGACGCGCGGTAAGGGTCATCAACATCCACGCGGACAACGTGGGACCGCCGACGGCTTGCACCGTGAGCGTTGCTGACGCGGCGGCGCCGGGGGGCCGCGTTGGTTGAGGTGACTTGCGGCGTGGTGTTGAGCTGCCTTCATCCTTCGCGGGATCGAGCGTGATGTCTCCCCACGTCAGCGCGAGATTATTGCTCGGCCGTAAAAGTCAGCGTAGAAGTGGTCCTCGACTAGGAGTTTGCGCGGCAGAAACGACGATCTCAGGCGCGTTGCGCCGCTCGAAGCCGCATTCGTGACGTGGCGGCAAGCAGGCCGCAAGGCGGAGCAATCCACGCAGCCGCCCGTGGCGGCCTACTCCTCGGAGGCCGGGAGGCCAGGCGGCTCGGAGGCTTCCTCCTCGTCGTCCGGCGGCTTCGGCGGCATCACCTCACGTAGCAACGTCTCGATTCGCAGCGCGCGCATCGCCGTCTCGTCGTATCGGAAATCCAGTTCCGGCGTATAGCGGAGGTGAATGCGCTTGCCGAGGAGATGGCGCACTTTGCCGGCGACGCGGCGCAGCTCTTCGACCGCTTGCTTTGTGTCCTCTTCTTTGAGGCCGGTCATGTAGACGCGCGCGTAGTGGAGGTCGGGGCTGACTTCGACTTCGCTGATGGACGACCAGCCGATGTTCACGTCCTTCAGATCGGTGCGCAGGACCTGCGCGAGTGCGTCGCGGATGTTTTCACCGACGCGCGAGGTGCGTCTCGTTTTTTTCATAGCGAAGCTTCTTCGTCGAAATCCAACTTCTCGCTGGTCCAGCCGGCCAGCACCGCGTTGGCGTGGCCGTCGACCCAGTTCTGGATTTTATCCAGCAATGAGTCTGCCGAGTCGTGGCGATCGGCCACGAACGAGACCGCCAGCCGCGCGCGCTGATGCACGTCGTGCAGCGCCACTTCGTTCGCGGAGATGTTGAAGGTGTGGCGAAGACGGTCGCGAAGAGACTTCACGACCGCCCTCTTGTCTTTGAGTGATTGCGCGTATTCGATGTGGATCTCGAAGAGTGCGACGGCGACGACCATGGTTAGATGGCGGATGACGGATGGCAGATGGCAGAACCGAGACGCAACGCGTGCGCTCGCGCTTTCTGCCATCCGCCATCGGCCATCTGCCATCCGATCACGCCAGCGCCGCCTCCAGCTGCTCGGTCTTGAACGCTTCGATCACGTCGCCGACCTTGATGTCCTGGAACCTCTCGATGCCGATGCCGCACTCGAAGCCCTGCCGGACCTCGGACACATCGTTCTTGAAGTGCCGCAGCGAGCCGATCTTGCCTTCGTAGATCACGCGGTTGTCGCGCAGGAGGCGCACGCTCGCGGTGCGCGGGATCACGCCGTCGACGACCATGCAGCCGGCGATGACGCCGATCTTCGGCACCTTGAAGGTGTCGCGCACTTCGGCGCGGCCCTGGAAGACTTCATGGAACTTCGGATCGAGCAGGCCGACCATCGCCGCCTTGATCTCGTCGACCAGCGTGTAGATGACGGTGTAGAGCCGGATGTCGACGCCTTCTTTTTCGGCGAGCTCCGCGGCGTTGCGCTCGGGACGGACGTTGAATCCGACGACGATCGCATCGGATGCGGTCGCGAGGAGAACATCGTTCGTCGAGATCGCGCCGACCGAGGAGTGGATGACGCTGACTTTGACCTCGGAGGTGGAGAGCTTGCGGAGTGTTTCGTTGAGCACTTCGACCGAGCCCTGCACGTCCGCTTTCACGATGAGGTTCAGCTCTTTCACGCCACCGGTCTGCATGCGCTGGAAGAGCTGATCGAGCGACATGCGGCCGGAGCCTTGCTGCGCGGCATCGCGCGCCTTCTCCTGCCGCATTTGTCCGATCATGCGCGCCTGCGTGTCGTCGTCGACGACGGCGATCGAGTCCCCCGCTTTCGGCACGTCATCGAAACCGGTGAGCTGTACCGGCGTCGCGGGACCGGCCTCGGTGATGCGCTTGCCGCGCTCGTCGCTCATCGCGCGCACGCGTCCCCAGGTCGAGCCGGAGAAGAACGGGTCGCCGATCTTCAGCGTACCGTCCTGGATGAGAACCGTCCCGACGATGCCGCGTCCGACTTCCTTCTTCGCCTCGAGCACGACGCCCTTGGCGGGCATGTCGGGATTCGCTTTGAGATCGAGGAGATCGGCAGTCAGCACGATCATGTCGAGCAGATCGTCGATGCCTTTCTTCTGTTTCGCCGACACTTCGACCGACACCGTCTCGCCGCCCCACTGCTCGACGAGCACGTTCGCATCGGCGAGCTCGCGGCGGACCTTCTCCGGATTCGCGTTCGGCTTGTCGATCTTGTTGATGGCGACGATCATCGGGACCTTCGCGGCTCTCGCGTGATCGATCGCTTCCTTCGTCTGCGGCATGACGCCGTCGTCGGCCGCGACGACGAGGACGACGATGTCCGTCACCTTCGCGCCGCGCGCGCGCATCATCGTGAACGCTTCGTGACCCGGCGTGTCGAGAAAGACGATCTTGCGGCCCTTCTTCTCGACGTGGTACGCGCCGATGTGCTGCGTGATTCCGCCGGCTTCGCCTTCCGCGACGTTGGCCTCGCGGATGACGTCGAGGAGCGAGGTCTTGCCGTGGTCGACGTGACCCATGACGGTGATGACCGGCCCGCGCGGCACCGTGCCTTTTGCGTCGGTGCGCTCCATCGCCTCGAGCTCGAACGCTTCTTCGAACGAGACCATCTCGGCGTCGATCCCCAGCTCGCCGGCGACTTCCAGCGCGAGCTCCTTGCCCAACGGCTGGTTGATCGAGACCATCAGCCCCTTCTTCATGAAGAGGTGCTTCATCAGATCGTTCGCTCTGACGTCGAGCTTCTCGGCGAGCTCTTTCACCGTGACGCCTTCGGTCAGCGCGACCTTGCCGGTCGGCCTTTTGAACTCGAGCACTTTGGCAGTCGGAGCGGCTTGCTTGCGCGAGTCGCGGCGCGAAGAGACTTTCTTCGGCTCTTCGTCGAGGTCCGTCATCACGATGTCCGGACCGATGTCATCGGCGATGACCTGCGTTCCGGAGAACGGACCCTTCGTCAGGAGCTCCTGATCGAACTCCGCGGCGCGCGTCGTTTTTCCGCGCTTGCCGGTCTTCTTTTTCTGCTGCCCTTCCTCACCGGCCGTCTCTTCTTTCTTGCGGCGGATGATGTTCGAGCCGGGCATCAACGGCGGAGGCGGAGCGCCCATCGGACGTCCCGGTCCGCCGGGACGAAGACCCGGACCACCGCCGGGACTGCGCATGCCCGGACTCGCCGGACGCGCTCCCATCGGAGCGCCGGGACGCGCGCTCGGACCGCCGGGACGCGGACCACCCGGTCCGGCGGGACGTGCGCCCATCGGCGCGCCGGGACGCTGTGCTCCCGGACCCGCTGGGCGCGGCGGTGGCGGAGGCGCACCTTGTCCCGCGTAATTCGGACGCGGACCTTGCGGAGCGCGCGCGCGCGGGCCGGTCGGTCCGATCGGACGTCGCGAGTCCGCGGCGGGCGGAACATGCGGCGGCGCGGCGGCCGGCACTTCTTTTTCCATGGCAGGGTGAGCAGCGGGAACGTCGGCGTGCACTTCCTTCGCGGCGACGCGCGGCTTCTCCTGCACCGGAGGCGCGGGCGGCGCTTCTTTCGCTGCGCGCTCCTCGGCCTCTGCGGCTTCGACGAACTCCGGGATGATGACGGTGGGCGTCGGCGGCGCGGCGACCGGCTCTTCCCCTTTCGGCGCCTCGGTCTTCTTGCGGACCGGCGGCTGCACGATCGGGCGCGGCGGGCGCACCGCTTCCTTCTTCTTCTCCAGTACCGGCTTGTCCTCGCGCATGATGACGCTTCTGCTGCGCGCGGTCAGCTTCTTGCCGGTAATCAGCGCCTGGATCACTTCAGGCTCGAGGACCTGATTCGCGTCCGATACTTCGGCGCCAAGCGACTGCAGTTGGAAGATGAGGTCCTTCTCGGACTTTCCCATCCTCTTCGCTACGTCGCTCACTCGAAACTTTGGTGCCGCCATTCAATCTCCCTGGGGTTTCCCGCCTAACCGTCGTGCTTGTGTTTTTCTTTACATGATGACGTCTCGCGTCACTGCCCGGATGCTTCGGCCTGATTGTCGTCCGAAGCCTGTTCTTCTTCTGATTCCTCTTCGCCCTCGCCGCCCTCTTCGTCGAACGAGCCGCCCTCATCGACCTGCTCGTGCTTGCGCGCGAACTCGATCATCTGCGTGGCCATCTCTTCATCCACGCCTTCGATCGCGGTCAGGTCCTCGATCGACGCATTGATCACGGAGTCGAGATCATCGTAGCCCGCTTGCTCGAGCGTGTCCGCCCATTCCGCCGGGAGGTTCTCGATGTCGTGGACGTTGGTCTGCGAGCGCGACTCCGCCATCGCTTCCTGCAGCATTGCAGTCAGCGCGTCGGCGACCTCGCCCTTCACTTCCTCTTCCGACTTGATGTCGATCTTCGCGCCGATCAGTTCCGCCGCGAGACGGACGTTCAGTCCGCGCTTGCCGATGGCGAGCGAGAGCTGATCGTTGTCGACGATGACGTCGAGGTGCGGGCGATGCGCGGCCTCGTCGCTGGTGACCGACACGCGCGTGATCTTCGCCGGAGCGAGCGCGTTCTGCGCGTAGTTCACGACGTCGTCGTGCCAGGGAATGATGTCAATTTTTTCGCCGCGCAGCTCGCGGATGATCGACTGCACGCGCGAGCCCTTCATGCCGACGCAGGCGCCGACCGGATCGACGTCGCGCTCGCGCGACATCACCGCGATCTTCGCGCGCTCGCCCGGCTCGCGCACCGCGCCCTTGATCACGACCGTTCCGTCGTAGATCTCCGGCACTTCCATCTCGAACAGCTTGATGAGCAGACGCGGGTCCGTGCGCGAGAGCACGACCTGCGGTCCCTTCGGCTGCGTGTGCACGTCGACGATCACCGCCTTGATGCGATCGCCCTGCGAGTAACGCTCCGCGCGCGACTGCTGCGAGCGCGGGATGATGCCCTCGGTCTTGCCATTGAGATCGATGATCATGTCGCCGCGCTCGAAGCGCTTGACGTATCCGTTCTCCAGCTCGCCGAGCTTGTCCTTGAATTCGTTGTAGACCTTCTCGCGCTCCGCCTCGCGGACCTTCTGATAGAGGACCTGCTTGGCCGACTGCGCGGCGATGCGTCCGAGCTCGTTGGGCGGCTGCGTGAGCGGGATCTTCACTTCATCGCCCTGCTCGACATCAGAGTCGATCTTCTGCGCCTCGTAGGTGCGGATCTGCGTGTTCGGGTCGCGCACCACGTCGACGACTTCCTTGCTGATGTGATCGAGCTTCAGGATTCCGCCGACCTGCGCGTTCGGATCGAACTTGTGCGCCTGTTCGAGCGTCCACTGCGCCTGCGGATCTTCGATCTGGTTCTCGTCCTCGACGATCTCCTTGTAGGCCAGAATCGTCACGCCTCCGCCGGCGCGGTCCAGCACCGCCTCGAGCGGCTCGCGCGTTTTGTAGTACTTGCGCGCGGCGGTCGCCAGCGCGTCTTCGAGAGCCTTGTAGACGCGATCGACATCGATCGACTTTTCATACGCGAGCGCGCGGATGTCCTTGTCGTTGAACATCACGTTCTCGCTGCTTGCCTTCTCTGCTGCGGCGCGCCGTGTCACAGCTCTACCTCCAGACGTGTTTCCTTGATGTCGGCGAGAGGGATCGCGTAGTCCGGATCCTTCTTCACCGCGGGGTCGGACACCACGACCGTCTCGCCGTCGAATTCCTTCAGACGGCCGACGATGACGTGCAGTCCTCGAACAGCCTTGCCGGTTTTGACCCGCACGAACCTGCCGAGGAACTTCTGATAGTCCGACGGTTTATAGAACCTGCGATCGAGTCCGGGCGACGAAACCTGCAGCTCGTACTCGGCGGGAATCGGATCTTCGACGTCGAGCCAGGTCGAGACCTGCGTCGACACGAGCTGGCAGTCGTCGATCGTGACGCCGCCGTCTTTGTCGATGTCGACACGCAGCAAGTAGCCGCGTCCCTGTTTCCGATAATCAATGTGAACGAGCTCCAGCCCTTCGGATTCGACGATCCGCTGGATCTGCTCCTCCACATGGCCCGGTACGTCGTTCAAATTTTCGCCCCTAGAACAAAAAAAGCGGCCGATCGGCCGCTTTCGAAAGTTGTGTTGCTCGAAAGCCGTCGAATACTAACACACCATTGCGAGCGGCAACAACAGAGGGTGCCGCGGGGTGATTCCGGTGTGTAAGGCGGGCTTTCCAGCCCGCCCCAAAACGAAAACGGCGGGCTGAAAAGCCCGCCGCCACACGAGAGGAAATCGAAGAAATATTAGTGGTGCACGCTGCGGCGCATGAGCGTCTTGCCCGAGCCCTGCGTCGACGGATAAATCGCCGCGATCGCTTCCGGTCCGAGCTCCTTCAGATACTGCGGCTCGAGCGTGGTCGCGTCGCCCGACGCGTTGTCGAGGACTGAACCGTACGCGAGGAACGCCGGGCAGCCCTGGCCGCCGCACGAGGTCGGAACGTCCGAGCCTTCCGCGGTGCTGTTGGTCTGTTCGACGACGACAAAGAAGTTCGAGCCGGTGAACTCTGTCCCGAACCAGTCACCGATACCCTTCGGCGCGGTGCTGCCGAGAGGTCCAAGGGTGACGGTCGCTTCTTTCTTCTTGTCGGTGTCGGTCATCGTGCCCTGATAGAGCGTCAGTTTGATCGTCGTGCGCGAATACTGCGACGCGTTGACCACGCCGATATTCGTGCGGACAGTGCCGACGGCACCGGCGAGACCGGTCTGCGTGACGCCGGTGATGAAGAGCTTGTCGAGGCCGGAGTTCGACTGCAGCGAGCTGACGAAGTTGTACCAGGGAACGCCGGAGAACAGCTGGCCGGTAATGCGGCGATTCGCCGCCGGCAGCGCAGGGTCGTCACCAGGGATCTGATAGATGCGGCTCTCGACACTGATCGCGCGGAAGTTCGGGCTCACGCCGGTGTTCGGATCCTGCGTGTCGGTTCCACAGCTCGCGCTCTTCTTGCAGCCGTTGAAGATCAGCTGACCGAACGCGTTGCCCTGCAGGTTCAGGGCGCTTCTGAAGAAGTCGAGGTACTCCTTCCGCTCGAAGCCCTTGAGCGTGATCACGTTCTTGAACTCCGTGCCCGTGCCGCCACCTTCACTCGCTGCCTGATAGATGACCGACACTTCGACGTCGTCGGACGAGAGATTGGAGATGTAGACGTCGGAAATGAACGTACCGCTCGATCCGGCCGCGTGACCCGCTGCCGGGACGTAGACCTGATCGGCACCACGGAAGTTGCTTGCGGACGCTCCAACTGCCACGAGCATGAAAGCCGCCGCAATACCAAGCTTCTTCATGAACATTTTTTCCCCTTTTGCTAACCGCTGGATTTTAGATATTTGAAGTACTCGATCGGTTATGCTGCCCGCGCATTCTAAACGATCTTTTGCTCGTTCGGATAGCCCTAACAATAACGATATACGGACGTGTTGTCCAAAACGTCACTGCTCTCCTCCGTATACTCCAACCGTGCTGGAACGCCAGTTTGTAACAGTCACAGCCGCTCAGGACGGTCTCCGGCTCGACCGTGCGCTGGGCGAGCTCTTCCCTGCCCACAGCCGCAGCGCGCTCGCACGTCTGGTCGAAGAAGAGCACGTCCGGTTGGACGGCAGAACGGCGAAAAAACCTTCGCAGCGGGTGGAAAGCGGACAAGGGATCGAGATCGATTTCCCCGATGCCGCGTCGGCGACTGTCGAGGCGCAGGAACTTCCGCTGCACATTCTTCATGAGGACGACGATCTCATCGTGATCGACAAGCCGGCCGGTCTCGTCGTTCATCCCGCCGCGGGTCATCGCGATCAGACGCTCGTCAACGCGCTCCTGTTTACGGTGAAAGATCTCAGCGGAATCGGAGGTGAGATCCGTCCCGGCATCGTGCATCGACTCGATAAAGACACGAGCGGTGTGATGGTCATCGCGAAAAACGATGAAGCGCATCGCAAGCTCACCGCCGCCTGGGGAACGGACGCGGTGAAGAAAGAGTACCTCGCGCTCGTCTACGGCACGCCGTCAACGGATCGAGGAACGATCGATGCCGCGATCGGCCGCGATCCGCGCGACCGCAAACGCATGGCCGTCGTCGCGCACGGACGCCGCGCCATCACCGAGTATGAGGTCGCGCAGCGATTGCGCTACGTCTCGCTCCTCCGCTGCACGCTGCGCACGGGACGCACGCATCAGATTCGCGTGCACCTCAAACACATCGGACATCCGATCGTCGGCGATCCCGTCTACTCCGGACCGCAGTGGCGCGGCATTCCCGAGAAGCGCGTACAGCGCGCGATCGCGCGCATGGAGCGGCAGGCGCTGCACGCGGTACGACTCACGTTTCCGCATCCGGCGACCGGCGAGACGATGACGATGGAAGCGGCGCTGCCACACGATTTCGCTTCGCTGCTCGACGAGCTCTCGTCATCCCAGAACAGATAGGACAGATAGGACGTGCTATCGGTCCTATCGGTCCTATCTGTCCTACAAGCTCCCCCGCAACTTCTCGAGAATCTCACGCTCCGCTTCCGCGTGCGCGCTCTTCGCCGCCGCCCACGCCGCGTCCGCGCGCGCGAGCAATGCTGCGCGGCGCGCGGCATCAGTGAGACCGCCGAGGTTGATGCAGACGTTTTGATAGGCGCCGGCGCCGCCGGCACGCGCCATCTGCGCGCCGACTCCGGCGTCGGAGAGCGACGCCTGCAAGCCGATGCGTGCGATCTCGCGGTTCAGCTCGACGATCTCCGGACAAGCTTCGAGCACGCCGAGCGGAACTTCGGCCGCGGCGACCGTCGCATCGGCGAGCGCCGCTTCGCGGGCGGGATTGTCTTTCGGCATCCGCATCACGTCGAGCAGGGCATCGAATGCAGCGGTGTCGGCGTCGACCGCTGCGAGCATCCGATCCTTCAACTCCTGCGCGCGCACCGCGATGCGATCGAGATCGCTCTGTTTCGACTCGAATCCCTTCTTCGTGTGCGACAGCACGGCCACCATCGACGCGAGCCCCGCCGCCATCGACGCGGCGAGCGCGGACACCGATCCGCCGCCCGGCGCCGGCGACTCGCTCGACAACTCGTCGGTGAACTCGCGCAGCGACATCGACGCAAGCGGCGCCGGCGTCGCGAGCCGGTACTCGATCACGCGCTCCTTCGGATCGAACTCCTTCACCTCCGACAACCCGAGCGTGCGAATCGCCGCGTGCACGAGCGCGGACTCCGGCACTCCGGTCGGACGTCCCATCTTCTCGAGGTAGTGACGGCCGGAGTCGAGCAGCACCTGACGCGGAACGAGTCCGACGATCTCTGATCCCGTCACGCGCAAACCGCGCTCGCGCGCACGCTCGTCGCACGTGTCGAAGACAACGTGCAGCGGCGTGACGTCGAGGTCTGTCAGATTGATTGACACCTGCGCGCAGCCGAACTCCGGAATCACCCACCCCACTGCCTTTACGGCTTTCAGGATCCCCGGCTCCCATACCGGCTCGCCCTTGGCGTCGAGCACCGGCTGATCGTTGGCATTGCGTTTCATGCGGCCGCGCTCGCGGATGTCGAACGCGACGCGATTCGCGAGCCGCTTGTCGAGCGTGTTGAGATTCACGTTGTATGCGACGAGGAACTTGCGCGCGCCGACGACGGTCGCGCCGGAGCGCGGCACGAACTGCATCGGGCCGTAGTCCGGCTTCCACGACGGGTCCTGCAACTTCCGCTCGCATCCTTCATATTCGCCCTCGCGGATGTCCGCGAGGTTGCGCCGATGCGGCGCGCTGCACGCGTGCTCGTACAAATACACCGGCACGCCGAGCTCCTTGCCGATCCGCTCGCCGAGGCGTCGCGCGAGGTCCGCGCATTCCTCCATCGTCACGTTCGCGACCGGGATGAACGGCACGACGTCGACCGCGCCGATGCGCGGATGCGCGCCGCGATGCGTCGTCATGTCGATCATCTCCACACCCTTTTGCGTGAGACGAAACGCCGCCTCCAGCACCGACTCCGGATCGCCGACGAACGTGATGACCGTACGATTCGTGTCCGCGCCCGGATCGACATTGAGCAACGTGACGCCGCTGACCGACGCCGCCGCGGCCGCCACCGCGTTGTACACCTCAGGCCTGCGGCCGTCCGAAATGTTGGGAACGCACTCAACGAGCTTCATGCGCGGCGGATGCTATCGCACCGCTGCGCGGGCGATGAGCTTGACCGACACGAATGTGGCGACCGCTGCCCTCAGCGGTCGCGGCGGCGCGAAGCGCCGCTGGCGCCTCCATAGGCGGCTGTGGTGACCGCTGACGGCAGCGGTCACCACAACCCACTGTTTCAAGTTTGGCGGCGTACTACGCCGTGTCCGGCCGCGTCCGCACCGACATCCAACTCCCCGCCCACCCCGCGAGCATGCCGCCCGCGATCAGCGCGAGGATCTTCTGCCACGGCAGAAAGCCGGCGAAGAGGAAGCCCCAGAGGATCGAGCTCGACGGCGCGAGCGCGCGGCGGCCGGCTTCGAAGAGCGCGAAGAGGAGCGCGACCGAAAGGCAGCCGCCGATGAGTCCCTGCAGGAAGCCCTCGATGAGAAACGGTCCGCGGATCATGCGCTCGGTCGCGCCGACGAGGCGCATGATCTCGATCTCTTCGCGATAGAGCATCATCGTCAATCGAATGACGTTCGCGATCGTGAACGCCGCCGCGATCGCGAGCACACCCCCGGCGATGAGGCCCGCGACGTTGATGATCTGAATCAGCCGTCGCAGCCGCACGATCCACTCCCAGTCGTACTGCACCTGATCGACGCCGGGCAGCGCGCGGATCGCGTTCATGCGCATGTTGAACGCGCGCGACTGCGCGAGCGCGGGAGTGACGTCGATCTCGAACGACGGCGGAAACGGATTCGCGTCGAGCTGTCCGACCACGGCCGACAGATTCGCGAAGTACTTTTTGAATCGCGCGAGCGCTACTTCGCGCGTGACGAAGCGCCGCTGTGCGAGCGTGCGATCGCCCGCCAAATTCTGACCGACTGCCGCGATCTGCTGCACCGTCGCCTCGGGGGCTAGATAGATCACGACTCGCGATCGTCCCTGCCACTCCGCGGCGGCGCGCCCGAGGTTCTCGGCGACGAGGAGAAACGCGCCTACGGTGACGAGCGAGATGGTGATCATCGCCACGGCGACGAAACTCGTGCGCTTCGAGACCCAGATGCGTCGCACGGCTTCGCGGAAAAAATAGGAGAAGCTGTTGGAAGGGATCTCGGGCTCGCGGCGGCCGGGGATGAACTCGCGAGGCATTAGATGACGGCAGAAGGCAGAACGCAGAAGGCAGAAGTGAGAAGGTTGGCGTGCACGCGGCGCTCGCGTGTTCTGCCTTCTGCTTTCTGCCTTCTGCCTTCTGCCTTCATCCCCCGATCCCGAAGATCCCTTCGCGCGCGGGCGCGCGCTCGACCGGCCGCGGTTTCTCTTCGATGAGCCGTCCGTGCTCGAGCACGATCACGCGGCGTCCGCTGCTGCGAATCAGCTCGCGGTCATGCGTCGCCAGCAGCACCGTCGATCCACGCAGGTTCGCTTCCGAGAAAATGTGCAGGATCTCGCGCGACAGATCGGGATCGAGATTTCCGGTCGGCTCGTCGGCGATCAGCACGAGCGGATCATTGATGAGCGCGCGCGCGATCGCGACGCGCTGCTGCTCGCCGCCCGACAGCTGCGGCGGATACGCGTTCAGCTTGTGATGCAGGTCGACGCTGCGCAGCGCCTGATACGCCTTTTTCTTGTGCTCCTTCGGCGCGACGTTGAGCACCGTGAGGATGAACGAGAGGTTCTCGAACACCGTCATCCGCTCGATCAGTTTGAAGTCCTGAAACACCATTCCGATCTCGCGCCGAAAGTATGGAAGCTGCGACGGCTTCATCGCAGCGAGGTTGCGCCCGTTGACGATGATCTGTCCTTCCGTCGTCGTCATCTGACGCAGAATCAGCTTCAGCAGCGTCGACTTTCCCGCGCCGCTCGGGCCCGTGAGAAAAACGAACTCGCCTTTCTCGACGTGAAACGTGACGTCGTTCAGCGCCGTGGAATAGCGATCGAAGCGCTTCGTCACGTGATAGAAATGGATCATCGAGCGTCACCTCATGATAGCCCGCTTCTTTCTCGTCTGCCTCGGCGGCGCCCTCGGCAGCGGCGCGCGCTACGCGACGTCTGTGTGGGCGGCAGGCGCAATCGGCACCGCGTTTCCGTTCGGCACGCTCATTGTTAACCTGCTCGGTTCGTTTGTTCTCGGCTTCCTCATGCACGCGATCCCGGTGTCGTCCGATCTGCGGCTCACGCTGACGACGGGCGTGATGGGCGGCTTCACGACGTATTCGACGTTCAACTACGAAACGATGCAGTACTTTCGCGAGGGAGCGTTAGCGGTCGGCTTCGTCAACGTGTTGACGACCGTCGCCGGCTGCCTCGTCGCCGGATTTCTCGGCTTCGCACTCGCGCGATTGATCTTCGGGAGGTGACGATGCGGGCACTCGAAGGCGAACAGGTCATGGTGCGCATCTTCTTCGGCGAATCGGACAAGTGGAAACATCGCCCGCTCCACGTCGCCCTGCTCGAGCGCCTGCGCAGCGAAGGCTTCGCCGGCGCAACCGTCGTCCGCGGCATCGCCGGCTTCGGCGCCACGAGCGTCATTCACACGACGCACCTTCTCGACCTGTCGACCGATCTTCCGATCGTCGTCGAAGTCATCGACACCGAGGACCACATCGCGCGGCTCACGCCGATTCTCGACGAAATGCTCGGCGGCGCGCTGGTGACGATGGAGAAAGTGCGCGTGCTGCGATACGTGGCGGCGAAGCGCTAACGCTCGGACAGCGGCACCGTGACGATTTGGGGAATGCGCTCGAAGTGTCCATCGAGCGTAAGCAGCGGAAGACCATGCTGCATCGCTGACGCGGCGATCCACATATCGTTCGTTGGGATCAGCGCTCCAGCGGCGCGAAGACCGTTATAAATGTCCGCGTATCGTTCCGCGGTTTCCTCATCGATCTCGACAATGTTGACGCGTGGTGATTCGACGAATTCCCGAAGCGCAGCCAGATTTGCTGCCTGTCGACGACTCCGTTTGAATCCGCCAAGAAGTTCGCCAAACACCGTCGCGTTGAGGTAGACCTCGTCGGCATCTTCCACGGCAGCGATCACCTCTGCTGCTCCGCGCTTGAACGCGGAGTAACCCGAAGTGTCAATGAGGAACCGCCTCAACGCCAGAGTTCCTCGTCGATTTGCCGTTGCTCACGAAGCGACCTGTCGAATTCTTCCGCTTCAGCGTCGCTCCACGTTCCAGCTAAATGAGTGAGATCAGTATGTTTCCTTCGTGGCTTCGATGGCTTGCCCACTCGCTCCTGTAGCAACTCCAGCACCGCGCGATTGATGCTGATCCGCTGTTCTTTCGCCTTCGCGCGGATCGCCTTCTGAATCTCGGGCGGGATGTTTCGGAGCGTGATCGCCTTCATGCATCACAATGTGCATCGCAGTGATGCACTTGTCAACGATCAACGCTCCCTGAGCGCCAACGCCACCGGAATCCGCGCCGCGCGAATCGCAGGGAAGAATCCGCCGACGATTCCGATGAACAGCGCGTAAATGATCGCGCCGAACATCAATGCGGGCGTGACCTGGAACGCGAACGCGACCTGGCTGAACGTCTGCCAGTTCATCGTCGCGCTGCGGTAGCCGTCGAAGGCGAGATACGCGCCTAACGAGCCGATGATGCCGCCTAACAGGGCGAGGACGAGCGCTTCGGCCATGACGGAGATCATAACGGCGCCGCCGCCGAAGCCGAGGGCTTCGAGAGTGGCGATATCGCGGGAGCGCGCGGAGACGGCGGTGTACATCGTGTTGAGCGCGCCGAAGATTGCGCCGAGACCCATCAAGCTGCAGACGATGAATGCGAGTCCGGTGACGAGGAGGCGCATGGTGCGCGACTGCGCGGCGTAGTAGTCGGTCTCGCGCTCGATCTTCAGGTTCGTGCGCGGATCGGAGGTTAATGTGTCCTTGAACTGCTGGAAGCTGCCCGCCGACGCGAGCCGCACGAGCACGGTTTGATACGAGCTGCCGCGATGATATGCGGGCGCGAGCACGGCGGCGTCCGCCCACACTTCCGACTCCGCGATACCGCCTTTTCCTTCAAAAATGCCAACGACTTTCCAGCGCGTCTGTCCGAACTGCATTTCCGTTCCGACTTCCGTGCTCTTGAACTGCGTCTGCGCGGAGCGGCCGACGATCACTTCGTTCGTACCCCACGCGAACATCTTTCCCTCGACGATCTTGATCTCCGGCCGCACGGCGAACGCTTCCTCGCGCACGCCGCGCATCGGCACGTTCGCTTCCGTGTTCGTCGAGCGCTTCGGCAGATCGACGAGCACGAACAGCTCCGGCGACGCGAGCAGTTTGCCGTCGGCACCGCGCGCGACGCGCGGATCGTTGCGCACGATCTCGACATCGTCGCGCGAGAGCACGCTCGTCATCTCGCTGTCCGCTCCGCCGCGCAAAACGATCGCCGTGTCGGGCGATCCGGCCGCGATCATCACGTGACGGAATCCTTCGCCGATCGAGAGCACACCGACGAGCACCGCGACGACGCCCGCGACGCCGAAGATTGCGGCAGCCGAAGATCCGCGTCGCGCGGGAAGCGTGCGCAGGTTGAATCCGATGAGCGCTGCGAGTTGTCTGAACCAGTTCATTACTCTCTCCGAAGTGCGTCGACCGCGTTGAGACGCATCGCCTGAATCGCCGGCAGCGCGCCGGTGATGAGGCCGAGGATGATGACGACGGCGATGCCGATCGCGAGATCGTTCGCCGGGAAGCGAAAGATCGGCAGCGCGCCGCCGGTCGGATCGCCGCCTTTGATGAGCATGTACCCGAGGGCGAGTCCGATCGCGCCGCCGACGATCGAGATCAGGAGCGACTCCACGAGCACGAGCACGAGCATCTGCGCGTCGGTGAAGCCGATCGCCTTCAGCACGCCGAGCTCGCTGATGCGCTCGCGCACCGCCTGCGCCATCGTGTTGCCGGCAACGAGGAGGATGGTGAAGAAGACCGCCGTGAGAATCGCCGTCACGATCGCGCCGATGTTGCCCATCTGCTCGGCGAATCCTTTGATGAACGCCTTCTCCGTCTCGGTCTTCGTCTCGTACGGCGAGTTCGCGAACTTCTCATCGATCCGCTTCACGATGTCTTCGGCGTGCTTCGGATCCTTGATCTTGATGTAGTACCAGCCGGTGAGTCCCTGTCCGCGCAGGCGGTTCTCATCGAGATAGTCGTGGCGGAAGAAGAACGACGACGTGTCGACTTCTTCGGTCGCGCCGGTCTGAATCGCGACGAGATCGAACGTCCAGGTATTGCCGCCGCCCTTCGGCGTCATGTACGTCGCCTGGATCGGAATCTTGTCGCCGACTTTCCAGCCGAGGGCGTCGGCGAGCTTCTTGCCGGCGATTGCGCCGGTGCGCGTCTCCAGCCACTTCCTCTTGCCCTCTGCCGAAATGATGTACTCCGGATAAACATCGAAGAACTCGGCCGGCTCGACGGCGATCTGCCCGAAGGGACGTTTGTTGTCCTTGTATAAACCGCCGAACCACGAGGCCTGCGTGGCGTTGGCGACGCCGTCGACCTGCTCGATCTGCGCTTCGTACGCCTGCGGCAGCGGTTGGATCAGCGAGATGCGGTTGCGCACGATGAGGCGGTTCGCGCCGGCGACGCTCACGCCCATCTGGAACGCGTTGCGGATCGCGGAGAGATACCCGAAGAGCACGAACGCCACGAGGATCGACAGCACGGTCAGGATCGTGCGCAGCTTGTGGCGCTTGAAGTTGGAGAGGATCAGCAGGAAGAATTTCATGCGGCCATCTCGGTGGCGACTTGTCCGTCGACCATGTAGAGGCGGCGCGACGCGCGGTTCGCGGCATGCGGATCGTGCGTCACCATCACGATCGTCTTCCCGTGCTCCTGATTGAGCGCCTGGAGCAGATCGAGGATGCCGTCGCCGGTCTTGCGATCGAGGTCACCGGTCGGCTCGTCGGCGAGGATGAGCGTCGGGTCGGTGACGATCGCGCGGGCGATGCCGACGCGCTGCTGCTCGCCGCCCGAGAGCGTCCGCGGCGTGTGCTTCGCGCGATGCGAGAGGCCGACGATCTCGAGCGCGTTCGCAACGTGCTTCCTGCGGTCGGAGCTCGACAAATTCGTGAGCAGCAGCGGCAGCTCGACGTTGCGCTCGGCCGAGAGCACCGGCAGCAGGTTGTAGAACTGAAAGACGAACCCGACGTGGCGCGAGCGCCAGCGCGCGAGATCGCGGCGCGACATGTTGTCGATGCGCTTGCCCGCGATTTCGATCGTGCCGGCGGTCGGACGATCGAGACCGGCGAGGAGATTGAGCAGCGTCGACTTGCCCGATCCCGACGGTCCCATCAGCGCGAGGAACTCTCCCTCGTCGATATTCAGATCGAGGCGGTTCAACACGTTGATTTCCTCGCTGCCGCGGTGAAATTGCTTCTCCACGTTGCGCAAAGTGACGAGTTGATTGGCCATGTGTTCTCCTCGGTTACGCCATTGCGCGGTCGCTCGGTTGCGCGGCAATTTCGTACCGCGCGACTGCGCAACCGCGCAACCCTATTTTTTGACCTTCACGCGGTCGCCGTCCTTCAAATCAGGCGGACCTTCGATGATCACGCTCTCGCCGTCCGACACTCCGGATGCGAGGCGCGCGTTGTCGCCTTCAGCGGAGAGCACGCGCACCGCGCGGCGTTCCGCCTTGTCGTCTTTCACCACGAACACGATGTCCTGGTCGCCGTCGTGGCGGACTCCGGACTTCGGAATTTCCATTTGCTGCGACGCCGCGGCCGCCGGCTCGTTGGTGATGAACGAGGTTTTCACGCCCATGTCCGGCAGGATGCGCGCGTCTTTCTGATCGAACGCGATGCGCACTTTCACCGTCGCCTTCTGACGATCGGCGGTCGGCACCGCCGTGATGACGTGCGCGGGGATTTTCCAATCGGGATATGCGTCGAGCACCGCTTCGACCTGCTGGTTCGGATGCACGCGATTGATGTAGGCCTCGTTTACGTCGACTTCGATCTCCAGAGAGGCCATGTCGACGATCGTGCAGATGCCGGTGCGCGTGAAGCCGCCGCCGGCGGAGACCGGCGAGATCATCTCGCCCGGCTGCGCGTCTTTCGAGACGACGACGCCGTCGAACGGAGCGCGGATGATTGCGTCTTCGACATTCTGCCGCTGCAGATCGACCTGACGCTGCGCGCTGGCGAGCTGATCGCCCTGCGCGGAAAGGCGCGCGCGGTTCGCCTCGAGCTGCGCGCGCGCATGATCGAGATCGCTGCGGCTTCCGACTTCGCTCTGCGCGAGATGCGCGGCACGGTCGTAGTCGATCTGCGCCTCGCGAATGCGCACGCGCGTTTCTTCCAGCGCGCTCTTCGCCGCCGCCGCCTCGGCCTGAGCGACCGCGAGTCCGCGCGAGACGATCGACGAGTCCAGCCGCGCGAGCTCCTGCCCCTGCTTCACGTGCATACCTTCTTCGATGTAGATGTCGATGACTTTGCCCGTGACTTTCGACGAGACGGTCGCCTGACGGCGCGCCGTCACGTAGCCGCTCGCATTGAGCACCGCGCCGCGCGCCTGTGATGCGATCGCCTTCGCCGGCGCGACGCGCACGCCCTTTCCGCTGCCGCGCGTGAGCACGAGCGCGATCACCACCGCCGTAACGATGATCGTCGCCGTGACGAGGATCAGCGGCACCCGGCTCTTCCGCTCGACGTCCGGGCGGGCGATGCGTAATCCGTCGAGTGTGACTTTGTCGACCATTGGACGGCGCACATTATCGCGATGTTGCAAGCGGTTGTCAGTTGACGAATGTCATGGCGGCGCTTCGCGGATGGCGGATGGCGGATGGCGGATGGCGTACGCCGTGTGCCATCTGCCATCCGCCATCTGCCATCCGTTTGCAGCGGTGAAGTGACAAATTGTCACAAGTAGCCCGTAACCGGCGTGCGACGATGTCGTCTCCTAACGAAATGCGCCGCCTCTTCCGCCGCTCCATTCTCTGGCTGCTGCCGGTGGTCGTCGCCCCGCTCGGCGCGCTGCTGGTGATGCAGTACAAGACGCTGCGCTCTCTGGAGTCGAAGAGCGCGTCGGCGCAGCGCAACTGGCTCCGCAACTCGCTCGAGATCGCGACGGATGAAGTCGAAGACCGTTATCGCCACGACTCCGCGGCCGCGCTGACGATTCCGGCCGCCGAACTGCCCGACGTCACGACGCTCGGACATCACTTCGCACGGCATCACGTCTCCGGCGCGCGCACGTACTTCGCGATGCGCTTCAGCGGGAACATGTACGAGACCGGCTACTTCGATTCCAGAGGCAAAGAAAAATTGCCCATGGAAGGCGAAGCCGAGGCGGTGAAGATGGCGACCGTTTCGTGGCATGTCGCGCACAAGTGGAATCGCATCGTGCCGCAGCCGGGGCTCTTCGTCGATGAGCGTGAGTCCGAACATCGCGTGATCCTTCGTCCGGTAATCGATCCGTCGATGCATGTCGTCGGCGCGGTCGGCGTGGTGCTCGACGAAGCGCTGTCGCGCGAGGCGATGCTCGAGATCGCGACGCCGATTCTGCACAAGCGCTCGCCGGAGTCGAAGCTGCTCATCGGCGCGTACATCCCGCGCACGAGCGGCGGACGCGACCTCATCTCGCAGCCCCTCGGCTTCGTGTTCACGAACTGGCGCGCCGGCATCCGCGACATGTGCATGAGCCCCGAGGAAGTCGCGGCGGCGGACTTCCGCCACAATGCGATGTGGACCGGCGGCGCGTTTTTCGTCCTCCTCGGCGCGGTCGCGCTGGCCATCGGCGCCGTGATGCGGCAGACGCGCCTGTCGCAGATGAAGAGCGACTTCGTGTCGAATGTCTCGCACGAGCTGCGCACGCCGCTCTCCTCGATTCGCGTCTTCGGCGAGTACATGCGCCTCGGCCGCGTGACGCAGGCCGACAAAGTGCGTGAGTACGGCGAGTACATCGAGGCCGAGAGCCGCAGACTCACGGCGCTCATCAACAACATCCTCGACTTCTCGAAGATCGAGTCGGCGGAGAAGCAGTACCGCTTCTGCGACGCCGACGTGACGGACCTCGTCGAGCGCACCGTCGCGGCGTTCGCCGTTCCGCTGCGCGATCAGAATGTCGTGATCGCGTTTCATCCGCCGGCCGCACCGCCGCCGCTGTTGCGCGTCGACAAAGACGCCCTCGGACAGGCGCTCGTCAATCTGCTCGACAACGCGATCAAGTATTCGAACGGCACCAATGAGATCGACGTCCGCGTGACCGCGTCGCGCGACAGCGTGCGCATTTCCGTGCGTGATCACGGCATCGGCATCCCCGTGGTCGAGCACAAGAAAATCTTCGAGAAGTTCTATCGCGCCGGCAGCGGTCTCGTGCACGACGTCAAAGGCAGCGGCCTCGGCCTGTCGATCGTGCAACACGTCGCGCAGGCGCACGGCGGCCGCGTCGAAGTCGAGAGCGCGGCAGGAGAAGGAAGCACATTCACGATCGTGCTGCCGGGTGGAGGACAGGCAATCCTGCCTGTCCGGACAGGCGAGATCGCCTGTCCTCCACTACGAAGGGAGAACGCATGAACAACATCCTCATCGTCGAAGACGACCCCGCAATGTCCGTCGCGCTGCGCGACGGTTTCGAGTTCGAGAAATACAACGTCGAGATGGCTGTCGACGGCGAAGACGGGCTGCGACTCGCCAATCGCGGCGACCACGACCTCATCGTGCTCGACGTGATGCTGCCGAAGAAAAGCGGACTCGATGTCTGCAAAGAGCTGCGCCAGAACGGCAGCCGCACGCCCGTGATCATGCTGACCGCGCGCGGCCAGGAGATCGACAAAATCGTCGGCCTCAAACTCGGCGCCGACGACTACGTGACGAAGCCCTTCAGCTTCATGGAGCTCCTCGCGCGAGTCGAAGCCGTGTTGCGCCGCGTCCAGCGAAAAAAGACAGGCGACGAATTCGAATTCGGCGACATCCGCCTCGACTTCCGCACCTACCAGGCCAGCAAAAGCGGCGACACCATCGAACTGACGCCACGCGAATTCCGCATCCTGCGTTACTTCATCGACCACGCCGAACAAGTCGTCAGCCGCGAAGCGCTCCTCAATCACGTATGGGGCTACGACAGCTCCGCATTCACGCGAACGGTCGACACGCACATGGCGAGACTGCGGCAGAAGGTGGAGGCCACGCCGTCAGAGCCGCGGCACCTTCTAACGGTGCACCGAGTGGGGTACAAGTTCGTGCCGTAGTTACCTCGGCTGCGCGGTCGCTCGGTCACGCGGTTGCGCGGCAACGAGTTCCTTTCTTTGTACCCATTTGATCAAGCCGGTCAGTGCGCGGCCGGTGCCGTGTATCAAAGTGAGAATGTGATGCGTCTCGGCTTCGGCGATGAAGCGTAATTCGTGCGCAGCGATGATTTGCGCCTCGACTTCAAAGAGCGACCCGCGAGCCTGACTCAGGAACTGACGCCACTCGCCCAGCGTGATTCGGCCTTCACCTTCGGCAATGTGACTGATCACGCCGATCGCAGCGCGGCGCAGCTGGGATACGAGTCCGTAGAGTTCATGTTTGGGAAACGTGGCCGTCACGTCATACACAGCGACCACAACTTCCAAGCCGCGCTTGAACGCGACGAGATCCCGAAATGCTCTGACCATTCATGATTCGGTCGCTAAGGAGAGAAAAGGCGACGCCGGCCGTGTGGACCCCCATCTTACCTCGGCCGCGCAACCGCGCGACCGAGCAACCGCGCAACCGCTACGCAAGCCTCCCCAACACCCCCAACACCAGCTCCGTGAACTGCGACTGCACGCGCTCGGTCGTGTCCATCACTTCCTGGTGTGTCAGCTTCTGCTTGAGGATGCCGGCGGCCATGTTGGTGATGCAGGAGATGCCGAGGACGGGGATGCCCATGTGGGACATGGCGATCACTTCGGGGACGGTCGACATGCCGACGGCATCGGCGCCGAGGATGCGGAAGGCGCGGATCTCCGCGGGCGTCTCGTAGGTCGGACCGGAGAGGCCGAGGTAGATGCCTTCCTGTAGTTTGATGCCCTGCACGTTCGCCGCGACTTCTTTCGCGACGTTGCGCAGGTCCTCGGGGTAGGCCTCGCTCATGTCGGGGAAGCGGACGCCGAGGTCGTCGAAGTTCGGGCCGCGCAGCGGGTTCGCGCCCATCAGATTGATGTGATCGGAGATCAGCATCAGATCGCCGGGCTTGTACGAAGTATTGATGCCGCCGGCCGCATTCGTGACGACGAGCTTCTTGATGCCCAGGCGGCCGATGACGCGCGAGAGGAACATCACCTGGCTCATCTCGTAGCCTTCGTAATAGTGCACGCGTCCCTGCATCGCGACGACCGGCAGGCCTTTCGTGTGACCGAAGATCAGCCGCCCTTGATGACCGAGGACCGTCGACGCGCGCGCGCCGGGGATCTCGCCGTAAGGAATCGCCGTCTCGACGTCGATTGCGTCGACGACGTGTCCGAGTCCCGATCCGAGAATCACGCCGACCTGCGGTTGGAGAGACGTTTTGCTGCGGATGGAGTCGACGGCGGTCTTCAACTCTTCGATCATGGGCGCGGAGTATAGCGACATCCGGCGGAACGCTGAACGCAGAGCGCAGAACGTAGAATTGAGAGACTTCTCGCTTCTGCGTTCTACGTTCTGCGCTCTGCGTTCACCGTTTCATTGACACGACGCCTCCGAATCAACGACCATCAGAACCCGGCCCAAAATCCAGCGAGACGGAGTGACGAGCATGGAGCGTTTCACTGCGCTGATCGGATTCTTTGCGATTCTGGCGATTGCCTGGTTGTTGTCGACGAACCGCAAAGCCATCAAGTGGCGCCCCGTGATCTGGGGACTGATGCTGCAGATCGTCATCGCCGTGCTGGTTCTGAAGGGCAAGCTGATCGAGTCCGCGCTCGCCTCGATCGCGCTGCCGCTGACGCATGCCGGCGCCGCATTGGTAGTGATCGCGCTCGCGATCGTCGCCTATCTCATCGCGCGATTCGTTCCGGCCGTGTCGAAGGCAATCTGGATCGCCTACGCTGTCGCGGCCGCGTACTTTTTTCTGACCTTCAATCTCCTGGCGTTCATCTTCGAAACGATGAAGCATGTCGTGACGCAGCTGATCGGCTACACCGCGGAAGGCGCGAAGCTGGTATTCGGGCCGTTGGGTGATCCGGCAACAATCGGCGTCATCTTCGCGACGCAGATTCTGCCGACGATCATCTTCATCGCATCGATCTTCGCGGTCCTCTACTACATCGGCGTGATGCCGATCGTGGTGCGTTTCTTCGCAAAGCTGATGCTGCGCTTCATGGGAACGTCGGGCGCGGAGTCGACGTCGGTCGCCGCGTCGATCTTCATGGGACAGACCGAGGCGCCGCTGACGATCCGGCCGTTCCTCGACCGCATGACGCAGTCCGAGCTGATGACGATCATGACCGCGGGCATGGCGCACGTGTCCGGCGGCATCATGGCGGCGTACGTGATGATCGCGCACGTCGATGTCACGCACCTTCTCACTGCGGTGATCATGACCGCGCCCGGCGCGATCATGATGTCGAAGATTTTCGTGCCGGAAACCGAGCAGCCCGAGACCGGCGGCGAAGCGAAGATTGAAGTCCCGAAGCAGGACGTCAACGTCATCGACGCCGCGGGACGCGGGGCGATCGAGGGCTTGCACCTCTCCCTCAACGTCGCCGGAATGCTGATCGCATTCGTCGCGCTCGTCGCGCTGGTGAACGGCTTGTTCGGATACGTGCACGGCTGGCTCGCCGGCACGGCCCCGGCGATCGCGGCGTATTTCCCCGCCAGTCTCGACACGCTGCTGGGATGGATCTTCCGTCCGATCGCCTGGGCGATGGGCGTGTCATGGAAAGACGCGCCGATCGTCGGCCAGCTCCTCGGCACGCGTATGGTGCTCAACGAGTTCATCGCGTTCCTGAACCTCGGCAAGATTCCGGCAGGCGTGCTCGATCCGCGCAGCAAGATCATCGTGACGTACGCGCTCTGCGGCTTCGCGAACTTCTCGTCCATCGCGATTCAGATCGGCGGCATCGGCTCGCTCGCCCCGTCGCGCCGCGGCGACCTCGCCCGCCTCGGCTTCCGCGCGATGATTGCCGGCACGCTCGCAAACTTCCTCACGGCGACGATCGCGGGAATGCTGTTGTAGCTCAATCCCATGTCATCCCGAGCGTGAGCGAGGGACCTGGGGTTCGGGTGGCGGCACGAAACTCGTGCCTTGGCGCCCCGCCCGCCCAGGTCCCTCGCTCGCGCTCGGGATGACAAAACATTACGTCGAATACTCCCACGCGACTTTCTTCAGCACGCGATCGGCGCGCTCGATCAGCTGAAGAATGTCTTTCTTCGCGTGCGCCGCGGAGAAGAACGCCGCTTCGAGTTGCGACGGCGGCAAGTACACGCCCTCGGACAGCATGAGGTGGAAGAAGCGCGCGAACTTTTCGCGGTTCGATTGGTTCGCGGACTCGAAGTCTGTCACCGGCCCTTCGGTGAAGAAGAGCGTCCACATCGAGCCGACCCGATTGAACGTGATCGGCACTCCATGTTTCTCCGCCGCCTTGCGCACGCCCTCTTCGAATTCGCTGGTGCGCTCTTCGAGATCGTCGTAGATCGAGGAGTTGCGCAGCACGCTGAGCGTCGCGCGTCCCGACGCGACGGCGAGCGGATTTCCAGACAGCGTTCCGGCCTGATACATCGGACCGAGCGGCGAGACGAGCTCCATCAATTTGCGCGACGCGCCGTAGGCGCCGATCGGCATGCCGCCGCCGATGATTTTTCCGAGCGTGGTGATGTCGGGCTTGATGTCGTACAACGCCTGCGCGCCGCCGTAGGCGACGCGGAATCCGGTCATCACTTCGTCGAGGATCAGGAGCGATCCTTTTTCATCGCAGATCTCGCGCAGTCCTTGGAGGAATCCCGGCTGCGGCGGAATGCAGCCCATGTTTCCGGCGACCGGCTCGACGATGATCGCCGCGACGTCATCCGTCATCGCCTCGCGCACGGCTTTGAGATCGTTGTACGGAACGCTCAGCGTCAGCGCCGTCACTTCCTTCGGCACGCCCGCGGAATCCGGCAGGTTGAACGTCGCGCCGCCCGATCCCGCTTTCACGAGGAGCGAGTCGACGTGGCCGTGATAGCCGCCGTCGAATTTCATGATCGTGTTGCGCCCGGTCGCCGCGCGCGCGAGCCGCAGCGCGCTCATCGTCGCCTCCGTGCCGGAATTGACGAGCCGCACCATCTCCATCGACGGCACGGCCTGCACGATCATCTCCGCGATCTCGATCTCGGCCGCCGTCGGCGCGCCGAACGAGAAGCCGCGCGTCGCCGCCTTCTTCACCGCCTCGACGACGTAGCGGTGGCAGTGGCCGAGGATCATCGGCCCCCACGAACCGACACAATCGATGTATTGAAGGTTGTCGGCGTCGAAGACGCGTGAGCCGAGGGCCATGTCGATGAACGGCGGCGTGCCGCCCACACCGCGGAACGCGCGCACCGGCGAGTTCACGCCGCCGGGGATCACTTCCTGTGCGCGTTGAAAGAGAGATTCCGAGTTTTTGCCCATAGAGGCGTGGGATTAAATCAGAAAGCAAAAAGCGGAAAGCAAAAATGATTGATGGGAAATCAACCCAGCCCTCGTCATGCTGAGCCGCGTAGACGGCGAAGCATCTCAAACGACGCGAGTGTCGCATTTCGAGAGCCTTCGGCGTCTGCGCGCCTCAGGATGACGCTCGATTTCTGCTTTCTGCTTTTTGATTTCTGCTTTTCATCAGTACGCGTTTTCGTGGCGCAAACCGCGCACGACCGTCAGGAACAGAATCTTCACGTCGAGGAGCAGCGACCAGTTCTCGATGTAGTAGAGGTCGTGCTCGATGCGCATGCGGATGGACGTGTTGCCGCGCCAGCCGTGCACCTGCGCCCAGCCGGTCATGCCGGCGCGCACTTTGTGGCGCAGCATGTAGTGCGGAAATTCGGAGCGGAACTGCTCGACGAATTCGGGGCGCTCGGGACGCGGGCCGATCACGCTCATGTCGCCGACGAGCACGTTCCACAGCTGCGGCAGCTCGTCGAGCGACCACGCGCGGATCACGCGTCCCACGCGCGTGCGGCGCGGATCGTCTTTCTCCGCCCACACCGCGCCAGTCGCGTTCTCGGCACCGACACGCATCGATCGAAACTTCACGATCTCGAACGGCTTGCCGTCGAGTCCCATCCGAATCTGCCGATAGAAAATCGGACGGCCGTCCTCCAGCCAGATCGCCAGCGCGACGATGAGCATCACCGGCGACAGCACGATCAGCGCGGCCCCGGCGACGATGAGATCGAACGCGCGTTTGACGATGCGGCTCCAGCCTTCGATGCGCGTCTCCGACAGGTTGATGGTCGGCAGTCCGTCGAGGTCTTCGACGCGCGAACGCAAAACCATGAATTGCAGGAGATCGGGGACGACGTGGATCGACACGAGCGAGCGTGTCAGCCGGTCGAGGAGCTGCATCATCGCCTGCGACGACGCGTGCGGCAGCGCGACGAAGACGTGATCGATCTCGTGCTCGCGCACGACTTCTTCGGCGTCGTCGATCGTGCCGAGGCATTCGAGATTGCCGAGTGAGGCATCGTCGCCGTTGCGGAGATAACCGACGATGCCGAATCCGAGCTGATCGCGCTGCGCGTTCATCCGTTCGAGCACCGCGCGCGCGAGCTCGCCGTTGCCGGCAATCAGCACGCGCTCGAGATCTTTTCCGTCGCGATGGCGTCGCTCGACGATCGCGCGCACGAGCGTGCGTCCCGCGATTACGAGCACGATCGCGAGACCCAGGAACATCGCCAGCGTCGCGCGCGAATAGAGAACGTCGCCGTGTCCCGGCCGCACCCAAAGCAGGACGCCAGATAACACGACGGTCGCGACGACGGAGCCGATCGCGACAGACAACCACTCCTCGGCTTTCCCGCGCGTCGGGCGGATGCGATAGAGACCCTGCACCGCGAATGCGAGCGGGAAGACGATCGTCACGATCGGCAGAATCGCGGCGTAGGTCGCGAGATCCTGTTGGCCTTTCGTGACGGGGATGACTTCGAATTGAAAGCGCAGGAACCACGCGCAGAGCATCGCCAGGTTCGACGCGATGGCGTCGTTGATCAGGTAGACCGTGGCGAGCGCCTTGTGTTTTTTCTCGATCATCGAAGCGTCTGGAGCTGCGCGCGAAACTCCCGATCGAAGCGTGCACGCGAAAACCGCTCCGCGTGCGCGCGAATGGCCGGGCGATCCCACTCGCGCGACTCGACTGCATCGAGAGCGCTGCGAAGCGAGTCTACCTCCGGCCGGTCGAAGAAAATTCCTGTCACGCCCTCCACTAACGTATCGAGGACGCCGCCCTCGCGCAATGCAACGACCGGTATACCCAGCGCCATCGCCTCCAGCGGCACGATCCCGAAATCCTCGACGCCCGGCAAGATCAGGCTTTGGGCGCGTGCGAGCCGCGCGATGATCTCCGCCCTCGATACGGAGCCCAGCATCTCGACGTTTGTTTTGCCTCGGCGCTTCAGCTCGTCGAACAGCGGACCGCCTCCGATCACGACCAGCTTCTTGCCCGTCGCAAACGCGAGCTCGACTTTCTTGTACGGCACGAGCGCGGAGACGATCACGTGATAGTCGCCGCGCTCGTTCTCGATCGGCGCCGACAAAAACGCGTCATCGACATACGGATGCACGACCTCGGCGTCGCGTTTGTAGTAGCGCTGAATGCGATCGCGAACGAAGCGCGAGTTCGCGACGAAGCGCGTCACTTCATTCGCAGTCGTGACGTCCCACCGCCGCAGCCACGGCGCGATCGACATCGCCGCCGCGCGCCGCAGCGGACGCGAGCGCGGGAAGTAGTCGTCGAAGCGGTCCCATATGTAGCGCATCGGCGTGTGGCAATAAGAGAGATGTGGTAGCCCGCGCGCGTTCACACCTTTCGCGACGCAGTGGCTCGACGAGACCACGAGGTCGTACGCGCTGAGGTCCCACTTGCGCACCGCGTGCGGAAAGAGCGGAAGCAGTCGCCGATAGTCGCTCGTCGTCCGCGCGAGCTTCTGCACGTTCGACGTGATGATGTTGCGCGACTCGATCTTCGACGACACGGAGCCGGGAAAATGGAAGAGCGTGAAGAGATCGGCGTCGGGCAGAATGTCGAGGATCGCTTCGAGCACCGCCTCGCCGCCGCGCATGCCGGTGAGCCAGTCATGGATGACCGCGACGCGGCTCATTGGGCTTTCTTCGGCTCGGGCGTCGACGCCAGCGGATACTCGTCCTTCGCCGCACATTCATTGCAGATATGATCGTTCCGGAAGTACTCCTCGGCCGGAATGACGGCCAGGCACTGAACGCAAACGTGCCTGCCGGTCCTCTCCGGAAGCTCGCGCGGCGGAGGATCATCGTGCATGGAATGGACATTCTAGGCGCACAGGCGCAGAGGCTCATAGGCTCATAGGCTCGCGATTCCGCGGCCGCTATGAGCCTATGCGCCCATGAGCCTCTGAGCCTCTGAGCTTCGGTCGGAATGCTGCGTTGTTTACGAGGGCAGGAGCAAAAGCATGATCACCATCCGGAAAGCGGAAGAGCGCGGCCATTTCGATCACGGGTGGCTCGACACCTACCACACGTTTTCGTTCGCCGATTACTACGATGCCGACTTCATGGGATTCCGCGCGCTGCGCGTGATCAATGACGATCGCATCGCGGCGGGGCGCGGGTTCGGGACGCACGGACATCGGGACATGGAGATCATCACGTACGTGCTCGACGGCTCGCTCGAGCATCGCGACTCGATGGGCACTGGTTCGATCATCCGCCCCGGCGACGTGCAACGCATGAGCGCAGGGACCGGCGTGATGCACAGCGAAAAGAATGCGTCGCTCGAGGAGCAGTTGCGTCTCCTGCAAATCTGGATTCTGCCGGAGCGCCGCGGCATCACGCCGGGATACGAGCAGAAAGAGTTCTCGGCAGAAGAGCGGACGGGAACGCTGCGCCTCGTCGCGGCGAATGACGCGCGCGACGGCGCGATTACGATTCATCAGGACGTGCAGCTCTACGCGTCGCTGCTGAATGGCGGACCGGTGACACACGAATTTGCGTCCGGACGCTACGGCTGGCTGCAGGCCGCGAAGGGAAACGCCGAGATCAACGGACAGAAGTTGAAGGAAGGCGACGGCGCGGCGATCTCGGACGAGCAAAGCGTGACGATCAGCGGGAGCGGGGCGGAGATTTTGTTGTTTGATTTGAATTAATTGACGGTTGCGTAGTCGCGCGGTTGCGCAGCAAAAGCGCCGCGTAACCGCGCGACTGCGTAACCGCGTAACCGAATGCTGCTCCTCTTTCGCTTCCTGCGCGTCGTGATCGCGAGCATCTTTCGCTCGCGCATCGACCCGCTCGGCGAATCGATCGTGCACTTCCTGGTGCTGCCGCACGACTGCGATCTCAACATTCATCTGAATGCCGGCCGCTATCTCAGCTTCATGGACGTCGCGCGCATCGATCTCATCGGACGCACGCGGCTCGGACGCGGCCTCCTGAAGAAAGGCTGGCGCCCGATCATGGGCGGCTGTCAGGTCTTGTATCGCCGCGAGATCCGTCCGTTCGAGCGTTTCCGCATCCGCTCGCGCGTCATCGGATGGGACGAGAAGTGGTTCTATCTCGAGCACATCGCGGAGAAAGGCGCGGACACGTTCTGTGCGAAGGCGACCGTGCGCACGCTGATTCGCGGCAAGAGCGGAAACGTGAAGCCGCAGGATGTGCTCGCGCTCGTCGGCGCGGAGGGTTTGAGATCGCCGGAATATGAAACATTCTGAGTGGAGCGGCGGCCGCCGGATTCTCGCGAGGGTCGGCGGCCGAGAGCGGCCGCCGCTCTACAAGACCTATGAAACGAACTGAGAAAGCGAAAAAGATCGGCGAGATCCTCGATCGCCTCTACCCGCAGCCGCCGATCCCGCTCGCGCACCGCGATCCGTTCACGCTCCTCATCGCCGTGCTCCTCTCCGCGCAAACGACCGACGCGCAGGTCAACAAAGTCACGCCCGCGCTCTTCGCTCGCGCGAGCACGCCTCTGGAAATGGCGGCGCTGAGCGAAAGCGAAATTCACTCCTTCATCAAGAGCTGCGGCCTCGCTCCATCGAAGGCGCGCAACATCAAGAAGCTTGCGCACAAACTGCTCGACGAATACGGCGGACAAGTTCCGCGCGACATCGATGAGCTCGAGAAACTTCCCGGCGTCGGACACAAAACCGCCAGCGTCGTGATGACGCAGGCGTTCGGCGAGCCGGCGTTCCCGGTCGACACGCACATCCATCGACTCGCGCAGCGCTGGAAGTTGTCGAAAGGGAAAAATGTCGAACAGACGGAAGCGGACTTGAAGAAAGTCTTCCCACGCGACGAATGGGCGCGCCGTCATCTGCAGATCATTTATTTCGGCCGCGAGTATTGTCCCGCCCGCTCGCACGAGCCTGACAGCTGCCCCATTTGTGCTTGGGCGCGCAAATAACCTTGCTATAATCACCGCCGTCCCGTGCGGTCTCTCAAATTTCTCCTCGTGTGTGCGGTCGCGCTGCCTCTGTGGGCAGGCGAATTCGACATCCACTCCGCGCCCTCGTGGGTGGAGCGCGTCCCCGTCGACGCGTCGATCAGCGTCGCCAAGGAACACGTGCGCTGGGGCATCTACGACATCCTCACCGATCACCAGGTGCGCGTCCAGGCCAATACGGAATCGCAGTACTTCCGCACCGTCCGCAAAGTCCTATCTCCGCATGGCGTGCAGAACGCCTCGGAGCTGACGCTCGACTTCGATCCCGACTTCGAGCACCTCACGATTCACGAGGTCACGCTGCTCCGCAACGGCAAGCGCATCGACGCGATGGATCCGCACGAGATCCGCGTCATCGACAAAGAAGAAGAGGCGGACGACAAGATTTACGACGGCGAGCGTAGCGCGCTGGTCATCCTGCGCGACGTGCGACCCGGCGACGTCATCGATTACTCCTGGTCGCTCGACGGCGTGAACCCGATTCTCAACGGCAAGTACACCGACGAATACGAACTGAGTCGCAGCGTTCCGGCGAAGCGACTCCGTCACCGCCTGCTCTGGCCGGCCGGACGTCCGCTGCAATGGCGCGGCGCGAATCCCGCGATCGCGACGGTTGGTAGCGAACAGCAATACGTGTGGGAAAAGACAGAAATCGACGCGCTCAACGTCGAGGACCACACGCCCGCATGGTTCGAGCCGTGGGAGTCCGTGCAGGTGACGGAGTTCGCGTCGTGGAACGAAGTCGCGACGTGGGCAAACGCGATGTTCCAGCTCGACGCGCGCTCCATCGAAGAAGTGAAAAAACTCGCCGCGAAGATTTACGGCGAGCACGCGACGCGCGACGAGCGCATCACCGCCGCCATCCGGTTCGTTCAGGACGACATCCGCTACCTCGGCATCGAGATGGGCCGCAACTCGCACGAGCCGCATCAGCCGTGGGAAACGCTCGACACGCGCTGGGGCGACTGCAAGGACAAAGCGCTGTTGCTCGCGTCGCTCCTCCGCGAGCTCGGACTCGAGGCCTATCCCGCGCTCGTCAACACGACGACGCAGCATCGCCTCGATGAAAAGTTGCCGTCGCCGTTTCTCTTCGACCACGTGATCGCGCAGGTCATCGACGCCGGCCGCACGTACTGGGTCGACGGCACGTTCGACGACCAGGGCGGCACGCTGCGCACGCTGGAGACGCCGAACTACGGCCGCGCGCTGGTCGTGCGCCCCGGCACGCACGCGCTCACGAAGCTCGAGACGAACACGAAAGGCTCGACGTTCGTGCAGCAGACCTACACGACGGCCGACTACAAGAAGCCGGTCACGCTCGAAGTGAAGACGACCTACAGCGGCAGCGACGCCGACGGATTTCGCAGCGACCTCGCAGGCATGTCGATCGACGACTTCGCGCACACGCGCATCAACGAGCTGGCCACCGACCAGCCGAAGATCGTCGCGACGCATACGCCGGTCGTCAAAGACGATCGCCTCCGCAACATCATCGTCGTGACGGAAACGTATCGCGTGTCCGAGCTCTGGAAGGACGGCAACTGGACGTGGTACCCGCGCACGACCGAGTCGTATCTGAACAAGCCGGAGACGATGATCCGCACGATGCCGCTGGAGTTCGACTATCCGCTCGACGTGCGCGAGAACGTCACGTTCAATTTTCCCGAGACCGTTGAAGTCGAGAAGAAGACGACCGTGACGGAGACGCCGACGTTCCGCTACGAGCGCGTCGTCGATCAGAACGGACACGCCGTCACGATCCGGCAGTCGCTGCGCGCGCGACGCAACTCCGTCGACGCGAAGGACGTTCCCGATCATCTGACGAAGATGAACGCGATCTGGAGCGAGATCGGCTATCGCCTCTATCCCGAAGGCGCGCAGCCCGCCGTCACAGAATCGCGCGCGTCGGTCCTCCCCGCAAAGTGGGGCCTCGGCATCTTCATCGTCGGCGCATTCGTCGGCCTCTCGTGGATGCTCGCCACGCGCCGCCGCCCGCTCATGCCCGCGGCGGCAATCGCGTTCCGTCCCGGAGAAGCGCCCGCGTCCGCGGTGGCGGTCAACGGCTCGCACGAGATCAACGCCCACCTTGCCGGCCTCGCCTGCTCCTGCGGCGCGCAGCACTACAACCCGCCCGACGTCCAGCGGGCGCGCTACGCCGAGCGCGAGATGACGATCGTCACCAGGCAATGCGCGGCGTGCGGACGCGAGCAGAGCGTGTACTTCACGGCGGCGTAGCCGCCACGGGCGGCTGCGTGGATTGCTCTGCCTTGCGGCATGCTTGTCGCCACGTCACGATCTGCGGCTTCGAGCGGCGCAACGCGCCTGAGATCGTCGTTTCTGCCGCGCAGACTCCTAACCTCTCCAATCACGACGAACTGTGGAGCGGCGGCCGCCGCTCCACAGTTCGTCGTGAAGAACAAACCGGGAGGACGAAGCTCATCTCCTCATCAGCTTCCGGCTCGATCCATCCTCTAACTTCACGAACTTCGGCACGTCCCCATCCGCGATCCGCATCTTCACCGCGCGCACTTCGCCCATGCCGTGCTCGGGGATCACGTATGCGCTCGCCGCGTTGCGCGCCCAGGCGTACGTCACCGTCGCCGGCGTGACGACGACGTTCGGCGTGTTCAGCGTCTGATCGACGATCCCGCCGTCCGCGCCGCGCGATTCGGCCGACCAGCCGTCGTGCGTTTTTCGGAAACGCGCGCGCGTCACAGTCGCACGCATGTGCGCATCGATGGTCCCGCGGCTCGTCACCTCAACGAACTCCGGCGACGCCCAGGTCTCGATTGACGTGCCGTCGCGTTTGCGGATCACGCTGTGGATGATTTTTTCATACACTTCGAACTGCTCCGTTCCTTCGACGCGATGCCGCGCGTTGCGCAGCAGGTACGTTCCGGTGGTTTTCAATGAGCCGCGCTCGTGGCGTCCCGGATGCGGCTTCGGCGTGCCGTTGACGATGTCGACGATGTCTTCTTCGACCGTCGCGCCCGCGGGCGTTTCGACGAACCGTCCGACCTCGACCATTGAATTGACGCCTCCCGGCGTCGGCCCTTTGCGCACGATCACCGTCGGCACGTTGGTGATGTTCTCGCCCTGCACGACATCCATCGGCGTCGTGAAGTCGGGGCCGACGCCGATCAACTCGACGGTCAGATTCGGGTTCGCCGCTCTCGCGATCGACTTCAGCAATCGCGGCACGTGCTGCCGGCTGTCGCCGCACCACGTCGCCATCACGATCTGCAACCGCACCGGCGTGTCGATCTTCCGCAGCCGCTCGATCATCGCCGGATCGGGCTCGTACGTCTCGTTGATCGCGTGCCACGTCGGCGCGGTCTGCCACAACTCCTCGATCGTCATCGGTCCGGCCTTCGACTGGTGCGCCGTGACGAGCAGCGTCTTGCCGTCCAGCGTCGCGAGGTACGTCGAGTCCGTCGCCTTCACCACGCTTCCTGCGTGCGCGCCTTTCGGCTCCGCCGCGCTCGTCGCGGTCATGTGATCGGCGCTGATCACAAACTCCGACTTCGGCATGCTCGACACTTCCGTCGACTGCGGATCGAAATACACGACATGATCGCCGCAGACGATCGCGAACATGCGCGGCGACGTCGTGACCAGCGTCTGCGCGCCGCGATCCAGTTTCCCGTTGACGTAGACATCGCGAATGCTGTCCCGCCATTCGCGCGGAGCGGTGGAAAGAACCGTGGCCATGAGGATGAAAGCGAGGCGCATCGGGGTGGCTCCTTTTCGTTTTGCGGATGGGACGCGGCGGTTCCAAATGAAGTTTCGCTCTTGAAATTTATTTGCGAAGACGGCATGTTGCGTTCGGCACAACGTCTGTATTTGGAAACGGGAAATCGGATACCAGCAAGGAGATCTCGGAGATGCGCAGCACCGGTAAAGTCAAGTGGTTCAACGACGCTAAGGGCTTTGGTTTCATCACGATGGAAGGCGGCGAAGACGTGTTCGTACACTTCTCGTCGATTCAGTCGAAAGGCTTCCGCTCGCTTCCTGAAGGAGCAGCGGTCGAGTTCGACCTCGTGCAGGGACCGAAGGGACTGCAGGCGTCCAACGTGACGACGTTCTGATCGACGAATCAACAACAAACCGACGGAAAGGACGGCGTAAAAGCCGTCCTTTTTTGCATTGCACTTCGTCATCCGTTCCCGCGCCCGCTCCCGCGCCCGCTCTCGTGCCCGGGGTGGGCGGAACGTAATCGCTTCGCGCCCCCACCCCGGGCGCGGGCGCGGGAACCTCAATATCAACCCATGAAACGACTCCTCTTCTTCGTCCTCCTCGCTCCCCTCGCCGCGCGCGCCGCCGACATCGACGTCGTGCGCACGCAGTACACCGGCTACTACACCGCCGCCGGCGCATCGCGCGCCACCTCGCGAATGCAGGACGCCCTCGGCGCACTCGAGTCGGTCACGCGCGACGTCACCGCGCCCGGTTTCCTGCGTGACGACGGAAGCTGGAGCGACATCGATTACGCCGACGTTCCGGACGGCGCGTGGTCGCCGTGGGCGCACACACAGCGTCTCATCGTGATGGCCAAGGCGTATCAGACGCCGGGACAACCGTACTATCGCGACCCTCGGCTGCGCGGACAGATCGACGCCGCGCTCGCATACACGAAGCGCTTCTACGGCGCGACGATCGTCCCCACCGGCAACTGGTGGTTCTGGACGATCGGCATCCCTCTCGACCTCGGTCCGACGCTCGTGCTGATGCGCGGCGAGATCGACGCGCAGACCTACAACGATCTCGTCCTCGCGATGTACACGCGCATCGGCAGCTCGCCGGCCGCGCGCGGCATCATCGGTCCCGTGCCGACCGCCGAGAATCTGGTCTGGTCCTGCTTCACGCATCTCACTCTCGGATTGTTGAAAGACGATCCGACGATGCTGACCGCGGCCGCGAGCGCGATGAGCAGCGTCGCGCGTCCGACCGTCGGCGAGGGCATCAAGAGCGATCGCTCGTTCCACCAGCACGGTGCGCAGCTGTACACCGGCGGCTACGGCGGATCGTTCGCCGCGGATGTCGCGCGCCTCGCGCACATTACGCGCGGCACGCAGTACTCGCTTTCGAGCGACGCGCTCGCGTCGTTCAGCGACTACGTCGCCGACGGAATCGCGTGGTCGCTCTACGGCGACTACTTCGACGTGTCGGTCATCAGCCGCGAAGTCGCGCGTCCGTCATCGACCGGCTTTCAGGGACTCGCCGCGCTCTTGCAGGCATCGCAGTTTTCGTCGGCGCGGCAAAATGAAATCCGCTCCGCCGCATCGAAAATGCTGCAGTCGTGGCACGGCACGATGACGCCGGAGCTCGCCGGACTCGCGGCGCAAATCGAATCCGCCGGTTACGCCGCCGCCGCGTGGCCGTCCGGCCATCGCCATTACTTCGCGTCCGACTACACGATCCATCGCCGTGCCGGCTGGTTCGCGTCGATCAAGATGTTCTCGACGCGCACGAAATCGGGGGAGCGCACGAACGATGAAAACCTCCTCGGCGCGCGCCAGTCCGACGGCCGCTTCTATCTCGTCCTCGGCGGCAACGAATATTTCGGCCGCGACATCTGGCCGGCGCTCGACTGGACGCGACTCCCCGGCACGACCGTCGAACAGAAAGCCGACACCGCGAACGACACGTTCGGCTACGGCACGCGCACGTTCGCCGGCGGCACGGGCGACGGACAAAACGGCGTGTCGGCGATGGAGCTCGCGCCGCTCAACTCGTCGCTCACCGCGCGCAAGTCGTGGTTGTTCTTCGACGACGCGATCGTGTTTCTCACGAACGGCATCACCGCCACGAATCCGAATCGCGTCGAGACGATCGTCAACCAGTGGCCGCTGATGAATGCGAATTCGCAGCTCGCGCGCGGCTCCGACTGGATGCAGCTCGAGAACGTCGGCTACTGGTTCCCGACGACCACTGCGAGCCTCAAGACGTCGCGCGACTCGCGCAGCGGCGCATGGTCCGCGCTGGCGACGAACAACGACGCGTCGACGCAGACCAAGCCGTTCGTGACGATGTGGATCGATCACGGCACGGCGCCGGTGAACGCGACCGCCGAATACGCGATCGTCCCGAACGTCTCCGCCGCCGCGATGCAACAGTGGGCCGCGACGCGGCCGCTCTCGATCCTCGCCAACAACGAGCGCGTCTCCGCCGTGCGCGACAATCGCACCAACGCAATCGGCATCACATTCTGGACGCCGGGCAGCAGCGTCGAAGGCATTCAAAGCGACGCACAGGCCGTCGTCTACATCAACGGAAAAGAAATCTGGGCAGCGGATCCGAACGCGAATGCGACCGGCACGTTCACGCTCACGATTCCCGGCCGCTTCACCGCAAGCGTGCCGTTCACGACCGGCGTGTCGTCGACGACGCTGCGCATTCCGCGCGCGTCAGGACAGACGACGCACGTCGCGCTCACGCCGTTGCCGATCAAGCGCCGTTCCGTGCGTTAGAACAATCCGGGCGGTGGCCCCTTGCCCGCAAGCGGAGGAGAGGGTGGCGCCCGTACGGCGTGACGGAGTTACGAGCCGCCTTTTCCACCCAGATTCAATCTCGCCAGACCGACGCCGACGAAATATTGGCGCACGTCCTTGAACATGGCGCCCGCGGAACCGTCCTCGAACGAGGCGACGCCATAGAAGCCTCGCTTGTTGTCCGCCATGTACGCGATGTTCACCTTGTACATCTTCTGGGTGCGCGGGATGTTCGTGGCGCGATTGTTCAGGTCATTGACCGTCCACGTGCCGCTGAACGAGACCTGGTAGTCGTCGAAGAGGAAGAGGTGATACAGCGCCGTCCCTTCGAACTTGCGCCCCGCCGAGGACGCGCTCTCGCTGTGCTGATTGCTGTAGCCGTAGGAGGCGGTGAATGACAGCGGCGCGGCGATGAATGAGCCCTGCGTGGAAAAGAGCGTGAAGGAGCGGATCAGCGGAATCCAGCCCGCCACTTTGAAGACGGCATTGACGTCGTGCGAGTCGCTGTGAAACGCGCGATCGGTTTGCAGCTCGATCCCGGCGCTGCCGTGCATCCACAAACGCCCGGCATTGAAGTTCGTCATCTGCACCCCGGCCGCCGCGCGGTTCGTGTCCGCAAACGCGGTCGAGTCGGCATCGGTGGTGTCGATCGAGATCGTTGCCGTCGACTGCAGCCGCGTCCTCGTCGCCGCCTTCCGTCCGAACACGCCGCCGCGCAGGTAGCCGCCGGATCCCTGAAAGCGGATCGCATCGAGGTTCGTCGCGTCGGTCGTCGGATTGTTCGGGTCCGTGTTCGGCGCCTTCGCCGGACCGACTGACCAGTTGTACTTCGTCTGATTCAGCACCGTCAGCGGATCGGCCGGGATCACGCTGACCGTCACGTTCGTCGTCTGGTACTGCAGCGTCGCGTTCTGCGCGCCGGAGAGCAGCTCGAGGTTCTCCTGCGCCTTCGTCCTGTCGACGACCGCCGCGTCGACCACGGTGAATCCGAAGACGGATGTCACTTTTTTGACATTCGTCTCGAACTGGCTGCCGCCGACGCCGATCAGCATCGGCTGCCCTTCCACCGGGTTCGCGGTGCCGGAGCAGATCACCGCCGTGACCTGCGTCTCCGACAGTCCCTGGATCTTGTTCGTGCAGGTCGCGGTCTGCGCGAGGGCGGGCAGCGTCGCCAGCAAGAGCAGCAGCACCGCGCGCTTCACGGCGTCACCAGCGTCGCGATCCCGGTCACGAGATCGCTCACCACGGTGACCTGATTCATTTCCTTCAGCGTCGCGAAGACCGGAGCGAGCGCGGGGCACTGATAGTTTTTCTCGCTGATGCAGTTGGTAATGCCGTTGCCGAGGAACTGGATGACGGTGTCGCCGATCGTCGACCAGACGATGCGCGAGGTCTGATTGCTGATCGACGGGAAACCCTGCTGCACGAAGTTGGCGACGATGCAGTTGAAGATCACCGCCTTCTTCGCGTCATCCGCCGTCGCCGACGTGCTGACGGCGAGCAGCGCGCCGGCCGCGTCGCCCGCGTCGGCGGCCTGCTGCAACTGCGATGGGTTGTCGGAAGGCGTGCCTCCGGCGGGATCACTCTCGTCCGTTGCCATGCTGCGATCTCTCCTTTACCTGCTCTTCGGTGAGACCGTACATCGGCGGCGTCGGGATGTCGAGCATCGAGCAATAGAGATAGAGCTGCCCGCGATGATGCACCTCGTGCTCGATCATCGACCGCAGCCACTTCCGCACGCGCAGCTCCGCGCCGCCCGGCGTCATGCACTTGCGATCGAGGTCGTCGTCGCCGAGCGCGGAGAAGATCGCCATCGACTCCGCATGCATCCGCTTCATGTAGTCGACGACCGCGTCGTAGCCGTCCGCGAGCTCGCGCCCGTGCCCGGGATACGCGCTCGGCTTCAGCTGCGCGTTCTCCGCGAACATCCAGCGCTCGATCGCGCCGAGGTGCCGCATCACATCGCCAAACGCGAACTTCCCTTCCTTGAACGTCCAGTCGATGCGATCGGGCGGCACGCACGCGACGACGCGCATCGTGCGCTCGCGGATGCGGTCGAAGTAGGAGATTAGCTCGTTCATAAATAGATTCTACGAGCCCGAGCCCGCGCCCGCTTCGGGGCCCGGGGCGGGTGAGATAGGTCGCTTCGCTCGCCCGCCCCGGGCGCGGAAGCGGGCGCGGGCTCGGGGACTCACGACGACGTGGCCATCCGCTGCCGCCGAATGATCTTCCACACGAGCGCCGCCGCGAGCGAGAGCATTCCGAGAATCGGTGCGACGTAGATCAGCAGCCAGATCGCCGTCGTCGCGATCGACTGCAGCACGTGCACGAGCGCGCGGCTCGCGTCTTTCATGATCACGACCGGCTGCCAGCCCGGCTCGACGACCGGCTGCGCGATGAAGTCGGGCGCGATCTCGAGCGACACCGAAGACATCGAAGTCACTTGCCCTAGATACCTCATGCGGCCTTTGATCTGTTCGATCTGCGCGCGAATGGTGGTGATCTGCTGATGGATCTCCAGCACTTCCTGCGCCTTCTTCGCATTTTTGCGAATATCGGTCATCAGCTCGCGCAACTCCGCTTCCGTCGCCTCGAGGTTGCGCAGCTGCGACTCGAGGTCGACGTACTCCTGGCTCACGTCCTCGCTGCTGATCGTCTCGTTCTCGACTCGCTTCGCGAACGTGCGGATCGCGGCGAGCGTCGACGTCAGCTTGTCGGACGGCACGCGCAGTGTCAGTGTCGCGCGCAGCAGCTCGCCGTCGCGCCAGATGTGCGAGCCGGCGACGTATCCGCCCTGCGCTTCGATCGACTGCGTGACCGCGTCGACGGTTTTCGCCGTGTCGGCGACGATGATCTTCACGTTCGCCGTACGCACGATCATGCGCGTCGCGGCAGCTTCTCCGGCAGGTTTCGGTTGCGCCATCACGGTGTCCGCGGCGACCGGAGCTTGTTCGTTCTTGCACGCGAACGCGAGCACGAGAATCAACAGAGCGATGAGCTTTCTCACGATTTCCTCCACACGCTCCGTTGGACACGCGCGTGCGGATTCAGGAAACCAACGCGCGCTCGTACGCGGCGCAAACGTCGGCGCCGAAGCAGGCGAAGATCACGCGATCGAGCTCGTGCTCGCGCGTGCGCACTTCGCGCACCGCGATCTCCGTGGCGGCGTCGATCGGATATCCGTACACGCCGCAGCTGATCGCGGGAAACGCGATCGTGCGGACGCCGTTCTCGATCGCGAGTCGCAGCGAATTGCGATAACACGACGCGAGCAATTCCGGCTCGTCCTGCGTTCCGCCGCGCCAGACCGGGCCGACGGTGTGAATGACGTGACGCGCCGGCAATCGATAGCCGCGCGTGATGCGCGCCTCGCCGGTCGGACAGCCGCGGAGCTTCTCGCACTCTTCGAGCAGCTGCGGTCCGGCCGCGCGATGGATCGCGCCGTCGACGCCGCCTCCGCCGAGGAGCGAGGAGTTGGCGGCGTTGACGATCGCGTCGACGTCGAGCTTCGTGATGTCGCCGCGATAAATCTCGAGACTCACTTCTTCTTTCCGAGCTTCACGACGATGTCGTACTCCGCCTTCGTCACCGGCTGAATCGAGAGGCGCATCCCCTTCTTCGTCACGATCATGTTCTCGAGTCCCGGCGTCGCCTTCAGTGTGTCGAGCGACACGATCTCCGGAAACTTCGCGACGAACTTGATGTCGACCATCGACCAGTTCGGATCCTTCTTCTCCGGCCGCGCCTCCGCGCTCACTTCCGCGAGTCCCGTCACGCCCGACGGATCCGCGCTGGACGCGTAGAACAACACTTTGTCGCCGACCGACATCTGATCGCGCATGAAATTGCGCGCCTGAAAATTGCGCACACCTTCCCAACTGGTGGTGCTGTCGCGCTTGAGGTCATCGATCGAGTAAGCGGAGGGTTCGGATTTCATGAGCCAGTACTTCATAGGGCGTCATTCTAATCGTCGACCTGTGGAGCGGCGGCCGCCCTCGGCCGCCGGATTCTCGCGAGGGGTCGGCGGCCGAGGGCGGCCGCCGCTCCACAGGAACATCGGGCACCCGTCTTGAAGCAGCGTCAACCGATGGTCGCCTTCGAGCAGGCTCCGCCGGAAGCGCGCGCGCTTCTGGGCGTTCCGATTCGCGAGCTCGGGCTTTCGCTCGAGGCGTCGCCGGTGGCGCGTCTCGTCACGCAGATGTATGCGGAGCTGGAGTCGAAGGGGCTGCGTCGATTTCATCCGAATTGCTATCTCACGGACGAATGGGGATGTCCGTCCGGCGAGCCGGTGATCGGGATTCCGTTTTACCTCGGCGATCCGCGCGTTGCGCACATCGAGGACGCGCTCAACGACGTCGAGAGCGAGCGCGAGATCATGATGTACCTGCGCCACGAAGCGGGTCACGCATTCAACTATGCGTACGAGCTGTATCGCTCCGTCGCGTGGCATCAGCTGTTCGGATCGTTCCGAAGGCCGTATCGCGACGACTATCCGTTCGTGCCGTTCTCGCGCGACTACGTGCGCCACATCGCCGGCTGGTACGCGCAGAAACATCCCGACGAGGATTTCGCGGAGTCGTTCGCGGTGTGGCTCGATCCCGACTCGCACTGGCGCGAGCGCTACGCGGGATGGGGCGCGATGCGGAAGCTGGAGTACGTCGAGCGCATCGCGCGCGAGCTCGGCGACGTCGATCCGCCCGTCGACATCGGTGAGACCGACATCACGGTCGAAGAGATGTCGCAAACGGTCGAGCAGTTCTATCGCGACTTCCAGGTCGACGAGACGCCGCTCATCTCGGACCTCGCGCTCGACACCGATCTCACCGACATCTTCGAGCGGCGCGCGCGCGCCGGCGGCCGCGACGTCCTCTCGGCCACGGAATTGCTGGCCGGCCACCGGCGTGACATCGTCGACAAAGTCAACTACTGGACCGGGGTGCGGCGCACGCTCGTGCGCGAACTGGTCCTGGCGATCGAGCGGCGGCTGCGCGAGCTCGATCTCGTCGCGTTCCGCGAGCGCAGCCGCGAACAGATGATGGAGCTGACCGTGTACATCACCGCGCTGGCGATGACGTTCCTCACCGGCAAGAAGCCGCTGCGCCACCGGAGAGCCGCCCGATGAAGGTGACGATCCTCTTCAACACCTGGGAGGGATCCGAAAGCTATCCCGGTGAAAACGCGGAGGCACAATCGAAGAGCAAGCGCAAAAAGAAAAAGAAGAAGACCGACGTCGAGGCGATCTCCGACGCGCTCCGCGACCTCGGACATGAACCTTCCACACTCGCCGTCGACGGGCGCCAGCCGACGCTCACGCGCGTCGCGCGCCATCAGGCCGATCTCTTCTTCAATCTCGTCGAGTCGTATGCCGGCAACGACACGATGGAGATGCACTTCGCCGCCTATCTCGATCTCGTCGGGAAGAAGTACACCGGCGCCGGTCCGCAAGGTCTCTTCCTCGGCATGGACAAGACCGTCGCCAAGAAAATCATCCGCTATCACGGCCTCTACACGCCTTACTCCGCGGTCGTCTACAAAGGCATCGTCGAGTCCGCGCAGGACATCAACTTTCCGGTGATCGTGAAGCCGGCCTCGGAAGACGCGTCGAAGGGAATCGATGCGGCCGCGGTGGTGAGCACGGTCAAGGACCTGCTCGAGCGCATCCACTATGTGCACTCCGAGTTCGACTGCGCCGCGCTGATCGAGGAGTACATCGAGGGCCGCGAGATCTACGCCGCGATCCTCGGCAACGATCGCCCCGAAGTCCTCCCGCCGATCGAGCTCGATCTCTCGAAGCTGCCGGAAGGCATGCCGCACATCGCCGGCTATGAAGTGAAGTTCGACGTCAACACCGCAGCCTATCGCAAGACGAAGTCGGCGCCCGCGCGCGATTTGTCCGACGAAGTGCTCGAGTCGATCGAGCACACCGCGACCACGGCATTCCGCGCGATCAAACTGCGCGACTACGGCCGCCTCGACCTGCGCGTGACGGATAAAGGACGCGTGTATGTCCTCGAAGCGAATCCGAATCCGTGGCTCGATCCCGCGTCGGAGTACGCGATGGCGGTGAAAGAGAGCGGGCGTTCGTACACGCAGCTGATCGGAGAGATCGTCGAGTCAGCGATGCGGCGGTAGTGTCATTCCGAGCCGCACAGACGGCGAGGAATCCCCGGCGTAAGGACGCTGCTCGCTAGTCGGCGGGGGATCCTTCGCCGTCTTCGCGGCTCAGGATGACACTCGGTACTGCTCCAACGCCACCCGCAACACCTCCACCGCCGCCCGCAGGTCGTGCTCGTTGAGCACGTACGCGATGCGCACTTCGTCGTGGCCGAGGTCGGAGGCGTAGAAGCCGCGCGCGGGGGAGAGCATCACCGTGGCGCCGTTGTGCGAGAAGTCGGTGAGCAGCCAGATCGCGAAGTCTTCGGCATTTTCGATCGGGAGGCGCGCGACGAAGTAGAACGCGCCTTCCGGCTTGGTGAAGAAGACGCCGGGGATCGACGTGAGTCCTTCGTAGAGCACGTCGCGGCGGTGCTGGTATTCGGCGACGACGTCGCGTGTGTAATCGTCGCCGACGTTTTCCGCGCCGAGGGCGATGAACTGCGCGAGACCCGGCGGCGAGAGGCGGCCCTGCGCCATGCGCAGGCAGCCTTCGTAGACGTCGGTGTTGCGCGTGATGAGAGCGCCGAGGCGGATGCCGCAGGCGCTGTAGCGCTTGGAGAGACTGTCGACCACAATCACGAAGTCGTGCGCGTTCTCGAGCTGCAGCGCGCTGACCGCGGTGCGGCCGTCGTAGACGAACTCGCGATAGACCTCGTCGGAGATGAGAAAGAGGCCGTGATCGCGGCAGAACGACGCGACCATCTCCAGCTCTTCGCGCGAGTAGACGGTGCCGGTGGGATTGTTCGGATTGCAGAGCAGCACGATGCGCGTGCGCGGCGTGAGCGCGCGCTCCCACACGTGGCGCTGCGGAACGTGGAAGCCGTCGCGTCCGCGGCTCGTGACCGGCACGATGTTGAGGCCGGCCATCGTCGCAAAGGCGAGATAGTTCGCGTAGTACGGCTCGACGACGAGCACGTCGTCGCCTTCGTTCGCGCAGGCAAGCATCGCGAAGAGAATCGCCTCGCTGCCGCCGGTCGTCGCGAGGATCTGCGACGTGTGCAGCGATGCGCCGACGCGACGCTCGTAGTAGCGCTGCAGCATCGACAGGAACTCGGGCGTGCCGGTGGAGGGCGAATACTCGAGCACGCGCACGTCGAGCTGCGCGAGTCGATCGCGCATGCAGGCCGGCGTCTCGATGTCGGGCTGGCCGATGTTGAGGTGATAGACGTGCGTGCCGCGCGCCTTCGCGACTTCCGCGAGCGGCGCGAGCTTGCGGATCGGCGAAGCCGGCATGCGCGCCGCGCGGTCGGAGACGGCGGGCGCGCGGCGCGTTTCGAGCTCGTCGAGCGACACCATTACTTCTTCTTCGCCGCGCTCCTCATCGCGGGATGTTTGGCCTGCTTCTCCGTCTGCGCGAGCTCCTGTTTCGGGCGCTCGCGATCGTCCAGCCGGTCAGAGCCATCGCTCTGTCCGCTTCCGCCGACTTTGTAGTAGTTCTGGTTCGGATGTTGTTTGCTCATGCGTCCCGTTACTGCGAACCGGTTGCCAGCAGATTCCTGCGAATGAACTCCAAAACCGTCTTCTGCAAGTGCGCGATCGTCTTCTTGTCCGTCACGCTGTGCCTCGTCCGCGGGTACATCATCAGCTCGAACGTTTTCCCCTCGCGCTGCAGCTCGTAGGCGAACTGATACGTGTTCTGCGCGTGGACGTTGTCGTCCGTGGTTCCGTGGATCAACAACAACCGGCCGTGCAAATTCTTGGCGGCGAAACGCGGCGAGCTTTTGCGATAGCCGTCGGGGTTGTTCTGCGGCATGAGCATATAGCGCTCGGTGTAGATGCTGTCGTAGTCGCGCCAGTCGGCGACCGTGCCGCCGGCGATGCCGGCCGAGAACATCGTGCTGTGCGTCAGCGCGTAGCTGACCATGAAGCCGCCGTAGCTCCACCCCTGCAGCATCACGCGGTTGCCGTTGACGTACGGCTGTGACTTGAGCCAGGTGATGCCGTCCTCGATGTCGCGCAGCTCCAGTTCGCCGAAATTCTTGTAGACCGGCCACGCCGACACCGCGCCTTTGCCGCTCCCCGTGCGGTTGTCGCATAGCCAGACGATCACGCCCTGCTGCGCGAGGAAGTAGTGGAACAGCCCGCGCGTCGACGACTTGTCCCACGCGTTCTTCACCATCGGCGCGTGCGGGCCGGCGTAGAGCGGCTGATAGACGGGATACTTTTTCGCCGGATCGAAATTCGCCGGCTTGATGATCATCGCTTCCATCGGGAAGCCGTCGCGCGTCTTCACCTGCAAGAGCTCCGCGCGCGGAAGGTTATACGCAGCCAGCGCCGCGACTTTGTTCTCGTCCACGACGTGCGCGAGCTTGCCGGCGGAGTCGTACACGCGCACCTGATCGGGCGTACGCAGATCGCTCCACTTGTCGGCGTAGCGCGTGAGCGACGGATTGAACGTCGCCGCGTGCGTCCCTTCCTGCGACGACAGCCGCTCGAATCCGCTGCCGTCGAGTCTCACGCGATCGACGTCCTGTCCGATCGCGCTGCGCTCGGTCGACGAAAAGTAAACATACGTACCATCGCTGCCGTAGAGGTCGTGCACTTCCCAGTCGCCGCTCGTGAGCTGCTTCTCGAGCGTGCCGTCGTTTTTGTAGCGATAGATGTGGCGCCATCCGCTGCGCTCGCTCTGCCAGAGAAACGAGCCGTCCTTCAGCCAAACCGGATTCGCGATGGGATCGACCCATGTCTTCGTCGTCTCGTGAATGACGGTGGAGGACAGGCAATCCTGCCTGTCCCGGACAGGCGAGATCGCCTGTCTCCCACAATCCGCGAACACGAGATCGAGCCACGTCTGCTCGCGGTTCTGCACCTGATAGCTGAGCGTGTCGCCGTTCCAGGCGACGTTGACGATCAGGAACTCGCCGGACGAATAGCGCTCGTTGTCGATCGCCGTCGCCTTGCCGCCGCTCGCCGGCACGACGAACAGCTTCGCGCGCGGATTCGGATCGCCGGCCCTCGGATAGTCGTAGACCTTCACGTCGAGGGGATACGGGATGTGATCGACGATCGTGAACTCCGGCACCGGACCCTCGTCGAGCTGCAGAAACGCAATGCGCGACGAATCGGGACTCCACCAATAGCCCTTGAAGATCCCGCGGCCGTACACCTCTTCCTGATAGACGTAGTCGAGCTTCCCGTTGAGAAGCTGCGCGTTGCCATCGGTCGTGAGCTGGCGCTCGCGGCCGGCGAGGTCGACGACGAACAAGTTGTTCGCGCGAATGAACGCGATTCGTTTCCCGTCCGGACTGAACGTCGCTTCCTCTTCCTTCCCCGCCGTCGACGTCACACGCGTCACGCTGTTGCGGCCGAGGTCGTAGAGATACAGGTCGTCGGCGAGATCGAGAACGATCGCGCTCTTCTTCGCATCGAACTTCAGGTCATCGAGCTCCGTCGCCGACTTCGCGACGTCCGCCGAGAGTCCCGCATCCTGCAACGCGCGCTGCAGCTTCGCCTTGTCGAAGAACGGCCGCGACTTGCCGGTGGCAGTGTCGAAGAGACGCCACTCCACGAGATCGCCCTTCTCATCCGTCTTCGGCCAGACGAACGTCGAGTCATCGATCCACTCGAACCCGCTCTGGATCGCGCCGCTGAAGTACACGCGCTGCGTCGGGTCATACAGCGCATCGAACGTGATCTCTTTTTTCTGCGCGAGGAGAGGAAGAGCTACGAGAAGCAGAAGGAGGAGTCTGCGCATGGCGCGCGGGACTCTAGCAGAACGCGACTGCACGCCTGTGCTCCCGCGCCCGCGCCCGTGCCCGCTCCCGTGCCCCGGGCGGGTGGCGAGCGAAGCGACAGAACCCACCCACCCCGGGCGCGGGAGCGGGCACGGGCGCGGGAGCGGGCGGCGGGTACACGTCGGAACGCCGCCGTCTTCGGCGGCTGGCCCGGCGGCGTCCTCGCGGACGCGTGTAGGCGCATAATCATGCACATACTCACAAAAGTTTGATATGCCGCACCAGGACGATCTTGCCGCGCTGCGCCGGGAGAACGATCGGCTCCGCCGCGCCGTGCAGGAGCTCTCGACGCTGAACGATCTCTCGCGCGCGATCGGTGCCTCTCTGCGATCGGACGAAGTGATGCAGACGATCATCAATCGCTCGCTCAAGGCGGTCAACGCGGAGCAGGGGGTCGTCACGCTTTTCGATCGGCGTGATGGAGATCGCGTCGACGCGAACACGCTCGTGCGCGCGAACGAGAGCAGCATCGGCGCCCCGCGCTCGTTTCACGCGACGCAGGCGATCCTCGGCTGGATGCAACTCAACAAACGGCCGCTCGCGATCGCCGACACGGCCGCGGATCAGCGTTTCAGCGGAGTTGCATGGGACGAAAACATCCGTTCGCTCCTTTGCGTGCCGCTGCTCATCAAATCGCAATTGACGGGCGTCCTGGCGGTCTACAACAAGAAAAACGGCCGGCAGTTCGACGCCGATGACGAGCGCCTGCTCGCGATCATCGCAACGCAGTCCGCGCAGATCGTCGACAACGCGCGCCTGTACGAAGAAGAGAAGGCGCTGTCGGCGATGCGCGAGCAGGTCCGCCTCACCGCGCAGATCCACGCGCATCTTCTGCCGCGCGCGAATCCGTCGATCGAGGGATATGAAGTCGCCGGACACAGCGTCGCCGCGCAGGACATGGGCGGCGACTACTTCGACTACAACGCGCTGCCGAACGGCGCGTGGTCGATCTCCGTCGGCGACGTCTCGGGCAAGGGACTTCCCGCCTCCCTCCTGATGGCGAACGTGCAGGGAGTGATTCGTTTGCTGTCGTCCCTGAACGTGCCGCCGGCAGAAGTGATGAGCCGCGCGAATGCGCTGCTCTGCCGCAGCACGCCGCAGGAGAAATTCGTGACGTTCTTCTACTCGACGCTCGATCCGTCGAGTCACGCGTTGACGTTCTGCAACGCCGGCCATACGCCGACGTTCCACTTCCATCGCGACGGCATCGCGCGCCTCGTCACCGGCGGCGCCGTTCTCGGCATGCTCGAGACATTTGCCTATCGACAGGACTCGGTGACGCTGGACCGCGGAGACGTCGTCGTCATCTATTCGGACGGCGTGACCGACGCGATGGATGCGGACGAGCGCGAGTTCGGCGAGCAGAGATTGCTGGACGTCGTAGACGGACGTCGAGACGAGTCCGCATCCTCCATTCTCGACACGCTGCTCGAAGCCGTGCGACACCACCAGCATCAACAGCCGCAGTACGACGACATCACTGCCGTCGTCCTCAAACGCACATGATCGGGCGCACACTGGGCCACTACCGCGTCACCGATCGCCTCGGCGAGGGCGGGATGGGCGTCGTCTATCGCGCCGAGGATTTGAAACTCGGACGAATCGTCGCGCTGAAGTTCCTGCCACCTGAGCTGACGCGCGATCCCGAGTCGAAGAAGCGCTTCGAGCGCGAGGCGAAGGCCGCCTCGCAGCTCGATCATCCGAACATCTGCACGATCCTCGACTTCGGCGAGAGCGAAGACGACGGGCAGATGTACCTGGCGATGCCGTGCTACGACGGCGAGTCGCTCGCGCAGCGCGTGGAGCATGGTCCGATGCCGCTCGCCGAGGCAGCCAGGATCATCGAGCAGATCGCGCGGGGACTGGGGAAAGCGCACGCCAACGGCATCGTTCATCGCGACATCAAGCCGGACAACGTGATGGTGACGCGCGACGGCGTCGCGAAGATCCTCGACTTCGGTCTGGCCAAGCTCCAGCTGGCGTCGCGCATCACCAAGACGAATACGACCGTCGGCACCGCGGCGTACATGCCCCCCGAACAAATCCGCGGAGAAAACGTCGGACCGCAGGCCGACATCTGGTCCCTCGGCATCGTCTTCTTCGAACTGCTGACCGGCCGGCTGCCGTTCCGCGGCGAGTACATCGAAGCGCTCGCGTACGCGATCCTTAATGAACAGCCGGAGAGCATCCCCGAACATCCGGACGCCGATCGCATCATCAAGCGGATGCTGCGCAAGGATCCGCTGCAGCGTTACCAGACCATCGACGAATTCCTCGCGGACCTGCTCGAGCGGAAACGCTCGCGCGTCGATAAACATCAGCTCCCGAACGGCGCGCGACTCGGGCCGTATGAAATCGTGAAGCCGGTCTCGACGAGCGTCTTTCTCGCGAAAGACACACGCCTCGCTCGTGAAGTCGCGATCAAAGTTCTGCCGCCCGAGTTTCCGGAGATCGATCGCTTCCGCCGCGACGCGAAAGCGATCTCGCACCTGACGCATCTGAATGTCTGCACGCTCTTCGACGTCGGCGAGCAGGAAGGCGTCGATTACGTGGTGATGGAGTTTCTCGAGGGCGAGACGCTCGCGCAGAAGAAGACTCCGCTGCCGGTTGCGCAGGTGCTGAAGATCGGGATGCAGATCGCCGACGGCCTCGCGGCCGCGCACAAACACGGAGTCGTGCATCGCGACCTGCGGCTTGCGAACGTGATGATCACGAAGTCGGGTGTCGCGAAGCTGCTCGACTTTGGACTCGCACGCGACGCGGGCGCGTACCTCTCGCCGGAGCAGATCGAAGGAAAAGAAGCCGACTCGCGCGCCGACATCTTCGCGCTCGGCCTCCTGCTGTACGAGCTCGCCACCGGCCGCCCGCCCTTCAACGCCGCGAGCAAAGCGGGGCTCATGGCCGCGATCCTCGAGCACGACGCCGCGCCGCTTCGACAAATCCGTTCCGCGATTCCGCCCGCGCTCGATCGCTTGATCCGCACCTGCCTCGAGAAAAATCCCGACGACCGCTTCTCGTCCGCGCACGACGTGATGCTGGAACTGCGAGCGATGATGGAGACACCGTCGGTCGTTCGTAAACGCGTTCCGTACGGCGCGATCGCGGCGGTGCTCGTCATCGCCGCGATCGGATACGCGCTCTATCGCTTCGGCGGCACGCGTGCCGTCGCTCCGCGTCCGCGCACGTTCACGCAGCTCACGTTCACGGAAGGGCTCAACACGTTCCCGACGATCGCGCCCGACGGAAAGTCGATCGCGTACGTTTCGGCGCAGTCGGGACAACGCGACATCTACATCCAGCGCGTCGACGGACGGACGGCCGTCAATCTCACGAACGACTCGCCCTACGACGACTCCGAGCCCGCGTTTTCGTTCGACGGATCACAGATCGCGTTTCGGTCCGAGCGCGACGGAGGCGGCATCTTCATCATGGGCGTCACCGGCGAGTCGGTGCGGAGGCTGACGGATTTCGGGCATAACCCGACTTGGTCGCCGGACGGAATGCGCATCGCGGTCTCGACGGCCGGAGTCGAAGTGAAGCCGCACATGCGCACCGTCGTGCCGGGCGAGCTGTGGCTGATCGACACACGAACCGGCGAAAAGAAGCCGCTCACTCAGCATGGAAGCGGCGGCCCCGACTTCGGACGCGACAGCGATGCCGTGCAGCCGAGCTGGTCGCCGCACGGCAAGCGGATCGCGTTCTGGGGAATCTCCGATCAGCAATGGACGCGCGATCTCTGGACGATCGATCCCGATGCGCCCGAGCCGAAGCGGACGGTCGTGCGCGTGACCTCCGATCCCGCGCTGGATTGGAATCCCGTCTGGTCGCCGGACGGGAAGTATCTCTACTTCGGCAGCAATCGCGACGGAACGCTGAACCTCTGGCGGATCGCAATCGATGAAACGAAGGGAATGCCGGCGGGAGCGCCTGAGCCGCTGTCGCTGCCCGCGCCGCTGGCCGCCAATTTCAGTTTCTCGCGCGACGGCGACCTCGCCTACGTTGCGATGACGCGCTCGCACCGCCTGCTGGCATTACCGATCGATGCGAACAACACGCGCATGGGGTCGCCGCGGCCGCTGTTCGGCACCTCGCAGGAGATCGCGAGCTTTCAACCGTCGTCCGATGGGCAGATGATCGCGTTCATGACCGTCAGCGGCGCGAGCGAGAATCTGTTCGTCGCCAATCCGGACGGCAGCCGTTTGCGGCGGCTGACGAACGATGCCGTCAAAGATCGCGCGGTGATCTGGTCGCCCGACGACAAGACGCTCTACTTCTATTCGAATCGCGATGGTCCGTATCACATCTGGAGCATCCGAGCCGACGGCAGCAGCCTCGCGCGTGTGACCGACGACGCGGATCTGCAGCGTCACGGCCTCCGCGATCTCTATTTGTCGGATGTCTCGCCCGATGGACGGACGCTCGTCGCGCTCGGCGAGCGCTCGATCGCACTCGTACACCTCGACCGGCCGATCGCGAGTCGCGTCGAGGCGCTGCCGGTCATCATGGACGGACCGAGGTTCTCGCCGGATGGAAAATGGCTCGCCGGGTTCAGCATCGATCCGGATACCGCGCCCGCGGGCATCACGCTCTACTCATTGCAAACCGGACGTCACGAACTGTTGCTGGACCACGGCATCACGCCGTTGTGGCTTCCCGATGGAAGGCACCTGATTTTTTTCGAAGCGCAGAGCATCGGGATCCTGGACATCGCGACTCGCCGCGTGGCCATGCTGCCGTTCACGCCGTTGACGGGAGTCGACTTCAGGCTATTCCGTCCGTTCGTGTCCGCCGACGGCTCCACGCTGTACATCCGCCAGACTCTGGAGCAAGGCAACGTATGGATCGCCGCTTTCAAAAGTGAGCGGTAGGTTTTTCACCGCACCAGACACTCCTTAGATGAGGGCTTCCGGTCCGTACCCGAACAAAGGAGTGGTGATGGCAAAGATCAGAGATCTGGGAATCAGTTTCATTCCCGAGGCCAGACAGCCGGAGCACGCCGGTGTCTTCGCCGCGGGTAAAAAGAAGCCGCCGCCTTGCTACGGCGTATCGTGTGAAAAATCGCAATGTCCCACCGCCGCAACCGGCGGCAATAAAAAGCCGGCGGAGAAGAAAAAGAAAACGATCTCCCGCAACGCAGTCGAGCAGCTCCACGCTCAAATGCAGCAGAAGATCGCGCGGATGGAGCTCACGAAATAGTGGCGGGGCCGGAAGCCCACGTCCGCGCGAGCCCGTTCGTCGAGCTCAAACGACTCGCCGGCCTCGACGCCGCACAGCGCGCGCAGTTCGCGGAGCTGGAAAGCGATCCGAATTTCTACGGCCTCTTCATTCCAAAGCCTCCGCTCACGACGAATCTGAAAGCGGTCGAACGCGAAACCGCCGAGCTCTTTCTTTCGCTGGCAATCCCGTCGCGCGTATTGGTTGACGATCACATCATCGATCTCGTGCTCGACGGCGTTCTCGAGATCGAAAGCGACGGCGAATTCGTTTGTGGCGCTGACGCCGTCTCCATCCTCTGCGATCCGATCTCATCGACGGCGACTCGTGGACTCTCGCGTGATGCGCTCCTGCACGCGCAGGATCTCGAGTTGAGCGACGCGCGGGAATTGACGTTCGCGCTCTACCTCTACAACCGCATCCCGCTCACGCCGTTCTGGAAAGCGCGCTTCCCGAATCCCGCCGCCATCCTCGCCCACCTCGGCGCCGATCGCCTCGCCGGTCATTGGGCCGCGGGCCGGCACGATCACTGGCTCAGTTGGTCGAGAACGACGTCGCACGACGCCAGCGCCGTCACGTACAAGCTCTACGTCAGTCCGCGCCCTGAACGGATCCGCGACGCGTTCGACGCCGTCGTGCGCGTGCTCGCCGAAGTTCCGGAGACGGCGTTCAAGATCGGCGACAGCGCGGCCGGTCTTCTCCGTCCCGACAAGCTCGTCCTTTACTTCACGACGCGCGAGCAGCTCGACGAAGTCGCGGATGCACTGCGCCGCGAGCTGTCCGGCTGCGACGCGCACGGCGTTCCCTTCACCGCCGGCCTCGATGACAGCGGTCTCCTTTCGTGGGGCATCGATCCGCCCGACAACGATCGCCCGCTGCGCTGGCTCGACTCGGAGAGCTGGCGTCTCTGGATCGCGCAGCGCCTCGGTGCCGCGCTGTCGGTCGCCGCGTTGGCGCGCAGCGCATCGGCGATCGAGCCGTGGCGCTTCGCCGTCGAGCGCGTCCGCCGCGCGGGCGTCGACGTCGACACGTGGACTCCCTCGCCTCGCCTCTGGAGCCGCGCGTGAACATCACCGCGCCGTTCGTGCTGCAGGACGATGTCGTCCTCATCCCCTGCGCCGACTTGAGCGACGACATGCGCGGACGCATCTCGTTCGACGAGGGCGACTTCACGCTGTCGCGCCGTCACGGCCGCGCGCTGACGCAAGTCATCGACGGAGAGACGGCCGCGTTGCTCTCGCGCTTCCGCGAGCCGTGCACCATCGTCGACGCGGTGTTCGAGAACAGCCGCTCCTTCGGCAGGGATGCGAAGACGTCGCTCGACGAGGTCCTGCCGCATCTCGAGACCTTTCTCGACCATCGCGTCCTCGTGCCGGCGGGCTCCAAGCACGAAACGTCGATCCGGCCGCGCTACGACACCGGGACGACGATCGGCGGATGGGAGATCGTCCGCTGCGCGAGCCTGATCGAAGACACGGAGATCTATCAGCTGCGCAAGGGAAGCGAAGTCGCCGCGTTGAAGATCGCGCGCACGCGCGACGTGCGTCCGCTCTTCGACAACGAGGCGTCGGTGCTGCGTCATCTCGACGGCAGCGGCATCGCGCCGCGCCTCATCGATTCCGGCGAGCATGAGAAGCGGCCTTATCTCATTCTGGAATGGGCAAACGGCGTCGAAGCGTCCGTGGCCGCGGCGCAGCGCCGCTGCGACCGCACCGCGCTGATCGAGATCTGCGCGTCGATCGCGGCGGCGTACGCGACGTTGCACGCACGCGGCGTGCTGCATGCCGACGTGCATCCGCGAAACGTCATCGTGGGCGAAAAGGTGCTGCTCCTCGACTTCGGCTACTCGCGCGTCGCAGACCGCCCGCCGGTCGTCGGCCGCGCCGGCGTCAACTACTTCTTCGAACCGGAGTATCCCACCGTCGAAGCGTCTCCGCGCGGCGAGCAGTACGCGATCGCGGCGCTGCTCTATCTGCTCCTCGCCGGCGATCACTATCTCGACTTCCGTCTCGAACGCGAGGAGATGGCGCGGCAGATCGCGAACGATCCGCCGCTGCCGTTCGCGAAGCGCGGCATTCCGCCGTGGCCCGACGTGGAAGCGATTCTCTTCCGCGCGCTCGAAAAACATCCCGAGCGGCGACACGTGTCGGTCGAAGAGCTGGCAGCGCTGCTCGCCGGGGCGCGCGACGTTGCGGCGGCGGAGTCGCTGGCAACACCGGTGTCGCAGGAGGCAAAGACGTTTCTCGAGTCGACGCTGCAATCGTTCGCGCGCCGCGGCGCGATGTTCCGTTCGCGCTATCCGCGGGCGCCGAAGGCATCGATCAACTTCGGCTGCGCGGGCGCGGCGGCGGGGATGCTTCGCATTGCCGAGGCGCGCGGCGATCCCGCGCTGCTCGCGCTGTCGAGAGTCTGGTGCGCGCGCGCGACGTCGCTCGTCGGCGATGACGGCGCGTTCTACAGCGACGAAGGCAACCTGTCGCGCGAGTCGATCGGCGACGTCACCCCGTATCACACCGAGTCCGGCGTCCACGCCGCGCGCGCGATGATTGCCGCCGCGAGCGGCATCCACACGGACGATGCCGTCGACGCATTTCTCGCCGCTTCGCGCAAGCCATGCGCGGAGCTCGATCTCACCCTCGGCCGTTCCGGCAGCCTGCTGGCCGCGTCGATGCTGCTCGCGCTCGGCGAGCACGAAGAGCTGCGCGCGTTCGGAACGGAGACTAAACACGCGATCTGGAGCACGCTGCGTGATCGTCCCTCCATCGACGGCTCCCTCGGCATGGCCCACGGCTGGACCGGTTATCTCTACGCCGCGCTGCGCTGGTGCGCCGCGTCGGGCGATGCGCTGCCGTCATCGCTGATCGAGCGGCTTCACGAGCTTGCGTCTCTGAAGATCGTCGAAGGCCGCGGTGCGTATTGGCCGTCGTGGGAAGCAATGACCGCCAGCTGGTGCAACGGCAGTGCGGGCCAGGTCTTCCTCTTCGCGCTCGCACATCGATTGTTCGGCGACGCGCAGTGGCTGCAGCTCGCGGAGCTCGCGGCATGGCACGCGTGGGACGAGCCGCGCGCCAACGCGAGCCTCTGCTGCGGCACCGCCGGCCGCGCCTACGCGCTGCTCAATCTCTACAAACAGAGCGGCGCAAAAGAATGGCTGAGCCGCGCGCGCCAGCTCGCGAACGACGCCGCGCGCGCGGCATCGGATACCGCGGAGCGACCGAACGCGCTGTGGAAGGGAGAGCTCGGCGTCGCCGTGCTCATCGCCGATCTCGCCTCGCCCGAAAACGCGCGAATGCCATTTTTCGAATAGGAGAGCGGGCATCCTGCCCGCCTCCCGGGGGCGGGCGGGACTCTAGCAGAACGCGACTGCACGCTTGCGCGCCCGTTCCCGCGCCCGCGCCCGCGCCCGCGCCCGCGCCCGGGGTGGGCGGCAAGCAAAGCGACATAACCCACCCGCCCCGGGCGCGGGAGCGGGCGCGGGCACGGGCACGGGCGCGGATACGTGAGGTGTTACGCCGCCATCAACTGCCTGAGCACGAACGGCAGGATGCCGCCGTGCACGTAGTAGTCGACTTCGATCGGCGTGTCGATGCGCACGATGACGGCGACTTCGTCGGTCGATCCGGCGCTGCGATGAATCCGCAGCGTGGCCTTTTGCATCGGACGCAATCCGCTTTCGATGCCGATGACGTCGAACGTCTCCGTGCCGTCGAGCGCCAGCGTTTGCGCGCTCGTTCCTTCGTCGAACTGCAGCGGGAGAACGCCCATGCCGACGAGGTTGGAGCGGTGAATGCGCTCGAAGCTTTGGGCGACGACGGCGCAGACGCCGAGGAGGCGCGTGCCTTTGGCGGCCCAATCGCGGGAACTGCCGGTGCCGTATTCCTGTCCTGCGATCACGACGAGCGGCGTCTTCGACTCCACGTAACGCATCGCCGCGTCGTAGATCGCCATCCGTTCGCCGGACGGATAGTGCACCGTCACGCCGCCTTCGACGCCCGGCACCATCAGGTTCTTGATGCGCACGTTCGCGAACGTGCCGCGGGTCATCACCTGATCGTTGCCGCGGCGCGAGCCGTAGCTGTTGAAGTCTTCGATCGACACGCCGCGCTCGATCAAGTACTTGCCGGCCGGCGACGACGACTTGATCGAGCCGGCGGGGCTGATGTGATCGGTCGTCACCGAGTCGCCGAAGATCGCCAGCGGACGCGCGTCGTGAAGGTCGGTCGCGCGGCCGGGATTCATCGTGAAGTCCTGAAAGAACGGCGGCTCCTGGATGTAGGTCGAGCTCGCGTCCCATTGATAGAGCAGTCCCGGCGTCATCGGGATCTCGTTCCACAGCGGATTCTTGTCGGCAAAATTTGAGTACACCTTGCGGAACTCTTCCGGCGAGAGCGCGAGCGCGGTCGCGTCGCGCACTTCGTCGAGCGTCGGCCAGATGTCCTTGAGATAAACGTCCTCGCCGTTCGCGCTTCCGATCGGCTCGTTGAGCATGTCGATGTCGATGCGGCCCGCGAGTGCGAACGCGACGACGAGCGGCGGCGACATCAGAAAGTTCGCCTTAATCGACTGATGCACGCGCGCCTCGAAGTTGCGGTTGCCGCTCAAGACCGACACGCCGATGAGATCGTTCTTCGTGATCGCGTCCTCGATCCGCGGATCGAGCGGACCAGAGTTGCCGATGCAGGTCGTGCATCCGTAGCCGACGGTCTGGAACCCGAGCTGATCGAGATACGGCGTGAGTCCCGCCTTTTGGTAGTACTCGGTGACGACGCGCGATCCCGGCGCGAGCGATGTTTTCACCGCGGGCCGGACGCGCAGCCCTTTCTCCGCCGCTTTCTTCGCCAGCAGTCCCGCGGCGAGCATCACCGAAGGATTCGACGTGTTCGTGCACGACGTGATCGCCGCGATCAGCACATCGCCGTGATGCAGCTCGGCGACGGCCATCGGAAACTCGTCCGCCAGATCTTCCGCGGCGACGCGGTCGGGAGACGGACGGTTGTTCACCATCTCGTATTCCGACACCTCGCTGGTGTTGCGCGTGTCCTTCGGGCCCGGCACCGTCGCCGGCTCCTGCACGCCGCCGCCCGCCACCTCCGACTTCGCGCGGCCCGCGACGCCGATCACGGTCTTCACCTTCCGCTCGATCTCGGCCGCGGATTTTCCGTATCCGTTCGGCGGCTCGGCCTGCAGCATGTTGACGAACGTCGGCTTCAGCTTCTTGATCTCGATGCGATCCTGCGGGCGCTTCGGTCCGGCGACGCTCGCTTCGACGGTGCCGAGGTCGAGCTCGAGGACTTTCGTGTAACTGACGTCCCCTTTTCGCGGGATGCCGAACATGCCCTGCGCCTGGTAGTAGTTGCGGAACGCGTTGACGTGCTCCTCGCTGCGGCCGGTGAACGCGAGATAACGGCACGTTTCCTCGTCGACCGGGAAGTAGCCCATCGTCGCGCCGTACTCCGGCGCCATGTTCGCGATCGTCGCGCGATCGGCGATCGCCAGCGACGCCGCGCCCTCGCCGAAATACTCCACGAACTTGCCGACGACCTTCGCCTGACGCAAAAGCTGCGTGATCGTCAGCACGAGATCGGTCGCGGTGACTCCTTCGGCGAGCTGTCCGAAGAGATGCACGCCGACGACGTCCGGCGTCAAAAAGTACACAGGCTGGCCAAGCATCCCCGCCTCGGCCTCAATGCCGCCCACGCCCCATCCGACGATGCCGAGTCCGTTGATCATCGTCGTGTGCGAGTCCGTGCCGACGAGCGAGTCGGGATACCAGACGCCGTCTTTCTCCACGATGCCGCGCGCGAGGTACTCGAGATTCACCTGGTGCACGATGCCGATGCCCGGCGGCACGACGTTGAATCCGTTGAACGCCTGCGTTCCCCACTTCAGAAACTGATAGCGCTGCTGATTGCGCTTGAACTCGATCTCCATGTTCTTCTGCAGCGCGTCCACTCGATTCGAGAAATCGACCTGGATCGAGTGATCGACGACGAGATCGACCGGCACGAGCGGCTCGATGATGCGCGGATTCTTTCCCGCGCGGTCGGACGCCGAGCGCATCGCCGCGAGATCGACGAGCAGCGGCACGCCGGTGAAGTCCTGCAGCAGCACGCGCGCGACCATGAACGGGATCTCGGCAGTGCGCTCCGCGGAGTGGTCCCACGCTGCAAGCGTGCGGACGTCCTTCTCGGAGATCTTTTTCCCGTCGACGTTGCGCAGCACCGATTCCAGCACCACGCGGATGCTCACCGGCAGCTTCGAGATCGCGCCGAGCCCCGCCTGCTCCAGCTTCGGGAGCGAGTGAAACCGCCCTGTTTTTCCGTTGCCGAGATCGAAGGTCGAGAGAGTATCGAAGGTGTTCTGAGGCATTGCGGATCGGAGTCTATCGCAACGTTTTTCTCGACGCCTTTCCCGCGCCTCTTTCCCCGTGCCCGTGCCCGCGCCCGCTCCCGCGCCCGGGGCGGGTGGGTAACGTAGTCGCTTCGCGCCGCCCGCCCCGGGCGCGGGCGCGGGCGCGGGAAAGGCCGCGATAACGAAGCACGCCGTGGCCGAGTATCCTTCCGCGCGTGAAACGCGCCTTTTTCGCTTCGCTCCTCCTCCTCTTCTTCGCCGTCACCCTCGCCGCGCAAACAGTCCGCCTCGGCAATGACGTCGTTCCGCTCGCGCAGAGCATCGTGCTCGATGCCGATCCGCGCAAAGACGACTACAGCGGTTCGACGACCGTCGACGTGCAGGTGAAGAAGCCGGTGACGTCGTTTCTCATTCATGCGGTCGATCTGACGGCGAACACGATCACGCTCGACGACATCGCGCTGGCGCAGGCGAAGGGACAGGATGGAACGTTGCAGCTCACCGCGCCCGCGCCGCTCACCGCCGGCAAGCACGTTCTGAAAATCGCGTTCACGAACAAGTTCAACCGCCAGTCGGTCGGCCTCTACAAAGTCATCTCGAAAGGCGAGCCGTATCTCTTCACGCAGCTCGAAGCGATCGACGCGCGGCGCGCGTTTCCGTGCTGGGACGAGCCGGGATTCAAGATTCCTTACCGCCTTACCGTCACGATTCCCGACTTCGATGACGCGGTGTCGAACACGCCGATCGCGTCGGAGTTGAAAGCGAACGGCACGAAGACGCTTCGCTTCGCGCAAACGAAGCCGCTGCCGTCGTATCTCATCGCGCTCGCCGTCGGACAGTTCGACTTCACGCCGATCAACGGCATGAGCGTTCCGGGCCGTGTCGTCGCACCGAAGGGACAAGGCAGGCTGGCCGCGTACACGGCGCAGATCACGCCGCCGATCGTCGCGGCCCTCGAGAAGTACTTCAACGGAAAGTATCCGTTCGAGAAACTCGATCTCATCGCCGTTCCCGAATTCTGGGCCGGCGCGATGGAGAATCCCGGCGCGATCACGTATCGCGACACGGTCCTGCTCCTCGACTCCGCCACCGCGACGCCGACGCAGAAGCAAACCGACGCCAAGATCACGGCGCACGAGCTCTCGCACATGTGGTTCGGCGATCTCGTGACGATGGAGTGGTGGGACGACTTCTGGCTCAACGAGTCGTTCGCCGACTGGATGGGCGACAAGATCACCGACGTGGCGTTCCCCGAATTCGAGACCGGCATCTCGGAGCTCGACACGATCGGGGCGATCATGAACCTCGACGCGCGTCCCGCGACCGCGCCGATTCGCAAGCGCAACGCGACTCCGGCCGACGCGATCGCGAACGTCGGCATCGCCTACAACAAAGGCAAAGCCGTGCTGTCGATGTTCGAGAATTGGGTCGGCCGCGAGAAGTTCCGGCAGGGCGTGCTCGATTACCTCGAGGCCAACGCGTGGGGCAACGGCAACGAGTCCGAATTCTTCGCCGCCGTCAGCAAACACGCGCCGAAAGGCTTCGCGCCGGCGATGGAGAGTTTTCTCAATCAGCCCGGCATTCCGCTCGTGACGGTGGAGCTCACCGGCCCGAACGAGATTCGTCTCTCGCAATCGCGCTTCTCGACCTCGGAGGCAACGCCGGAGACGTGGCAGATTCCGGTATCGATCCGCTACCCCGGCGGCACGACATCGGTCCTCCTCGACGCGCCATCGAAGACCATCAAGCTCGACTCCGGTGTAGGACAGGCTTTCCAGCCTGTCCCCCGGGCGCAGGTTGGAAAACCTGCTCCACACCAAGTCCCGAAACTCACTTGGGTGTTCCCGCAGGCGAACGCCTTCGGCTACTACCGCTGGAAGATGCCGCTGGACGCGATGTCGAAGCTCGCCGAGGAGAGCGCGAGCGTGCTGACGCCGGCGGAGCGGCTCGCGTTCGCGGGCAATCTCACTGCGCTGTTCCGCAACGGCACGATTCACGGCGACGCGTTCCTCGGTCTCTTCGCGCATCTCACCAACGATCCCGATCCGAACGTCCTCTCCGCGCTCCTCGGCGATCTCGATCTGATCCACAACGCGTTCGAGAGCGACGCCACGCATCCGCTGCTCAGCGCGTACGTGCGCAAAACCTTCGGTCCCGCGCTCGATCGCGTCGGCTTCGAGCCGAAGGCGGGAGAGCCGCAGACAGTGACGATCGTCCGTCCGCAACTCATCCGCACGCTCGCGCTCTACGGCGACGACGAACGCGTCTGGTCCTTCGTACGCGAGCGCCTGCCGAAGTTTCTCGCCGATCCGTCCTCCGTCCATCCGACACTCGCCAGCACCGTGATTACCCTCGGCGCAGTCCACGGCGACGAAGCGCTCTTCAACGAATACAAGCGGAGGTTCGAAGCAGCCGTCAATCCCGGCGAGCGCACGCGCTACGTCACCGCACTCGGACGCTTCACCGACCCGCAGCTGCGCAGCCGCGCGCTCGAATACGGACTCACCGAGGCCGTCCGCGCGAACGAGCTCGCCGCGCTATGGGGCACGACCAGCCTCGCCACGTCGAAGGAGCGCGACGAATTCTTCGACTGGGTCCTCGCCCACTTCGACGCCATCACCAAACGCCTCCCGCCCGCCTTCGCCGGCAGCCTCGCGAGCGCCGCCAACGGCTGCGAGCCCGAGCGCGTCGCCAAAATGCGCCAGTTCTTCGCCAGCCGGAACCTCGAAGGCACCGGCCGCGCGCTCACGAGAGTCACCGAGCAGGTGAACGAATGCGCGGCGCTGCGCGCGCGGGAGATGGATGCGGTGGCGCGGGCGCTGCGATGAGGTCTTCTCAGTTTATCCCGCGCGCAGACGCGGGATCTCCGGTGATACCGCGACGCAGTTGCCGATGACACTCCATGGGCAACACCCTGCCGGTGCAACCCGAGATCCCGCGCCTTACTATGAGCCCCTGCGCCTATGAGCCCCTGAGCCCAGTACGCTACACTCCGCGCGCACACAAAAACGCTCGGAGGTACCGATGGATCCCGTTCAAGTCCTCGACGCGCGCATCGCGTCCAAGCATCTCCTCAATCACACCTTCTATCAACGCTGGACGGCCGGCACGCTGACACGCGAAGAGCTGCGCGACTATGCGGCGCAGTACTTTCACTACGCGATGGCGTTCCCGACGTTCATCAGCGCGATGCACGCGCACACCGACGACATCGCGACGCGCCAGTTGCTCCTCGAGAATCTCATCGAAGAAGAGCGCGGCAGCGAGAATCACCCCGAGCTCTGGCTCCGCTTCTGCGAGTCCCTCGGCCTCACGCGCGATGACGTCCGGCGCGGCAGCGCGAACGACGCCACGCGCCATCTCATCGGCACCATGAAATCGCTCGCGCGCGAAGGCGCGCTGCACGAAGGCCTCGCCGCGTTGTACGCGTACGAGTCGCAGATCCCCGACGTCGCGAAGGCGAAGATCGAAGGACTCGCGAAGTGGTACGGCATTCAGAAAGATCGCGACATCGCGTTCTTCGCCGTCCACATGGACGCCGACGTCGCGCACTCGCAGACGTCGCGCGAGATCCTGCGCGACCTCTGCGACGACGAGTCGAAGACGAACGCGGCGGACAGCGCAGCGTCACGCACGCTCGACGCGCTGTACGGCTTCCTCGACAGCGTCACCGCTTAAGCAGGCGCAAAGGCTCAAAGGCCGCTCGCCCGGCGTGGCTGCGCGGCGGCCTCCTCTGAGCCCTTGAGCCTCTGCGCCTTTGAGCCTCTCTCCGGCCAGCCGCGGCGCTTCACATCCTCGAACGACACGAGCGCGTTCGCGTAGTAATCGCGGAGCAGCTTCTCCTCCGGATTCCATTCCCACGCGTCCTCGATGGTGCCGATACCACCCTGATCGAAGAGATCGTCGTGCCACTGATCGACCGGCACGATCAGCTTCCGCAGCGTGAGCACGAAGTGCGCGGCGCGCCAGATTTCCTTCGGCGTCTTCTCGCGCAGCAGCCACGGCCGGGCCCTCCACTCTTCGCGCAACTGCGCGATCCCCGCGAAGATCTGCTCCTCCGTCATCACGCCGTTGCGCGCAAACAGCGTCGCGACGAGCGACACCGGCGTGACCGGAAACGCGTTCGAGATCTCCGTCATCACGAGCTCCGCGAGCTGTTGAATCGCGGCCTTGCGCTCTTCGAACATCGGCGCGAGCGCGTCGGGGTGAGCGCGGATGAAATCGTCGACGAGCACCGGCTCGCCGAACGTCACGATCGCGTAGCCGTAGCGCGAGAAGCGGCTGAAGAGTCCGCGGATCGAGCTCTTGAAGAGATAGCTGAACGTCGTCCGCAGCTTCTCCCCTTTCGTGCGCCGCTCTTCGCGTCCGATCAGCTCCTCGGTGAGATTGCGGTCTTCGAGCACGCGGTCGTAATTCACGACCGTCGGGATGAGATACAGCGGCGCGGTGAACGTCGGATCGCTCTTCGCCATTACGAGATAATCGAGCATCCCCAGCTTCGGCTTCTGAAATGCGCCGTCGCGCGTCAGCCCGCCCTCGATGAACACGCCCTGCGTCACGCCGTGCTTGGTGATCGTCTGCACGAACTTCGAGAGGATCGCGTGATACAGCGGCTCGCGATAACGGCGCCGCACGAAATATCCGCCGAACCATTTGAAGACGTGATTCAGCGGCCACACGCGCGCCCACTCGCCGATCGCGTACGACAGCGAGATGAACTTGAACAGCATGTGCGCGACCAGCACGTAGTCCGCGTTCGAGCGGTGATTGATGATGAACACCACCGACGCGTCTCTCTGCAGATGCTCCGTGAAATCGCGGATCGGCCGCCGCTCGACCACGACGCGGTAGAGAAAATTCATGATCGCGCGCGCGAGCGGCGCGCCGATGCGGTAGTACGCCAGCAGATTGAACTTCGGCACGATCTCGCGCAGATACTTCCCCGCCTGCTCCCGCGCCTCATCGATCGAGACGTGATGCTCCTTCGCGTACCCCTGCACCGTCTGCACAACCTCGGCGCTCCCAAACACCTCCAACTCGATCGCCGCGTACCGGCTCTTCAACTTGAAGCGATTGATGCGAATCCGCCGCGCGCGCTGGAATCGACGGGCATGCTTCTTCGCGTACACGAACACCGGAATGGCGAGCGCGACCAAAACGGCGGCGAGGATGAGGAGAGCAGTCATGCCGAGGTCGCGATAGTGTAATGGAGTGGTGCGCGCTTCCAGCGCGCCTTTGGGTGGGGAGGCGCGCCGGAGACGCGCACCACTCCACGGGGCATCGCGTTTGAACATACCTGACTGCGATGGGCGAGGCTCTACGCGCCGAACGACCGCAGACCCTGGAACAGGGCGACCTCACGTTCCTACCGTCTCCCCGTGTCGAAGCCCAGCACCCCGAAGACCTCGGCGACGTCCAAAGAATCCTGCTCCTCCTCTCCCCCGACCGCGCCGTCCATCAAAGACTGATCGTGATCGGCCGCAAACGCGTCGCAAGATCCAAGCGGCGCGAACGATTCTGGGGCTACGTCGACCTCGTGCTTGCCCCCTACGACATGCAAGCCGCCCTCGACGCGCAAGTCTACGGAACCAAAACCCGCGGCCTCCGCCACCTCCCCGCCGCCCGCCCCTTCGCCCACGGCACCTACGACATCACGACCCACGGCCCCCACTCCCACCTCCGCTGGACCGTCGACCACATCGAGCCCCACGACCCCGTCGTCACGGATTTGTCGATCGAACGCGCAGCGGACTACATCGTCACCATCGCGAATCCCGACCCGATCGCATGGGGACTCATCGAGACTCCCGATTTGCAATCGGAATTATTCGACGAGCTCGAGTTGCACGTGACGATTCCCACGCCTTTTCCGCCCAACTTGCAATCGCGATTCGGCGATCGGCGCTTCATGCAGTTGGACTCGATCGAGTGGCTGGAGCATCCGGGGGCGGAGGTTGTGTTTGTGGGGGTGGGGTGAGCGACATGCGCCTGGAACGCCGGCGTTCCAATCACACTTCTTTCCGCGAGTAATCGATCGTCACACTGAAGTGCCGCAGGATGTCACCTCGGGGCGCGGTTCCAGGCGAGCGCGGATAGCGATCTCGAGGCTGCGCAGCGGGTGGAAGGCATCGTGAAAGCGGGATTGGATGGCAGGAAACGCGGACGTCACCGCCTGTGATTTCACGCGAACCTCACGCTGCCACCCTTTACAACCAGCCACCTCGGTATTATTATGGATCTACTGATTGGATGATCCGCTAATCCAAGCAAGCACAGTCGACTGACGGAGTACCGCGCGGATATATGTGTGTGTGCGGAAAACCTGAAGGAGAGTGTCATGAGGAAGATTCTTGTTCTCTCGATCATCTCGCTGTTCATCGCCGGCATCGCCTCCGCTGTTTGTTTCCTCGATTTCATTTCTGAATCGCTTCCCGACGGCACCGTGAATCAGGCCTACAGCTTCCAGATCCAGGCCTGTTGCGGCACGACTCCCTACACCTACTCGATCTACTCCGGGTCCCTCCCCGCAGGCCTGTCTCTCAGTAGCGGCGGACTGATCTCCGGGACGCCGACCAGCGTCGGCTACACGACGGTGTTCATCCGCCTGACGGACAGTGCCAGCCCCGCCTGCACGCTCGTTCGCGCGTACGAGTTGCACGTGTACTGATTTCGAAGTCCGGTTCTCGTTTCCCGTTGCGTGGCGTCCACTCCGCCGCGCAACGGGAAAATTCGGAAATCAAAAAGCAGAAGGCAGAGATGTGAAGCGCCGATCGTCACCCTGAAGTCGCGAAGACGATGAAGGGTTTGAACAGCGAGCGTCGTAGTTGAGATCCTCGGCCGCCGACCTCTTGCGAGAAACCGGCGGCCGAGAGCGGCCGCCGCTCCACAGGTTCGTGATCGAAGGCTCCCTGGAGGATTCAAGCAGGCCGCATGTTGCTCGTCTGTGGCGAGCTCTGGCCGCGCACCCAGTTCGTGGTCACGATCCTCGTCGCCGAATGCATCGATCCCGTCGGCGGAACCAATGCGGCTCTGACACTTCAGACCCGCGTATTCGACGCGACGCCGTGGATCCCTATGCCGCATGTCATCACTCACTTCGCCGCAAGTGACCGTCACTTCGCCGCATGTCATCGCCGCTTCGCCGAACCTGACCTCTCACAGCCACGTCCTCAACGCGACGTCATGCATCACTTCGCCGCAAGTCATCGTCACTTCGCGGGACCTCACCCGGCTCTGACCGCTCAGAGCCGCGCACATCGCTGTACGTCATCGCTCTCCTCTTGTATCCCTCGCGGCTCTGAGACTTCAGAGCCGTGTCCTCAACGTGACACCGTGGATCACGACGCCGCATGTCATCACTCACTTCGCCGCAAGTCATCGTCACTTCGCCGAATGTCATCGACGACTTCGCCGAACCAATCCGGCACTGACCGCTCAGAGCCGCATCCCCAAATACGACGTCATGCATCACTTCGCCGCAAGTCATCGATCTCTTCGCCGGACCTCATCCGCCTCTGGGCCCTCAGAGCCGCGCGCATCGCTGCACGTCGTCGATCTCCTCCTACATCCCTGGCGTCTCTGACATTTCAGAGCCGCGAGCGTATGCCGATGTCGCAGGCTACTCTTCGTATTTTGAGATCCTTCGTCGCGCTTTCGCCGACTCAGGATGACGGGATGCGGTCCCGACATTTCTGCTTTCTGCTTTTTGCTTTGGGGCGCAGGAAAGCCTGCGCTACACGAAGGATTACTCGAAGCGCAGGGCTTCGATCGGATCCAGGCGTGCGGCTTTGAATGCGGGGTACCAGCCGAATCCCGTTCCGATCAGGGAGCAGACGACGAGTCCGGTGATCGCCCATCCCCACGGGAACACCATCGCGATGTCGAGCCAGATGGCGACGCCGTTGCCTCCGGTCACGCCTAACAGGATGCCGATCAGTCCTCCGAGCTCGGAGAGCACGATTGCCTCGAGGAGGAATTGGCGGACGATGTCTTTTCGGCGCGCGCCGATGGCTTTGCGGATGCCGATCTCGCGCGTTCGCTCGGTCACGCTGACGAGCATGATGTTCATGATGCCGATGCCGGCGGCGACGAGGGCGATGACGCTGACGACGAACGCGCCGACGCGAATGGTGCCGGCGACCTGGGCGAACGCGGAGACGAGCGTGTCGTTGGAGTAGACCTCGAAGTCGTTTTCGCGGCCGAGCTTGAGTCCGCGCGCGGTGCGCATCGCGCCGATCGCCTTGTCGAGCGTCGCGTTGTACGTCGCCTGCGACGTCGACTGCGTCGCGACGTTGACGGTGCGGTTCGCGTGGCCGAAGTCGCCGAAGAAGGTCGTGATCGGGACGAGCACGAGATCGTCCTGGCTCTGTCCGAACGACGACCCTTTCTCCGCGAGCACGCCGACGATCTCGTACGGCATCTCGTTGACCTTGACCCACTTGCCGATCGGCGTTTCATTCGGAAAGAGTTTTTTCTGAATGCTCGTGCCGACGACGGTGATGCGGCGGTTGAGGTCGACGTCGTCCGCGGCGATGTTGCGGCCGTAGCCGAGCGTGTACGCGTTCGCGGTGAGGAAGTGCTCGTTGGTGCCGACGATGGTGCGGCCCTGCAGCTTCGTGCGGCCGAAGCTGACCGGCTTCCCGCCATCGAACACTTTGAAGCAGATGGTGCTGGCCTGCCCTTCCATCAGCCGCGCGTATGCGCGCGCCTGTTCGAGCGTGATGTCGCGACGGTTCTGAAACTTCTCTTCCGGGTCGCGCGTGTTCATCACCGGATACTTCGCGAACTGGAAGAGATTGCTGCCGAGGAAACTGAGGCCGCCTTCGATCGACGTTTGGATGACGCTGAGCGCGGTCATCACGCCGATGACGGAGAAGACGCCGATCGTCACGCCGAGGATCGTGAGGACGGAGCGCAGCTTGTTCGTCTTCAACGCGAGCAGCGCCATCCGGATGGTTTCAGTCGGGCTCATGGTTTCCTTGGTGCTGAGTGACGGGTGCTGAGTACTGGGTGCCGGGTGCTGAGTGCTGGGTGCCGGGTGCTGAGTGCTGGGTGCTGCGTAAGAACGTACGCACGCAGCACGCAGCACCCAGCACTCGGCACTCAGCACCCGGCACATTTCTATTCATATCGAAGCGCTTCGATCGGATCGAGGCGCGATGCGGACAACGCGGGCGCGAATCCGGAGAAGATGCCGGTGAGGGTCGAGACGATCAGTCCCGCGATGACGAGACCGTAGGAGAATGAGATCGGGAATGACGGCGCGGCCGCGGCGACCGCGGTACACATCAGCCACGACAATCCGAGTCCGATGACGCCGCCGACGAGACAGATGGACACGGCTTCGACGAGGAACTGCAAAAGGATGGTGCGCCTTCGCGCGCCGACGGCCTTGCGCGTGCCGATCTCGCGCGTGCGCTCTTTCACGCTGACGTAGGTGATGTTCATGATGCCGATCGCGCCGACGAAGAGCGCGAGTCCGGTGACGAACAATCCCGCGGTGGCGATGCCGGCCTTGATCGGACCGATGGTCGAGCGCAGTGCGCCCTGTTCGTTGATCGAGAAGTCGTCTTTCTGTTCGGGCTGCAGTCCGCGCACGCGGCGCATCGCGCCGGTGAGCTCGTCGCGCGCCGCCTCCATGTGGTTCTTGTCGCGCATCTTCACGCGGACCTGCGTGTCGAGCCGCGAGCTGAACGTTTTCATGAATGCGCCGAGCGGCACGACGGCGTAGGTGTCGAAGCTGAAGAGGCCGAGGAACGTGCCTTGTTTCGCGTAGACGCCGATGACGCGGAACGGCGAGCCGTTGAGCAGAACGGTCTTTTCGAGCGGTGTTTCGTTCGGGAAAAGCGCTTCGGCCACGTCATATCCGAGGACCACCACGTTGCGCCCGCCGCGCGACTCCGCCTCGTTGAAGAAGCGCCCTTCCTTGAAGGACGACGTCGACGTCACGAGAAACTCGTCGGTCGTTCCCTGCGTGAACACGCCGGTGACTTCGTTGTCCGCATATTTCACGTTGCGCACCGTGTTCATCGCCGGAACGGCCGTGATGAGCTGCGAGTTCGGCGTGTCGCGGATGATGCGCTTCAGCTCCTCGGCGTAATGAACGTCCATGCGCCGGCGGTTGCGATAGTTCCACCAGTCATCGACGTTGCGCCACGGCCACTTCTCGACGTACAGGATGTCGTCGCCGATCACGGAGAGGCTGCGCTCGAAGCCGACTTCGATGCCGCCGATCGCGGAGCCCATCAGCGTGACGGCGATGATGCCGATGATCACGCCGAGGGCGGTCAGCGCCGAGCGCATCTTGTGCGCGCGGATGATGCCGAAGGCGATGCGGAACGACTCGATGATTTCCTGCAACATAAATGTGCTCGGTGCTGGTGCTGGGTGCTGGGTGCTGGGTGCTGCGCTTCTAACTCAGCACTCGGCACTCTGCACCCGGCACTTTCTATGTCTTTTCCTTCTCGATGGCGACCTTCGCTCCGTCTTTCAGGCGTCGCGAGATCGCGGTGTAGGAGCCCGACACGATCTCGTCTCCCGGCTTCACGCCGTTCCTGATCTCGATGAAGGTGTTGTCGGCGATGCCGGTGTCGACTTTCTGCATCTTCACTTTGTCGCCCTGCTTGACGAATACCACGCGCTGGAGCTTGAGGCGCAGCGCGCGCTCTTTCTGTTTCTCCAGTGTTTCATTCGTAACATCGGCGCGGTTATCACCGGATTTATCGGCCGCTTCCTGGCGCACGCGCTTGCGCTCGAGCTCCTCGGGCGAGAGGTTGCTGTCCGAGCTGCGCACCGTCACGGCCTGGATCGGAATGGCGATGACGTTCTTCACGGTCGCAGTCTCGACGTCGGCGGTCGCGCTCATCCCCGGACGCAGACGCAGCGAGCGGTCGGGGATGCTGATCTTCACTTCGAAGTTCGTGACTTCTTCCTGCGTTCCGGCGTTGCGCGTCAGCGCGGTCGACGCGATCTCGCGGACGATGCCGCGCACTTCGCGATCGGGATAAGCGTCGATGGTGATGCGCGCGCTGTCGCCGACTTTCACGTCGACGACGTCGTTCTCGTTGACGTTCACGCGCGCTTCCATGTTGTCGAGATCGGCGATGCGCATCACTTCCGTGCCGGCGAACTGGCTCGTGCCGACGACGCGCTCGCCGACGCGGCTGGTGAGCGAGCTGATGGTGCCGTCGCTCGGCGCGTAGATGACGGTCTTGATCAGCGTCTGGTTGATCTGCCGCAGGGCTCCCTCGGCCTGCTGGATCTCGAACATCGCGCCGTCGAGTCCCGCCTTGGCGCTGTCGTACGACGTCTTCGCGGTGTTGCGCTCGGACTCGGAGAGCAATCCGTTGTCATACAACTTCTGAATGCGTTTGTATTCGCTCTCTGCTTTCGACAGCTCGGCGCGGAAGCGCACGCTCGCTGCCTGCGCACCGCTCAACGCGGCCTGCTGCGACTCGACCTGCGCGCGGTAGGTGTCCGGCTTGATGCGCAGCAGCAGCTGCCCTTTGCGCACGGACTGCCCTTCCTTGACCGGGATCTCGACGATCTCGCCCGATACTTCCGGCGCGATCTTCACTTCGACTTCGGGCTGGATCTTCCCGGTCGCGGTGACGACCTGGGTGATGTTCGTGCGGAATGCTTTGTCCGTCGTCACGAGGATCGGCTTCTCGCCCTTGCGCTTCCCCGCCATCGCAATGAACACGATGACGACGAGCACGATGATGCCGATGATGATGAAAAGCTTCTTTCGGGAACGCTTCCGCTCTGCCATGACCTCATCATACGGATTGCAGCAAAAAAGTTTGCAGCAGCGTGATAATGCCGCGCATGCTGCGACGTTCGCTTTCCATTCTCGCCGCTGGCGGCGATCCGCATCTCGACACGCTGCGCGCGAACATGCTCATTCAGAACGGCGACCTCGGCGTCGCGCTCGCCGATCTCACGACCGTTCCGGAGTACTCGGAATTCGTCCGCTCGAGCGCGTACGGACGGTTGCAGTGAGCGTTCGCTTCGAGACTGACGGCGGCTTCATGGGACGCGGCATCGGTTGGGTCGCAATCGAAGACGATCGCGTCACGGCGAGCGATGGCTTCCGCACATTCGAAGGAACACTGACCGCTGACGAAGAGCGCGAGCTGCAAGCGCTGCTCGATTCCGTGCAATGGGACGCGCCGCCGGGACGCGTGCACGCCGATCAGATCACGTACACGCTCACGAGCGGAGAGCGAGCGGTGTCGTGGCGCGGCGAGAGCGATTCGAACGAAGTGCGCGAGTGGATGTGGAAGTTGCGCGCGCGGATCGCGAGATAGTCCTAGAAGTCCTATCAGTCCTAGAGGTCCTATCAGTCCTATCAGTCCTATAGGACCAATGAGACGAATAGGACTTTCTAGGACTGATAGAACATTCGGGGCCACAAAAAAATGCGGCGGCCTTTTTGAGGCCGCCGCACTTTCGTTCATGGTGAAGTTTTACGGATGCGTGGAGCAGAGCGAGAAGGTGCCGCCTCCGCTGTATGCATAGATGCGCCACCGGTAAGTGCCGGCGGTCGCGGTGTAGGTGATGTTCTCCGTTGCGGTCGTGCCTTCGCTTGCCGCGACCTGCGCCCAGGTGGAGCCGTTCCACTTCTGCAGGTAGAGGTCGAAGTCGACGCCGGTGCCGGTGAGCTTGCCGCTGATCGTGCCTGCATTCGACGTGAAGCCGCTTGTGGTCGGCTGATACGACGTCGCGCCGGTGCCGCTGAGCGAGCCGGTGTACGTGTTGGTGCAGGTCGAGCCGCCGGTGTAGGTCGCCTTCAGCGTCACGCCGGAGTAGGCGCTGAAGCCGTTGAGGCTGATGTACCAGTCGCCGGCCGCAGGACTCGACATCGTGCAGGTCTCGGCGTTTCCGTTGACGTACGGCCGGCAGTTGTAGCTCGAGCTGGTCGGAATCGATCCGAACTTCACATACATATCGGCATCGCCCGTGCCGCCGGACATCACGACCTGCAGCTGCGTCTGTCCGCTCGGAACCGTGATCTTGAAGTTCGTCCAGCTGCCGGTAGCGCCGCTGAGGTTCGTGACCGCAACGCCGTTGGTGAGGGTCGTCGTGCCGCCGCCGCCACCGCTGCCGCCCGGAGCGCCGACCGCGTCCCACGCCGCATTGACTGAAGCCGCGGCCGTGGCGCCGTAGAGATCCGTCGCCGCCTGTGCGGTGCCGGTGCGCGCGCTGGAGAATCCGGTCGACGAAGTCCAGTACGTGGTGAGCGCGCGATACCAGATGCGCTGCGCCATGTCGAGCGACGTGCTCGACGTCGCGCTGAGCGGCGTCACGTTGACGCTCGTCCTGCGCGGATGCGTGCCGCCCATGACCATGAGGTAATACGCAAGGTTGGCAATGCCGGAGTTCGTGTGGACGCCGCCGTGATCGAGAGTGCCGGTGTAGCGCGTCGGGTAGTAGTCGGAGTCGCCTGCCGCTGCAGGATCGTTCATGTAGCGGAGCGCGTCGCCGGCCGTCGACGGCGTGTAGATGTCTTCGCCGACCTTCCAGGTGTTCGCGTTCGGCGTGCCGCCGTTCTTCGAGTACGCCTCGCAGGAATTGCCGAGGATGTCGGACGTCGCTTCATTCAGCGCGCCGGACTCGTTCGAGTAGACGAGATTCGCGGTGCGCTCGGTGACGGCGTGCGTGAGCTCGTGCGCGTCGACGTCGAGCGCCTTCGACAGCGGCGCGAACTGCGAGCCGTCGCCGTCGCCGTAAACCATCTGCGATCCGTTCCAGAACGCGTTGTTGTAGTTCGACAGGTAGTGCACCGACGAGATGATCTGCGCGCCGGCGTTGTCGTAGGAATCGCGGTTGAAGACGTTCTTGTAGAAGTCGTAGGTGTTGCCTGCGTAGTTGTACGCGGCCTGCGCCGTCGTGTCGCTGGTCTGCGTACCGCCCTCGGACCAGAGCAGCGTGCCGGGAAGCGCGGAGCCGTTGTTGGCCGTGTAAACCTTCCGGCTCTTCAGGCGCTTGTAGATGCTGTCCGTGAAAATCAGGTCGCCCGTGCCGGTCGCATTCGCGTAGACGCGGACGAGCTGCGCACCTTCCGCATCTTTGTACGAAATCGTAGCAACCCACGCGAGGTAGGCCTGGCTGCGCTCGTTGACGACGTACACGAGCGAGGGGCTGGCCATCATCGTCGGGAAGTCGGCGCCGATCTCGTTGGCCGCGTTACTGATCGCGGAGTAGCCGTCGACCGTCGCATGACGCGGCAGCTTTTCGTCGTCGCCCGGCATGAAGCGGCCGTTCAGCGCGATGACGTTTCCGCTCGCATCGGCGTGCACGATCATTTCCGCGCCGACGACCGGAAGACCGCGATACTTCTCCTGGAACTTGATGTGCGTCTGCCCGAGGTTGTCGGTGACGGACGAGACGGCATCGAAGTCTTCGACACCGTTCATGTGCAGCAGCTCGCGCTGCGCTTTCAGAAAGTCCTTCGCGGCTTTGTCTTTCTGTCCGGCGCCGAGCGATCCGAGATCGCCCGTGACGAATGTCGGGACTCCGTTGGGATCCTGATCGTGAATTTTGATCTTGCTGTCGGAGGTGGGGTTCTTTGCCAGGGCGACCGTGGTAGTGAATGCGAGAACGACAATCAGCTTCTTCAAGATGTTTTAACCCGGCCCTTTCTTCGTTATTGACCCATAAGTAGGCGGGCGGGCAGAAAGGCAACGGCGATACCACATAGCTAAGTTGTTGATTCTGTTGGTATGGACTAATTTACATGGATCATTAACTGATCCCGATGCGTTGTTACGGATCGGTTTCGAGGGTCATGAACTGACCTAAAGGATCAGCGCACGACCCGTGCGCGCGTCCGCCACGACGCGGCGCCTGCCGGATCGCCGAAAGTTTCGAGCTGTTTGGCGATGTCGAGGCAGACGGCTGGCTTCGGATGTTGCGCGGCGAGACGCACTAATGTTGTGTTCGCCGCTGCGCGCTGTCCGCCAATCAACTGCAATAGAGAGAGGTCGGCATATGCCTGCAAGTCGTGCGGATCGGCTTCGATCGCGCGTTGAAACTCGCGTTCTGCATCGGCGGGACGATTGAGACGCGCGAGCGCGTCGGCGGCAACATAGTGAAAGCGCCGCGGCAGCGACGCGCCAGTGGCTTTGCGCTCGCGCTGCACGTCATCGAGCAGTTGCAGCGTCCGCGCGTAGTCGCGCTGCAACGATGCGATGCGCGCCGCGAGAAACAGCGCGTGCGTTTTCTCGGCCGGCGATGACTCCGCTGCTGCTTCTTCGCGCGTGGCGGTTGCGACGTCCTGCCGCGCGAGCGCGATCTCGCCGAGGAGCAGATGGGCGCCGGGCTGCTTCGCGGAGAGCGCGATCTGCGCGTGCGACGCGGCGTCGTCGATCTTTCCGGATTCGAGCAGCGCGAATCCGGCGGAGAGCGCGAACGAGCCCGCAAGGCGCGGCGTCCTCGCGATCCCCTCCTCGTACACACGAACGGCGGATTCGGCATCGCCGATCGTGTCGTACTCCTCGCCGAGCTGCTCGCGCACATCGCTCCATCGCGGATTTTCCGCGAGCAGCGCTTGCAGCGCAGCGATCGCGCCGGCGTGATCGCCGTGCGCGCGAAGATCGGCGACCGATTTCAATCGACCGAGTTGGCCGATGACGTCTTTCGGATCGGGAAGCGGACCGCTCGCGGCTTCGGCGCCCGCGTTGATGTAGCCGAGGGCGGCGAGCTTCTTCGCTTCCTCCGGATCAATGCGGTCGGGTGCGGCGAACGCGCCGCCGAGATCTTGCGCGAGCTGGCGAGACGCGCTGAACGCGCGGCGCTCGCGATCGATGATGTTCGTCCGCTCGCGCGGATCGCGCGCGAGGTCGTACACCTCGCCGCGCGGCGCATCGATGACGTGCTGATGATCGCGAACGATCGATCGCAGCTCCGACCAGCCGAGGTGAATGCGCGGGAAGAACGACTCCGCGTAGGCGGCGCGCGAGGCGGGCACATCGCGAAGCAGCGACACGCCTTTCATCGACGAAGGCGGCGCGATGCCGGCGGCGTCGAGAATCGTCGGCGCGACGTCGATGAGCTGCGCGTTCGTGTCAGCATTCCCGGTCGCGCGCCGCGCGTTCTTCGGCAGCTTCACGATCAGCGGCACGTGCAGGTCTTCGGCGTAGAGAAACACGCCGTGTTCCTGCTCGCCGTGATCCATCAGCCCTTCGCCATGATCGGAGACCAGCACGATGATCGCGCGGTCGTAGATGCCGCTCGCTTTCAGATGATCGAGAAACGCGCCGGTGATCGCGTCGGCCGCGCGCACGTCGTCGTCGTACGCCGGCTCGTACGGCGCGTGCGGCTCGTAGAGATGAAGAAAGTAGAAGAACGGTTCGTCGCGATGCGCGTCGATCCACTCCTCCGCGATTTTCTCCGTCGCCGTCCCGCGCCGCTGCAGCGCGCCGATCGGAGCGCCTTCGACGAGACCGATCGCATCGTCGTAATTTTCGAAGCCGTTCGCCGCGCCTGTCGTCGCGCGCAGCACGTACGCGGACACGGCTGCGCCGGTGCGATATCCATTCGCACGCAGAACCGATGCGAGCGTCGGCTTCGCGCCGTCGAAGTGATAGCCGGAGTTGTCGCGCACTCCGTGCTCCGGCGGCAGGAGGCCGGTGAAGATCGAGAGGTGCGACGGCAGCGTGAGCGGGCAGTGCGACCAGGCGTGGCGAAACGCCATGCCGTCGCGCGCAAGCGCGTCGAGATGCGGCGTGCGCTGCGGCGTCACGCGATCCGCGCGCAGCGTGTCGATCGAGATCAGGATGACGGGCGGCGGCTGGCGCTTCGCGCACGCGGCGAGGAGCAGCAGAACGAGCGCGCAGCGCTTCACGCGCGCGACCATAGCATGCAGGACATGCGGTTAGGCGGTTGCTCGGTTACGCGGTTGCTCGGAACTGCGCAACCGCGTGACTGCGCAACCGCGCAACCGGAATCGCGCCACTCCACGCCGGCGAATAGAATCTGCCGATGCCCGCCGCCATCCTCGCGCTCGACCAGGGCACGACCAGCTCGCGCGCGATCGTGTTCGACGAGGCGGGACGCCCGCTCGCCAGCGCGCAGCGCGAGTTCCGGCAGTTCTATCCGCAGCCCGGCTGGGTCGAGCACGACGCGACGGAGATCTGGTCCACGCAGAGCGCGGTGATGGCGGAAGCGATCGCGCTTGTAAAAAGTATGTCACCGCGCGTGGAGATCGCGGCGATCGGCATCACCAATCAGCGCGAGACGACAGTCGTGTGGGATCGCGAGTCCGGCGTGCCGGTCGCGAACGCCATCGTGTGGCAGGATCGAAGAACTGCCGCGATGTGCGACGGTCTTGCGGCGGGAGGACACGAAACGTTCGTGCGCGATCGCACGGGTCTCGTGATCGACGCGTACTTTTCCGGCACGAAGCTGCGCTGGCTCCTCGATCGCTGCGATCGCGATCCCGAGCGGCTCGCGTTCGGCACGATCGATTCCTGGCTGGTGTGGAACCTCACGCGCGGCGCGGCGCACATCACCGACGTCACAAACGCGTCGCGCACGATGCTCTTCGACATCCACCGCGCTGAGTGGGACGACGAGCTCCTCGCGCTCCTCGGCGTTCCGCGCTGCGTCCTGCCGCAAGTGAAATCGTCGAGCGAGATTTACGCAAAGACCACTGACGGCATCCCGATCGCCGGCATCGCCGGCGATCAGCAGGCGTCACTGTTCGGCCAGCGCTGCACGCGCGCGGGGATGGCGAAGAACACCTACGGCACCGGCTCGTTCGTGGTGATGAACACGGGCGAGCACGCGGTGTCGTCGAAGAACGGACTCCTCGCCACGATCGCGTGGCAACTGGGCGATGGAGTGGTGCGCGCCTCCGGCGCGCATTCGGGCGGGGGAACGAAAGGCGCGCCGGAGGCGCGCACCACTCGATGCTACGCGCTCGAAGGCAGCATCTTCATCACCGGCGCGGCGGTGCAATGGCTGCGCGACGGCCTCGGCATCATTCGCACCGCGCCGGAAGTCGAAGCGCTCGCGGCGTCGGTGCCGGACAGCGGCGGCGTGGTGGTCGTGCCCGCGTTCACGGGCCTCGGCACGCCGCACTGGGACGCGTACGCGCGCGGCACGATCAGCGGCATCACGCGCGGCACGAGCGCGGCGCACATCGCGCGCGCGACGCTGGAGTCGATCGCGCTGCAAACCGCGGACGTGCTCGACGCGATGCAGATCGACTCCGGCATCGCCATCGACGAGCTGCGCGTCGACGGCGGCGCGTCGACCAATGATCTATTGATGCAGATGCAGGCCGACATCGCCGGCATCCCCGTTATCCGCACGCGCGTCCCCGAGACGACCGCCCTCGGCGCCGCCTACCTCGCCGGACTCGCGGTGGGCTTCTATCGCGACCTGGACGACCTCGGAGTGGTGCGCGCCTCCGGCGCGCTTTCGGGCGGGGGCGCGCCGGAGGCGCGCACCACTCCGCAGCTCGTCTTCACGCCGCAAATGAGCGCGTCCGAGCGCGCGTCGATGCGCGAGCGATGGGCGCGCGGCGTGGAGCGTGCCAAAGGCTGGGCGATCTAGATATACTGACGAACACAATCACATGTGGGTTGATACCGATCAGCGGGCGGCAGCGATCCGCGGCGGAGCGGTCGATCTCGACCGGATCGACTGGCTGCGTTGCGCGCCGTTCGTCCTTCTGCACCTCGGCTGCTTCGCGGTCTACTTCATCGAATGGATGTGGGATGCGGTGATCGTCGCCGCCGCGCTGTACTTCGTGCGGATGTTCGGCATCATCGGTATCTATCACCGCTACTTCTCGCACCGCACCTTCCGCACGTCGCGCGCGATGCAGTTCGCGTTCGCGATCCTCGGCGCGTCGTCCGCGCAGCGCGGGCCGCTGTGGTGGGCGGCCAACCATCGCGAACATCACCGCACGTCCGACACCGAAGGCGATCCGCATTCGCCGCTGCGCGTCGGGTTCTTCCGCGCGCACGCCGGCTGGTTCATGTCGTCGCGCTGGTTCGAGACGAATTACTAGCGCATCGGCGACTTCGCGCGATTCCCCGAGCTGGTGTGGCTCAATCGCTTCGACAAAGTGATCCCGCTCGCGCTCGGACTCACGCTGTTTCTCTGCGGCGGACTCGATCTCTTCATCTGGGGCTTCGTGATCAGCACGACGCTGCTCTTCCACGCAACCGCGAGCATCAACTCGCTCGCGCACCTCTTCGGCAGGCGCCGCTACGAGACCGGCGACGAGAGCCGTAACAACCTCTGGCTCGCGCTCATCACCCTCGGCGAGGGATGGCACAACAATCACCACCAGCACATGAGCTGCACACGCCAGGGCTTTTACTGGTGGGAGATCGACGTGACGTACTACGTGCTGCGAGTGCTGTCGTGGATCGGGATCATCTGGGACCTGAAGCCGGTGCCGGATGTCGCGTACGATCCCGCGCGTCAGCTGCAGCGAATTGCGTAAACCGACGTCGCGCGCGCGACGACTCGCTGGTCCGCGTCTTCGAGATCGCACTCCAGGTGCGCCGTTCCGCGTCCGCGACGAATGACACGCGCGTGCGCGCTGAGCGTGCCGTTCACGATCGGCGCGAAATAGCTCATCTGCATCTGCAGCGTCGCGAACGACTCGCCGTCGGCGGCGATCGTCGCGAGCGCGGTTCCCATCGCGACGTCGGCGAGATCGCAGAACACGCCGCCGTGCAGCGTGCCCATCGCGTTATGCAACCGATCGGTTGCCGTCAGTTCGACGCGCGCTTCGCCTGCGCCGAGGCTCACCGGCCGCACTTGCAGGAGCGTCGCGATCGGCGCGAGCTCGATCTCGCCGGCGAGCCACTTCTCGACGAGCGCGGAGAGTTTGCTCATTGTCCGAATCGCCGCAGCCACTCTATGCCGCAACGAGCGGTGGCTCGCTCGTCGAAGCCGCGGCGGCCGAGGAATACGTGTTCTCGCCCATCGTCCGCCTCTCGATTGATTTTTGAATGTAACGAAGGACGGACGGAATGTCTACCGCCGAGGAGAGCGGGCATCTTGCCCGCCTCACCGGGGGCGGGCGAGACGCCCGCTCTCCTATTGCCTTCGAAAGCGTTCCACACCGTCTATACGATCTCTTCGGATCGAGAATACGCACGGCGGGCTGTTGCGATTCTTCTCGCTAGCTAGAGTTTCAGCTCGCGGAGCCGTTCGACGGGATCTCTCACACCGGCACCGCTTCGGCGATTACTCGATCACGAATCCGATCTTTCAGCCCGCGTGCCGTGATCACATCAACCGGTCTTCCGAGAAGCTCAGTTAATTCCGCCACGAGGCCGCCGAGATCGAAGAGGCTTCGGTCGGGTTGCAATTCAACGAGAAAGTCGATGTCGCTCATTTCGTCGGCTTCGCCGCGCGCGACGGAGCCGAACACGCGAATGTCCGATGCGCCGTATTGCGCGGCGATCGCAAGAATTTCTGAGCGGCGTTGCGCGACTAGCTCGTCGCGTTGCATCGAAGTCATTTCACCACAACGCCGCGCTCACCGCCGCCATTCATCGATCACGTTCGCGATCAGTCCCGTCCATCCCGTCTGATGGGAGGCGCCGAGGCCTTCGCCCGTATCGCCGTTGAAGTACTCGTGGAACCAGACGAGATGGCGCCAGTGCGGGTCCTTTGCGAAGAGCTCGGACTTGCGCGTGCCGCGCGGACCGAAGACGGGGCGGTAGCCGTCGGCGTCGGGGAGGAAAATGTCGATGAGACGGTCGGCGAGGGTGCGCGCGACGCCGGTGAGTGTCATGGTCTGGGCGGCGGGAGGGACGAGCGACGCGACGCGGATGCCGCGCGTGTGGACGTGCGTCGCGCCGGCGCCGATGCCTTCGCTCGCGCGGGTGTCGCTCTCCGCATCGCGCGCGACCTCTTCGTCGACTTCGACGCGCACGAACTCGCCGAATGCCTTCTCCAGCTTGCGCAGCGTCTCGATCATCAGGAACGTCGTCGGGAACCACACCGGTCCGCGCCAGTTGCTGTTGCCGCCTTTCAGAATCACCGTCGCCTCGGCGGGCTCGTATCCGACCGACGCATCGCCGAGGGTGAAGGGATGCTCTTCGTGAAACTTGCTGAGGCTGCGCATGCCGAACGGCGAGAGGAATTCGTCGGGCTCGGCGACGCGCGCGAGAAGATGCTGCAGCTGGTTCTGATCGACGACGGCGAGGACGTGCGTGAAGTCGTGATCGTTCTTCACCGTCGTCACGCACTGCTCGACGATCTCGCGGCGATGTTTGAGGAACCAGTCGAGGTTCTCGCGGAAGGACGGGAACGGCTCGATCCACTTTCCTTCCAGGCGCTCGACGGCGTAAAGCGGAATGAGTCCGACGAGCGATCGCACGCGGATCGGCGCGACCGAGCCGTCGCCGAATCGGAGGATGTCGTAGAAGAATCCATCCTCGGCATCCCATAGCGTGCGATTGCCGCGCACCATCTTCATCGCCGCGCCGATGTAGACGTAGTGCTCGAAGAATTTCGTCGCCAGACTCTCGTACGTCGAGTTCGTCTTCGACAGCTCGAGCGCGATGCGCATCATCACGAGCGAGAACATGCCCATCCAGCCGGTGGCGTCGCTTTGCTCGAGCACCGCGTCGCCCAACGGCTTGCTGCGGTCGTAGAGCGCGATGTTGTCGAGGCCGAGGAAGCCGCCTTCGAAGACGTTGTTTCCTTCGCGATCGACCTTGTTCACCCACCAGGTGAAATTCAGCAGCAGCTTGTGAAAACACTTCTCGAGGAACGCGACGTCCGCCTTGCCGCCGCGGATGCGATCCATGTTGTAGACGCGCCACACCGCCCACGCCTGCACGGGCGGATTGAGATCGGAGAATTCCCATTCGTACGCGGGGATCTGTCCGCTCGGATGCTGGAACTGCTCGAAGAGCATGAGCCAGAGCTGCTCCTTCGCGAATTCGCCGTCGATGAGCGCGTAGACGACGGAGTGAAACGCGAGGTCCCACGCCGCGAACCACGGATACTCCCACTTGTCCGGCATCGAGAGGATGCGCATGGAGTTGAGGTGGCGCCACCGCGAGTTGCGCCCGCGCTGCCGCTCCGCGGGCGGCGGCGCGGCGGGATCGTCGCCGTCGAGCCAGACGTCGACGTCGAAGAGATAGCTCTGCTTGTTCCAGAGCATCCCGGCGAAGGCCTGGCGCTGGATGTTTTTCTCCTCGTCGCTGGCGTTGGGCGGGTGGATGGAGGAGTAGAAAGCGTCGGCTTCCGCTCGACGCGCGTCGACGATCGAAGCGAGCTCTGTGGAGCGGCGGCCGCTTCGGCCGCCGAGCTCTCGCGAGACCCCGGCGCCCGAAGCGGGCGCCGCTCCACCAGGACCGAGGCGCATCAACAGCGTCTTCGACTCGCCCGGATCGAGCTCGTAGCGAATCCACGCGCACGCCTTTGTTCCCGTTTGCTCCGGGTTCACCGCTTCGCGTTCATCATTGATGATGTAGCGATGAAATGCGTCCTTCACGTAGGGCGTGCGGGAGGAGACGCCGTATAAGCGCTCTTTGTTGGTCTCGTTGTTCGTGAAGAGCAGCTTCGCTTCGCCGGGAACTTCGAGCACGTATTGTCCGATGCGCGTGTCGTGCAGCAGGCCGCTGAGCGGCGGTGCGTGGGTGTCGTCGGCGACCAGGTTTCCGTCGACCGCGCGGATGACCGGCGGCGTGACGTCGCCGGGACTCCACGACCACGTGTTGCGGAACCAGAGGTGCGGGATGAGGTGCAGCGGTGCGCGGTCAGGGCCGCGATTGTGCGCGGTGACGCGGAAGACGAGCGTCTCCTCATCCTCTTTCGCGATCTCGATCTCGATGTCGAAGTAGCGGCCGTCGTCGAAGACGCCGCTGTCGATCAATTCGAACTCGGGATCGCGCAAACCGCGCCGGCGGTTTTCGTCAAGCAGTTGACGATATGGATATTCGGCTTGCGGATACTTGTAGAGCATCCGCTGATAGGCGTGACTCGGCAGCGCGTCGAGGTAGAAGTAACACTCCTTCACGTCCTCGCCGTGATTCCCCTCCGTCGGCACGAGTCCGAAATAGCGCTCCTTCAGAATCGGATCGCGCTCGTTCCAGAACGCCATCGCCCAGCAGAGGATCTGGTAGCGGTCGCAGACGCCGGCGATGCCGTCCTCGCCCCAGCGGTACGCCTTCGACCGCGCGTGATCGTGCGGAAAATAGCGCCACGGATCGGAGTCCGCGCTGTAGTCCTCGCGCACCGTCCCCCACGCGCGGTCGGCGAGGTACGGCCCCCATGCGCGCCAGCGGGAGTGGGCGGAGAGACGGTCGCGCTCGGACATATCGGATGGCAGATGGCGGATGACAGATGGCGAACACGATTCCGCCGTCTGCCATCCGCCATCTGCCATCTGGAAGTTTATGGGTCTAGCAGAAATACGAACGATCGTGCTATTTTCCCATTATGACTGCCAGCGCCCAGACCGCCGCTCCGCGCCACGTCACTGCTCCCTCCCTCATGCGATCCGCGATCCGGGCGCTGGCGCTCGTCGCGCCGCCGCTCTCCGTGCGTGCGGCGGCGCGTTTGTTCCGCTTCCCCACCCGCCCGCGCGACGCTGCGCTTCCCGGCGAGCGCTTCGCGGTGCGGATGGTCCGCTCGTCCGAAGGTTTGTGGGTGCCGCTGCCCTCAGCGGCACCGCGACCGCTGAGGGCAGCGGTCGCCACAAGAGTCGTTCGCGGCGGCGTGCGCGGCGAAGGGCCGCTCGCGATTCTCGCGCACGGCTGGGGCGGTTCGGAGCAGCAGTTCGACGTCCTCGGCGACTCGCTCGTCGCGCGCGGCTTCCGCGT
>Ga0209468_1000037_pt1 | contig 73250 bp, 60 predicted proteins | sample GraSoiAngelo_102_FD_185871 | JGI IMG/M metagenome (GOLD analysis project Ga0209468, IMG submission 185871) | Grasslands soil microbial communities from the Angelo Coastal Reserve, California, USA - 14_0903_02_40cm (SPAdes) (version 2) | ecosystem: Environmental > Terrestrial > Soil > Grasslands ...
CCAGTCGCATCTGGGCCCGATTCACTTCCACCACTCGCGCTTTCGGCTCTTGCTTCTCGCTCATGAACCGATGGTACGGTCATTGTCACTTTTCCACAGCACGCGCGAATTCTTCACACCCTCTGAGAGGTTGTGAAAAATCCCCGTCATCCTGAGTCGGCGAAGCGCGACGAAGGATCTCGAACGACGCTGATCGCATTTTGAGATCCTTCGCTTCGCTCAGGATGACGGGAGAAACACCTGCACGCTCGCGCCGCCGCCGGGCACGCGCGCGCTGCGCAGCGCGCCGCCGTGCGCGCGCACGATCCGGTCGACGAGGAACAGGCCGATGCCGAGACCGCCGGATGATTTTCGGAACGGCTTCGGATCGCGAATGACGTCCTCCGAGAATCCGGGGCCGCGATCGCGCACGGTGATCGACACGCCGTCTTTCTCGCGCGCGACGTCGACGGCGACGTTGCGCTCCGGCGCGTCGCGCGAATATTTCTCGGCGTTGTCGATCAGGTTGTCGACGATGTTGTGCAGCGCGTCTTCGTCGAAGACGACCGGCGGCAGATCGCCGTCGACGCGCAGCTCGACCGGACATCCCGCCGCCTCCATCTGCGGCCGCAACTTCTCGACGCACGCTTCGACCGCCGATCCGATGTTGCCTTCGCGCGCGTGGAGCGCGAACGTGCCACGCTCGATGCGCGTAACCTCGAGGACGTTGGCGACGAGACGTCCGAGGCGCTCGGTCTGGCCGGCGATCTCTCGCGCGTAGCGCTCCCGGCGCGCGGGATCTTTTTCGTCGGCGATCATCTCGCTGTACAAGCGCAGCGACGCGAGCGGCGTGCGCAGTTCGTGCGCGGCCGTCGCGGCGAAGCGCGACTTCTCGATCGCCAGCGCTTCCGCGCGCGAGACCATCCACACCGTTCCGGCGATGACGAGCAACAACAGCGCGGTGACGCCGGCGAACGTGCGTTGGAATCGCTGCACTTCGCGCGCGTGATCGCGGCGGATCGTGGCCAGCGATGCGGCGGGATCGAGTTGCACGCGCCAGTCCGTTCCGGCGATCGAGGTTCCGTTCCTGCGAACTATTCGAGCTCCGTCGAACATCGCGCCTTCGGCCAGCGGCGTGAGCATGCCTTGCACGAGACTTCCCTCCGGCGTGAGCACGCCGCGCAATGCGACGAGGCGCGGCTTGTGATCGACGGCGATGCTGTGCCAAACGAGCTCGGTCGTACTGATGACCACGGGCCGCGGGCGGCGGGCGGGACGTGTGGTCAGCGGTGAGGGGTTGGGGGTGGGGGGTGAAGGGGCGGCGACTGGTTGAGGCTCGACAACTTGTTGTTGTTGAGGTTCGAGGTTGGAAGACGCGCGTTGTTTGAGATCGCGATAGACAACATTCGCGCGCGCGTTTTGTTCGAACGCCGACGGATCGAGGATTTGCGATTGTTGACTCGGGAGTTGCTGCAGTTTCGGCGTCGGCGCGTCTTTCTTCGCCGCGACTTGCGCGGGCGCGGGTGCCGCCGCACGAGGCCGCGTCGCTTCGGCGAGTCGTGCTTCCAGATCGGCGATCCGCTCCGTGGTCGCACGGTTGCGCGCGAGCGCTTCTACGAGCGGCGCCGCGGCTTCCCGCATCGCCTCCGATGAGCGCGTGATCGAATCGCGAATCGCAATTTGTTCCGCCGCGTTCGGCGCGTTGAGCTCGCGCATTTCTTCGTTGAGAGTCGGCAGCGTGACGCGTCCTTGCTGCTCGATTTGAAAGTACGCGGTGACGAGCGGGTTGCCCGATCCGTTCGCGAGCGGCGACGGCACGATCGACAGTCCTTCCGACACGCCTTTCGGATCGTGGTAGAGGTTCTGATAGTGAAAGTACGGCCGCTGCGATTCGTCGCGGCGCAATTGCTCGAGCCGCCGCGCGAGGTTCTCCGCGATCGTGCGCTCGCGATCCGCGACCGCGCGCAGCGCCGCATGCTCGCGCTCGTGCAGCTCCGCGGCGAGCGCGCGCTGCGACGACGCGTACCACGCGGTACACAGGCCGCCGAGTCCCGCCAGCAGCACGAGCGCCGCAAGAATCGCGCGCTTCATTGCTCCCCCCAGGCGTAGCCCACGCCTTTGACCGTGACGATGATGCGCGGCTCGGCGGGCTCGCGCTCGATCTTCTGCCGCAGGTTCGCGATCGTCATGTCGACGGTGCGCGTCTCGATTTCGTCAATTGCGTTCGCAGGCGCGCCCCAGATCATCTGCAGCAATTCGGTGCGCGGAACGGCGCGCGCGCGATGGCGATGCAGCCATCGCAGAATCCCGACTTCGCGCGCGGTCAGCGGCAGCGCGTCGCCATTGCGATGCGCGAGACAACGTCCGAGGTCGAGCACGCAGCCGTCGATCTCGACGCGCTCGGCGTCGGACGGAGCGATCGCCGCGCGGCGCCGCAACGCGTCGATGCGCGCGAGCAGCTCCGCGCTCCCGAACGGCTTCGTGAGGTAATCGTCCGCGCCCGCCTGCAGTCCCTTCACGCGATCTTCCTCGGAGCCGCGCGCCGTCAAAATCAAAATCGGCAGCGCCGGCCGCGCCATGCGCATGCGCCGGCACGCTTCCACTCCGTCGAGCCGCGGAAGTGCGAGATCGAGCAGCACGAGATCGACGTCGCCGCTCGTTCCGCGTTCGACGCCCACGAGCCCGTCGGCGACGGCGTCGACCGCGAATCCGCGGCCAGTCAGTAAGTCGACGAGCGCCTCGCGCAGAGAGCGTTCGTCTTCGACGATGAGGATGCGCACGCCATCAATGGTAACGGGTGGAGGACAGGCAATCTTGCCTGTCCGGACCGGCAGGATTGCCTGTCCTCCACTTTTTTACCGGGGTTTGACGGTGTGGGGCGGGTTTTCTAACCCGCCACCCGGGGCGCAGGTTAGAAAACCTGCGTTACACGGGCGGTGTAGGGCAGGCTTTCCAGCCTGCCTCCCGGGCGGGGTCGCACGATTACCTTTTCACTTGCGCGGTGAGGTAGTCCTTGTTCATCCGTGTGATGAACTCGGTCGAGATTTCCTTCGGGCAGACCGCTTCGCATTCGCGGAAGAGGGTACAGCTGCCGAAGTGCTCTTCCATCACCTCGACCATCTTCAGCACGCGCTCGTAGCGCTCGGGCTGTCCCTGCGGGAGGAGCCCGAGGTGGGAGATTTTGGCGGCGGTGAAGAGTTGCGCAGCGCCGTTGGGGCATTGCGCGACGCAGGCGCCGCATTGAATGCATTCGGCCGCGTCCATCGCGCGTTCCTGCACCGGCTTCGGAATGGGAAGGGTGTTCGCTTCGACGGCGCTGCCGGTGTTGACGGAGATGAAGCCGCCGGCCTGGATGATTTTGTCAAGCGGGCTGCGATCGACGATCAAGTCCTTGATGACGGGGAACGCGCGCGCGCGCCACGGCTCGACCCACACTTCGTCGCCGTCGTTGAAGTGGCGCATGTGCAACTGGCAGGTTGCGGTTCCGCCCATCGGTCCGTGCGCGGTGCCGTTGATCATCATGCCGCACGAGCCGCAGATGCCTTCGCGGCAGTCGTGCTCGAAGTGAATCGGCTCCTCGCCTTTCGCGATCAGTTCTTCATTGACGACGTCGAGCATTTCGAGGAACGACGCGTCGGGACTGATGCCGCTCGCCTGATAGGTGGCGAAGGAACCATTGGTATCGCGGGACTTTTGTCGCCAGACATGAAGTGTCAAGTTCATTGCGCGTGCAGACCTCATGAAGGCAGAAGGCAGAAGGCAGAAGGCAGAACTGAGAACGTTCTGACTTCTGCTTTCTGCCTTCTGCCTTCTGCCTTCATTTATACGACCTTGTCGCCAATTTCACTTCCTCGTACACCAGCATCTCTTTGTGCAGCACGGGCTCGTTGCCTTCGCCCTTGTACTCCCACGCGCCGACGTAGAGGAATTCGTCGTCATTGCGCTGCGCTTCGCCGTCGGGCGTCTGGTATTCGACGCGGAAGTGTCCGCCCGCCGATTCTTCGCGGTGCAAGGCGTCGATGCACATCAGTTCCGCGAGCTCGAAGAAATCGGCGACGCGCCCCGCTTTTTCCAGCGACTGGTTCGGCTCTTCGCCTTCGCCGGTGACGCGCACGTCGCGCCAGTACTGCTGGCGCAAATCGCGGATCATCCCGAGCGCCTTCTTCAATCCGTCGGCCGACCGCGCCATGCCGCAGTACTCCCACATGATCGAGCCGAGCTCTTTGTGGTACGAGTCGACGCTGCGCGTGCCTTTTGCGGAAAGCAATTTGCCGACGCGATCCTTCACGTCCGCAATCGCGTTCGTGAATTCGGGACGGTCGAGCGCGACTTTCTTCCCCAATTGTCCGGCGAGGTAATCGCCGATCGTCACCGGCAGCACGAAATAGCCGTCGGCGAGTCCCTGCATCAGCGCGCTGGCGCCGAGGCGGTTCGCGCCGTGATCGGAGAAATTCGCCTCGCCGATCACGTACAGCCCCGGAACGTTCGACATGAGGTTGTAGTCGACCCACAATCCGCCCATCGAATAATGCGGCGCCGGATAGATGCGCATCGGCGCCTCATACGGATCCTCGGCCGTGATGTCGTGATACATCTCGAAGAGATTTCCGTAGCGCTCTTCAATGACGGGTCGTCCGAGTCGCTTGATGGCGTCGGCGAAATCGAGATAGACGCCGCGGCCGCTCGCGCCGATGCCTTTGCCTTCGTCGCAAGCCTCCTTCGCCGCGCGCGATGCGATGTCGCGCGGCGCGAGATTGCCGAAGCTCGGATATTTCCGCTCCAGGTAATAATCGCGCTCGCTCTCCGGAATCTGCTGCGGCGGACGCTTGTCGCCCTGCTGCTTCGGCACCCAGATGCGGCCGTCATTGCGCAGCGACTCCGACATCAGCGTGAGCTTCGACTGAAAGTCACCGCTCTGCGGGATGCATGTCGGATGGATCTGCGTGTAGCAGGGATTGGCCATCGCGGCGCCCCGTTTGTGCGCGCGCCAGATCGCGGTCGCGTTCGACGCTTTGGCGTTCGTCGACAAGTAAAAGACGTTGACGTATCCGCCGGTGCCCAACACGACCGCGTCGGCGGCGTGCGCTTCAATGCGGCCGGTGATGAGATCGCGGGTAATGATGCCCTTCGCCTGTCCGTCGACGACGACGAGGTCGAGCATTTCGTGGCGATTGAACTGCTTGACCGTGCCGAGCGCGATCTGCCGCTCCAGCGCCTGAAATGCGCCGAGAAGCAGCTGCTGTCCCGTTTGGCCGCGCGCAAAAAACGTGCGCGACACCTGCACGCCGCCGAACGAGCGGTTTTCCAATGCGCCGCCGTATTCGCGCGCGAACGGCACGCCCTGCGCGACGGCCTGGTCGATGATGTTGACCGACAATTCTGCGAGGCGGTGAACGTTGCCCTCGCGCGAGCGATAGTCGCCGCCCTTGATCGTGTCGTAGAACAGCCGGTACACGCTGTCGCCGTCATTGCGGTAATTCTTCGCCGCATTGATGCCGCCCTGCGCGGCGATCGAGTGCGCGCGGCGCGGCGAGTCGTGATAGACGAAGCACTTGACGTTGTATCCGAGCTCGCCCAGCGACGCGGCAGCGGATGCGCCGGCGAGTCCCGCGCCGACGACGATGATGTCGTACTTGCGCTTATTCGCCGGATTGACGAGCTTGTAATGCGATTTGGCGTACTCCCATTTCTTGTCGATGGGACCGGGAGGGATCTTGGACTCTAGTTGCATCGTAATAATCAGCCTCTCGATATGAAGGCAGAAGGCAGAAGGCAGAAAGCAGAAGGCAGAAGTGAGAACCGATTCGCGCGCTTGCGATCAGCGCTTCTTACTTCTGCCTTCTGCCTTCTGCCTTCTGCCTTCATCTGACCAACCCCGACAGCACCGCCAGCGGAAACGAGACGTTCGCCGCCGTGATCACGACCGCGAACGTCGTCGCGAACGCGCGCTTCCATTTCGAGACGCGCGCGTTCGTCACGCCGAGGGAGGCGAACATGCTCCACAGGCCGTGATAGAGATGCAGGCCGAGCGCGAGATTGGCGATGATGTAGACCGCCGCGACCCACCAGACGCGAAAGCCGGTCACGACATTGTGGTAGACGTCGTCCTTGATGAAACTCGGGTGCACCGTGCCGGTCGTCAGATGCAACAAGTGATAGACGACGAACAGCGCGATGATCACGCCGCCCCATCGCATCGTGCGCGCGGCGTACGTCGCCGACGGGTAGTCGCGATCGCGATATCCAACCGGACGGGCCTCGCGATTCATGATCGTCAGCACGGTCGCGGCATGAATGTGCAGCACGACGCAGACGAGCAACACGATGCGGCTGACCCAGAGAGCGAACGATTCCGGGACCGCGGGAGATCCCATCGCCCTGAGAAAGTGCGCGTATTCGTTGAGATGTACGGGGCCGAGGTACAGCTTCAGATTGCCGACCATGTGCAGGAAGATCCATCCGAAGAGGATCACTCCGGTCACCGCCATGACCGCCTTCTTGCCGAGGGCGGAGCGGTAGAAGTTCCCGAACCAATTCATTCCGGATTCACCTCGTTGCGGATGGCAGACGGCGGATGGCAGATGGCAGAAGCGGGTGGCATTTCCGGTCGCGCATCATATAACGCACCGTCGTCGCCAATTCTGCCCAACGCCCTCCGTCCTACGCCCTCCCCCATCCGCCATCCGCCATCTGCCATCCGCCATCCCCGGCATGACACACGTCATCTCCACGCGCTGACGTTCTGCAATAGGCGCGGCGCTGCGGCGAACGGCTAGAATCTCGGTGCTGGGTGCTGAGTGCTGGGTGCTGGGTGCTGGGTATCGATCTCAGCACCCAGCACCCAGCACCAAGCACTTCGCACTCAGCACGATGAACCATGGGCCGCCTCCTTCCTCACGATGATGATCTCGGCTGGACGCCATACGCGTGGCTGATCTACATCGTGCCGTTCGCGATCACGCCGCTGATGGAGCCGCGCTTCGCGACGCTTGGCGGCTGGTCGCTGTTCCTCGGTGCGACGGCGCTGTTTCTCGTGCTCTACTTCCGCGGCTACTGGGCGCGCGGCCGCGAGCTGATGCTCGTCGCGACGGCAATCGCGGCGCTCGGCGTCGTGTTGTGGCCGTACTCGGCCGGCGCGGGCGCGCTGTTCATCTACGCCGCCGCGGCCCTCGGCACGCTGGAGAAGACGCGACACGCAATCATCGGCGTGGCCGCGGTGGTGCTGCTCGTCACGGTCGAAGCGTGGCTGCTGAACCTTCCGCTCTTCAGCGCGGCGTGGCCGTTCGTGTTCGCGATCATCGTCGGCGCGATCAACATTCACTTCTCGCAGGTCGGGCGCTCGAACGCGCGGCTGCGCCTCGCGCACGACGAGATCGAGCACCTCGCGAAACTCGCGGAGCGCGAGCGCATCGCGCGCGATCTGCACGATCTCCTCGGCCACACGCTGTCTCTCGTGATCCTGAAGAGCGAGCTCGCGACGAAGCTCGCGGACCGCGATCCGGAGCGCGCGCGCGACGAGATCCGCGACGTCGAGCGGATCGCGCGCGAAGCGCTGGCGCAAGTGCGCTCCGCTGTTTCCGGCTATCGCGCGGGCGGATTCGAAAACGAAGTGATCCACGCGCGCAACGCGCTCGCGACCGCAGGCGTCGCGCTCGAAACGGAGATCTCGAAAATTCCGCTGCCGCCGGCGCATGAAGCCGTGCTCGCGCTCGCGCTGCGCGAAGCGATCACGAACATCGTGCGTCACGCCGGCGCGCGCCGCTGCCGCGTCGTGCTGCACACGACGAGCGCATCGTGCCGCATGACCATTTCCGACGACGGCCGCGGCGGCAACGCGCCGTTCGGCAGCGGCCTCACGGGCATGAGCGAGCGCGTCTCCGTCCTCGGCGGCACGCTCGCGCGCGACGGCCGCAGCGGCACGACGCTCATCGTCACGCTGCCGATGGGATCCACACACGTGCAGGAACAGACGGCATGATTTGTTTTCGCGGCGGCGCACCTGCTTTATGTGTTGCGCAAACTTTGTGGCGACCGCTGCCCTCAGCGGTCGTGCGGCGCGAAGCGCCGCTGGCCGGCAAAGCCGGCGGTGCCGCTGAGGGCAGCGGCACCCACAAAGTCATCGCCGTGGTGGGCGCATGATCCGCGTCGTGGTTGCCGAGGATCAGGCGATGGTCCTCGGCGCGCTGGCGGCGCTGCTCGAGATCGAAGGCGACATCGAAGTCGTCGGACGTGCGCACGACGGCGACAGTGCGCTCGTGATTTGCCGCAGTGCGCGTCCCGATGTGCTGCTCACGGACATCGAGATGCCGAACATGACGGGACTCGAGCTGGCGAGCGCGGTGAAGCGCGAGGGGCTCGGGACGCGCGTGATCATTCTCACGACGTTTGCGCGCGGCGGGTATCTGCGGCGCGCGCTCGAAGCCGGCGCGTCGGGTTATCTATTGAAGGACTCGCCCGCCGAGCATCTCGCGAATGCAGTGCGGCGCGTGCATGCGGGCGGACGCGTCGTCGATCCTGAGCTCGCGGCGGAAGCGTGGAGCGAGCCCGATCCATTGACGGATCGCGAGCGGCAGGTATTGCGCATGGCCGGCGAAGGACAGACGAGTGCGGACATCGCATCGCGTTTGAATTTGTCGGAAGGAACGGTGCGCAATTACCTGTCCGAGGCGATCAGCAAATTAGGAGCGGGCAATCGCGTGGAAGCGGCGCGCATCGCTAGGGAGAAAGGGTGGCTTTGACGGTCTCGCGCACCTTCTTCCCGGTTTTTTCTTTTTCACAATTGAAGACCTCGCGATAGACGACGTTCGCGAGAAAATCGGTCGTTGCGACGCGATACATCTTCGATGGATCGAGCGTTGCCGGTGCCGCGATGAACGACTCGCGGTCCGTTCCTTTGCGCGCGGCGCTGTAGTCGAGCACGCGATGTACGTCGGCGCCGTTCATCGTGCAGACGACGATGTCGTTTTCGTAGGGGAGTGCGTCGCGCAATTTTTCAAAGGAGATCGGCCCCCCCGGAAGCGCAGCGCGAAAACTGCTGATCGTCGACAGTGCAACGTCGGCATTCGCGACGCGGCGCATCTGATCGAGTGTGAAGGACGCGAGGTCGCTGATGCTCATCGGATGAGCGAGCGTCGCAATCGGCTTGAACAAATCGGCATAGGCGGGATCGCGTTCGAGATCGCGCTCCATCGTTTGCACGCGCGCCGCGATTTTCTTGTCTTCGCCGAGACCCGCGTCGACCGGAACCAGCGTGCCGGTCATGTGCGTGAGCTTGTGGTGCTTGTCGAACGTCATTTGCACGCGGCTGATGTAGCCGAGGTATTGCCAGGGCGAGATCGAGTAGGCCTGGGTTTTGTCGATGCGCAGGAACTCGCGTTTGAGATGACTGTGCGATCCGAAAATCAGGTCGATCCCCGGAATGGTGCGCGCCATTTCCTCGTCGCTCTCGGAATGCTGATGTCCGATCATCACGACGGCGTCGACGTGTTCTTTCTCGCGCAGCTCGCGCACGACGTCGCGCGCGGCGGCAAACGGATCGCCGAATGAAAACCCCTCGACGTGCACGAGCGTCTTGAAATCGGATCCCGCGACGGCGAACACGCCGATGCGAATTCCTTTGACGGTGAACACCTGGTAGCGCGGAAACTGCGAGGTATTCGCACTGAGAATCGGATAGGTGACGCTCTGGCGGCAGAGCGCGAATGCGTCGAGTCCGTAGTCGGCGTCGTGATTGCCGAACGCCATGGCGTCGACGATGCCGTTCCACCACGGCCATTCGGCGCACGTGTATTTGTCGGACCAAGCCGGTGCGCCTTTGTTCATCGTATCGCCGCCGCTGAACACGAGTGCGCCTTTCTGCTTCTCCCGTTGCAGATAGTGAATCGCGCGCGCAATGCCGCCGCGCTCTCCTTCATCGGTGTAGAACGGCAGCGCGTGCGAGTGGTAGTCGGAGAAATGCAGCAGCGTGACGGTGGTCTGCGCGGGGAGCGGCAGCGCGGCGAAGAGCAGCAGCAGGACGATTTTCTTCATAAAATCAAAAGGGCGCACGAGATGTGCGCCCTTTTGTATCACGCATTGCGCGCGACTATTTCCTGAGCGAGTCCTGCATTTCCCTGATCGCCGACTCGCGTCCTTTTTCCTTCGCCGTCTTGGCGTATGCGGCACGCTTCGTGGCGGGGAACTGACGGACGAGCGCGAGATAACGACCCTGCAGCTGGCGCGACGCGAGCTGTTCCGGCGTAATGGCCGCTCGCTTCTTGGCGCCGCCGCCTGCCTTTGCGGGAGCAGGAGCAGCAGCAGGAGCAGGAGCAGCACCGGCCGACGCAGGCGGCCGTCCCGGCGGACGACCCGGTCCACGCTTCGCTCCGCCTCCCGGCGGGCGACCCGGTCCACGTTTCACTCCGCCTCCCGGCGGACGACCCGGTCCGCGTTTCGCCGGCGCAGCGGCGCCGCCGCCAGTGGAGCTGCTGCCGCCAGTGGAGCTGCCGCCGCCGCCATGCGCGGCGCGCAGACTCGCAAGACGCGCTTCGAGCTCACTGATCTCACGCCCCATATCTGAAACGTAGCGCGTGATCTCGCCCGGCGAAATCCGGCGGTCGGCGATCAATCGATCCAGAACATACGACGCCTGGCCGGAGCTATAAGACGTGCCCCCTGATTGTCTCGGTCTAGGCATTTCACTTCCTCCTTCAAACAGCACAAAGTGTTGGGCAATAAAGGAGAATTGTCAATAGACGATTCAGGATATCCGCTCAATAACGATAATGACCCGGCTTGTAAGGGCCCTCGACAGGGACGCCGAGATATTTCGCTTGTTCCGGCGTCAAGACCGTCATTTCGACGGCCAGATGCGCGAGATGCAGGCGCGCCACTTCCTCGTCCAGCTCCTTGGGAAGCACATAAACCTTCTTCCCGTATTCGCCCTTGTTGCCCCACAACGCGAGCTGGGCCAGGACCTGGTTCGTGAACGACGCCGACATCACAAACGACGGATGTCCGGTCGCGCATCCGAGGTTCAGGAGGCGGCCTTCGGCCAGGATCAATACCGAGTGGCCGTCGGGGAAGACCCACTCGTCATATTGCGGCCGGATGTTGACGCGCTTGATGCCGGCGGTTTTCTTGAGGCCGGCCATGTCGATCTCGTTGTCGAAATGGCCGATATTTCCGACGATGGCCTTGTCCTTCATCCGCGACATGTGATCGGCGGTGATGATGTCCTTGTTGCCGGTCGCGGTAATGAAAATGTCGGCGATCGAGACGACGCTCTCGATCGTGCGGATCTCGAATCCTTCCATCGCCGCCTGCAGCGCGCAGATCGGATCGATCTCCGTGACCACGACGCGCGCGCCCTGTCCACGCAGTGCCTGTGCGCATCCTTTGCCGACTTCGCCGTAGCCGGCGACGACGGCGAGCTTGCCTGCGATCATCACGTCGGTCGCGCGATTGAGACCGTCGACGACCGAGTGGCGGCATCCATAGATATTGTCGAACTTCGATTTCGTCACCGAGTCATTGACGTTGATCGCGGGGAACAGCAGCGTTCCGGTTTCTTCCATTTGATACAAACGATGAACGCCCGTCGTCGTCTCCTCGGAAACGCCGCGGATCGCTTTGGCGATGCGCGTAAAGCGCTGCGGATCGCGCGCGATTTCTTCGCGCAGGAGATCGAGAATCACGCCCCACTCTTCCGGCTCATCGGACGGATTGAACTCCGGCACGCGTCCGATTCCCTCGAACTCCGCTCCTTTGTGCACGAGCAGCGTCGCGTCGCCGCCGTCATCGACGATCAGGTTCGGACCATTTCCGTCCGGCCACATCAGCGCTTCCGACGTGCACCACCAATATTCTTCGAGCGTCTCCCCTTTCCAGGCGTAGACCGGGATGCCGCGGGGATTGTCGATCGTGCCGCCGGTCTCCGGGCGTCCGACGACGACTGCCGCCGCGGCATGGTCCTGCGTCGAGAAAATGTTGCAGCTGACCCAGCGCACGTCGGCGCCGAGAATGCTCAGCGTCTCGATCAGCACCGCCGTCTGCACGGTCATGTGCAGCGATCCCATGACGCGCGCGCCGCTGAGCGGTTTCGAGTCGCCGTACTTCGCGCGCACGGCCATGAGGCCCGGCATCTCGTGCTCGGCGAGGCGGATCTCGGCGCGGCCGAGCGTCGCCTGATGGATGTCTTTAATCTTGTACGGCAGGCGTCCGGCGGACGTAGTTGCATCAAACTGGTGAGTCATTTCGAGGGTAGCAGTCACGGATTTCACTCCTATTGTTTTGCTGTGCTGTGGAGCGGTGGGCTCTTAGCCCGCCGAATCGTTCCGGCGGGCTAAGAGCCCGCCGCTCCACCGTGAAAGACCGCGAATTGTACCGCACGCGGTAGAATCGATGCCGATCGATCCACTCTCATCGACCAAAGGCGGCCCTCATGTTCGAATCGGCACAAGGTAAGCCGCGGTTCTCCGCGCGCCTGCCCATCAAGTTCCCCGCGCTGTCGTTCAAAGGCGGCGGCTGCGTCAGCTTCCTCGCAAAGGTGCTGCTCGTGCTGGCGCCGTTCATTTTCCTGCGCGCCTGTTTCATCACGTACGTGCCGCCCGATCAGATCGGATTGCGGCAGATCTCGTTCGGCTCGAGCAAGGGATTGCAGAAAACGCTGGTGCGTCCGGGATACCGGCGGCAGATCCGCAGCTACGAAACGATCCGCACGTTTCCGAAAAACATTCAGGTGGTGGAGTTTACGAACAGTGAGACGGAGCGAAGCCAGGACCATCGCACGGTCAACGCGGTCAACGTGCCGACCGTCGACGGGTATCCGGTCGCGGTGGACGTCACGGTGATGTATCGCATCGCCGATCCGTTTCTCGTCGTGTCGAAGTCGGGATTCGGAAGAGCATACGAAGACAACGTCGTGATCCGCTTTACCGATCCGATCGTGAAGCAGTTCCTCGGCGAATTGCGCGCCGAGGAGTTTTATCGCGATCAGCGGCTCGTCAAAGCGCATGCGCTGAAGGCCGCGCTGGCCGAGCGGTTCGCCGCGCACGGGCTGCAGCTCATCGACGTGCTCATCCGGCAATACGACTATCCCGACACGTTCCAGCAATTGACGGAACAGAAGAAACTGCAGGACCAGTCGGTGCTCACCAATCGCGAGCTCACGAAACAGGCCGAGGTGGACACGCGATTGAAGCAGACCACGCAGGAAGGCATCAACTCGATCAACGTGCGCTCGGCGGAGTTTCAGGCGCAGATCACGGGGATCAATGCCGGGCGCGAACTGTATGAGCGCTCCAGACACGCCGAGGCCGATCTGCTCGTGCGCAAGGCCGAAGCGGAAGGATCGGAAATGATCAATCGCGCCATGGAGGGGCCGGGATCGGACAAGCTCCTCAAACTGCGCAAGGGCCTCGCGCTCCTGAACAGCATCAAAGGTCCGATTTACATCACCGAAGATCCGACCGACCTCGGACGCCTGTCGTCGAATCATTAGGAGCCGCCATGAAAAAGACTCTGATTGCATTGAGCGCAGCAGCGATCGCGACCCTGGCGGCGTGCACTCCGCACACGACGGCGGCGACGGAAGTCGGCGTGCAGTTCAACAAAATCACGCGATCGACGGAAGTCGCCCAGCCGGGCGCGACGTACTTCTTCGCGCCGATCATCAATGACTGGACGGTGTTCGACGTCTCGACGCAGAACCTGGTGATGTCGCGCAAAGCCGAAGGGGGCGATCGCCTGGAAAAAGACGATCTCCGCTTCAAGACCCGCGACGGCAACGACATCGAGACCGACGTGACGATTCGCTGGCGCATCGATCCGAGCCAGGCCGCGAAGATCTGGGAACAGAGCGCGCCGTCGACGCGCACGCTCAAAGAGCGCGTCGTGCGGCCGCAGGCGCGCACCTACGTGCGCGACGCTCTCAATCGCCTCGACTCCGAGGAGTACTACAACCCCGATTTGCGGTTCCGCGCCGCGAGCGAGGCGACGAAACTCCTCGCCGCGCACCTGCAGCCGTTCGGCATCATCGTCGAACAGGTCATCCTCGGCGATTTCTCGTTCAAGCCCGATTATCAAACGCTCATCAATCGCCGCAAGGAAGCGGAGAAAAACGCGGAGAAACTCGAAGCGGAGATTCTCGCGACGCTCGAATCGAACAAAGCGAATCTGCAGCAGAAAATCGCGGAGCTGACCGAGCAGCTGACGCGCTCGCAAGGCGAACTGGAACAGGCGAAGAAAGCGGCGGACGCGTATCTCGTGCGGCGGCAGCAGGAGGCGCAGGCGGTGATCGCGGAGAAGACCGCGGTCGCCGAGGGCGTGCGCAAGGAGCGCGCGGCATTGAATGGAAGCGCGGGCGATGCGTACGTCAGCCTGCAGTTGATCGACGCGCTGCAGAAAAAAGAGATTCGCCAGATTCCGAAGCTGAACGGCAACGTGATCATCGACGGCAACAAACTGCTGGAGCAGCTCGGCGTCATCAAATATCAACAGCAGCAGGAGCCGAAGCAATAAAATGCCGCTCAATATCGCCGGGCCGGAGTACGACTTCGGCAGCGTGGTGTACGTGGTGCTCGGGGAATGCGAGCATCGCCGCCGCGGCTTCGATGACGAACAACTGAAGCCGCAGCTGCTGGCGACGGCGCGCGGCAAGCTCGCGAAGATCAAGGCGGCGTACGACGAGTTCGGCGGATCGCCGGCGTATTGGAAGACGCTGGAGACGGAAGTGCTGGAAACGGCGATGCCGCAGTACATCGAGCACGCCGCGAAAATGAACCGCCTCGAACGCGGCGGATTCGACGTGTTTCGCGGCGGCGATCTGGCGTCGCGATTCATCTTCGCGCTGGTCGGTCTGATCGTCGGCAGCATCATCGTCGAGCTGCCGTTCATCCCGATTTTCGAGGCGCTGTTCGCGTTCATCCTCACCGGCCTCGGATTTTTTTATCCCGATCTCAAGCGCTACATGTACGAGCGCCGCCACGCGCGCATGCTCAACCGCCTCGTGACCGACGCCGCGCGCTATCAGCAGACCTCGCGATTGCATTACATGACCACGGACGAAATCCGCGAGTCCTTCCAGCTTCCCGGCGAGACCACTCATGACGCCGATTCTTCCACTCGCACTGACACTGCTACTCGCGAGATCAACTGAATTCGCGAAGTATCCGCCCGCCGCGCGGCTCCACAAGCCCGCGGCCACGCCCGACGTTCGAACGGGCCGCGCGCATCACTACAGAACGCGCCTGCGCGAAGAAGCAAAAGAGGGCGCGAACTACGACGGCCACTATCGCGTCGCGATGTGGGGCTGCGGCTCGAACTGCATGGAATGGGCGGTCATCGACCTGGCCACGGTGAAAGTGTGGATGGCACCCGAGCCGGTGGAGTCGTATTGGTCGGCCGATTTCGACAGCGTGAACGTGCCGGACTGGATGGAGTACTACAAAACCAGCGCGCTGCTGTACGTCCACGCCTGGACCGGGCGCCGGCGCGATCGGACGTTCGACATGCGCCGCGTGTACGTTTGGAAAAACGGTGCGCCGCAATTGTTGCGGACGGAGAATGTGGATTACTGAATTGGACCGCGGCGGCAGTCCAAAGAATGCTTATGAGCAAGTCCGGACGTCCAGCAGCAGGCGAGTTCGCGGATTACGCGCAATCCGACATCGACTACGTCGAGGGCGATGACGCCGTCGCTGCGCTCGTACACGGATTGGGCGCAACGAAATCGCTGTTCGAACATGCCGGCGACGTTCCCGCGTACGCGCCCGGCAAGTGGACACTGAAGGAAGTCCTCGGCCATCTCATCGATGACGAGCGGATCTTCGTCTATCGCGCGCTCTGCGTCGCGCGCGGCGATGCGCGTCCGCTGCCGGGCTTCGATGAGAACGACTACGTCGCCGGCGCGGAATTCGAAGCGCGGAGCATGCAGAGTCTTCTCGATGAATATCGCATCGTGCGCGAGTCGGCGATCGCGTTTTTCAATGCGCTGACCGCGGAACAATGGATGCGGCGCGGGACCGTCAATGGATATGAAGCATCCGTGCGCGGATTAGCGTTTCATATCGCGGGGCACGAGCTGCATCATTTGCGGACGGTGCGGGAGCGGTATCTCGCGCGCTGATTCTAAGTTTATTTGAAAAAGAAAAGGGCGGGCTGGAAAGCCCGCCCCACACGAGAAACCGTAATGATTTACGCCGCGACGTGGACGGGCTGATAGCGCGCGTCGCCGAAGGCGAGGATCGGGCCGAAGATGAAGCCGAGAAGCGCGAGGCCGACGCCGAAGCCGGTGCTCTTGCCGAAGTTCTGCGCAAGATTGATGCAGATCATGAAGGCGACCACGATGTTCACGAACGGGATGATCAACAGGATGAACCACCACGCCGGTTTGCCGGCGATCTTCAACAGAACGATGAGGTTGTAGATCGGCACGATCGCCGCCCATCCCGGCTCGCCTGCCTTCGTGAAGATCTTCCACATCGAGATGATTGCGAGCAGAAGGATCGCCAGATAGACGATCATGATCACGCTGGCAATACCGGCCGCGGCACCGCCACTGATCGGGGTCGTTTGTTCCTGGAGCAAGATCGCAAGGGCGTAGCTCATGTACTCTCCTTTTTGTCTGAATCCGCAGTTTGTCTTGGGGCGCTCGTAATGTACGCTGCCATCCGCGTTCGCGCAACGATTCGTTAGCGGCCTCGTGTACTATCCGCGGCCATGGCAGCAGAGCGGCGCGCGATTCCTCTTCACACGAAGATTCTGATCGGGCTCGTCGCCGGCGCCGTCGCCGGCTGCGCGCTGAACGCGATCCTCGGCTCGGGCGCCCCCCAGCTCACGTTCGTCGCCGATCACATCACCAATCCGATCGGACAGATCTTCATCCGCCTCCTGCTCCTGCTCGTCATTCCGCTCGTTTTCTCGAGTCTCACCCTCGGCGTCGCCGGACTCGGCGACCTCCGCACCATCGGACGCATCGGCGTGAAGAGCCTCCTCTACACGCTCGTGTTCTCCGCGATCAGCGTGTTCATCGGCATCACTCTCGCCAACACGATCCGGCCGGGCGAGCGCATCTCGCCCGAGGTCGCGGCGAAGCTGCAGGCGCAATACGGAAAAGACGCGTCCAGGCAAGTCGAGAGCGCGGTGAGTGCCGCGAAGTCGACGGACACGCCGATGCTCAAGGTCGTGAAGACGCTGATCCCGACGAACATCTTCTATTCGGTCAGCCAGCCGACGCCGGACATGCTCGGGCTGATGGTGTTCGCGCTCTTCTTCGGCATCTGCCTGACGATGATCGGGACGGAGCGCGCGGGACCGCTGCTCGCGGTGCTGGAAGCGATCTTCGGCGCGACCGAAGCGGGGATTCAGATCGTGATGCGCGTCGCGCCGTATTGCGTGTTCTGTCTTCTCTTCACGATGACGGCGAAGTTCGGCTTCGATCTCCTCGTCAGCCTCGGATGGTTCGTCGCCACGGTGCTGCTCGGGCTCGCGCTGCACATGTTCGGCGTCTACTCGCTCTCCGTCGCGCTGCTTTCGAAAATCAATCCGATCGATTTCTTCCGCCGCATCAAGACCGTGATGATCACGGCCTTCTCGACTTCGTCTTCGAACGCGACGCTGCCGACGGCGCTGCGCGTCGGGGAGGAAAACCTCGGCATCCCGCGCGAGATCAACTCGTTCGTGCTCACCGTCGGCGCGACCGCGAATCAAAACGGAACAGCGCTGTACGAAGGCGTGACCGTGCTCTTTCTCGCGCAGCTCGCCGGCATCCATCTCTCGCTCAGCACGCAACTGCTGGTGGTCGTGCTCGCGATCATCGGCGGCGTCGGCACGGCCGGCGTGCCGTCGGGATCGATCCCCTTCATCGCGCTCGTGCTCGCGCAGATCAACGTGAACCCGGAACTGATCGCGATCATCATCGGCGTCGACCGCATTCTCGACATGTGCCGCACGACGCTCAACGTGACGGGCGACCTCACGATCGCGACATACGTCGCGCGATCGGAGGGAGCGGAGCTGCTGCGGGAGATCCCGGAGCCGGCCGCGGTCGATTTGTAGTCACGCGGTTGCGCGGTCGCTCGGTTGCGCGGGTTGGACGGCATTCACGACAGCCGCGCAACCGCGTAACTGCGCGACTGCGCAACCGAACGTGCAGCTCGGGTTAGACTAGGTGCACAAGAATGAGAGCGGCCACGATCCAACGTGTGAAGCGCCGCGTTCTGCGAGAGGCGGTGGCGGAAAACCTCGATGTGATTCGAGGTGCGCCGCCGCGTGCCGTCCGCCCGGGCAACCGCATCGCGCGCATCTGGCTGAAACGCGTACCGCTGCTCCTCGTCCCGCTCGCCCTCGGCGGCGCGTACTTGGCGCGCGGAACTAGTGGAGGACAGGCAATCCTGCCTGTCCAACGCGGCGCGCCGGCATCTGCAGGACAGGCAGGATTGCCTGTCCTCCACGAAACCACGACCTCGATCGAGCGCGTCACCTCGGCCGCGTTTCCGCTTGCGGTGAAGCGCGTGGTGCTCGACGCGGGACACGGCGGCACCGATCCCGGCGCGATTGCCGCGGACGTCATCGAAAAAGCGATCACGCTCGACATCGGCCATCGCCTGCACGCGCTGCTCGCGAAAGACGGCTTCGAAGTCATCACCACGCGCGCGGACGATCGCACGATTGCCCTTCGCGAACGCGCGCGCGTCGCGAATGAATCGAACAGCGACATCTTCGTCTCGATCCACGTCAACTCGATCGTGAAACACACGGCGAGTCGCGGCATCGAGACGTACTACCTCGGTCCGACCAGCGATCCGTCGCTGACGCAGCTCGCGGCCGCGGAGAATCGCGTGTCCGGCTATTCGCTCGGCGACATGCGCAAGCTGCTCGACGGCGTGTACGCCGACGCGCGGCGCGACGAGTCGTTCAAGCTCGCCGGCATCGTGCAGCAGGAGCTCTACTCGAAACTGCGCGCCAGCGACATCGGGCTCGAAAACTGGGGCGTGAAGCGCGCGCCGTTCATCGTCCTCGTCGCCACCGACATGCCGGCGATTCTCGCGGAAGTCGGTTGTCTTTCCAACCAGCAGGAGGCCGCGATGCTGAACCGCGCGGAATACCGCCAGAAGATCGCCGACGCGCTCTTCGCCGGCATCCGCGCGTATGCGAGCGCAAATGATGGACCGAAGAAGAAAGGAATCCCGAATCATGGCTGACATCCTTCACGTAGGCATCGACCTCGGCACGTCGCGCAGCGCGATCTCCGCGTCGAACGGCGAGCGCTTCGTCGTCGACAGCTTCGTCGGATGGCCGCTCGACATGGTCGCGCGCAAAGTGCTCAAGCGCGACGTGCTCATCGGACACGAGGCCGTTGCGAATCGCACGATGCTCGACCTGCATCGTCCGCTCGAGCGCGGCCTCTTGAAGGAAGGCTCGGACAAAGACGTCGAGGCGGTGCGCGAGCTCCTGCTGCATCTCCTCCGCCTCGTCGGCGTCAACGGCCAGAACGACGCGGCCAACGTGCGCGCGGTCGTCGGCGTTCCGGCGGCGTCGCTGCGGACGAACAAGCAGTACCTCCGCAACTCGATGAAGGGAATCGTCGACAGTCTGTTGATCGTGTCCGAGCCGTTCGCGGTCGCGTACGGACTCGACGCGCTGCTGCACACGATGATCATCGACATCGGCGCCGGCACGACCGACTTCTGCGTGATGAAGGGCCGCTATCCGACGGAAGAGGATCAGCGGACGCTGACGATCGCCGGCGACTCGATCGACACACAACTCCTGAAGTTGATCGAAGAGCGTTACCCGCAGGCGAACGTGACGGTGTTCATGGTGCGCGACTGGAAAGAAAAGCACAGCTTCGTCGGCGAGCCGCAGAGCCAGGTCGTCGTCACCGCGCCGGTGAAAGGCGTGCCGACGGAGATCGACATTACGAACGAAATGCACGCCGCCTGCGAGACGATCCTCCCGCCGGTCATCGAGACGATGATCGACCTCCTCGCGCGCGTCGAGCCGGAGTTCCAGGAGCGCGTGCGCACCAACATCATCCTCTCCGGCGGCGGCGGACTCATTCGCGGATTGCCCGAGGCGCTCGAGGGAGCATTGAAGGGCGTGGGCGGAGGGAAGGTGCGCTACATGGAGGATCCGGTGTTTGTCGGAAGCGATGGAGGGCTGGCGCTGGCGATCGACGCGCCGGAGGGGGACTGGGAGAAGCTGACGGCTTGAACGCAGAACGCAGAGCGCAGAATTTAGAACGAAGAGATTTCTAAATTCTTCGTTCTGCGTTCTGCGTTCTGCGTTCCTGGCCGCGTTCTGCGTTCCTGGCTTTACCGGGCCCGACCATCCTCCAGGTGTAGGGCAGGCTTTCCAGCCTGCCCCGGTCATAAAGTTCGCGCACTACCGGTTATCATCCGAACTATGTCCTCGTTCCGCTGTCTCCGCTGTAAGAGTGAGATCGATTCGGCCTTCCGCGCGTGTCCGCATTGCGGGGACGTGATCACGGAATTCACGCGTCGGTACACCGGCAATCTGCTCGACGGAAAGTATGAGATCGTCGAGCGCCTCGGCGCGGGGGGGATGGGGCAGGTCTTCAAGGCCACGCACAAGTACCTCGGCGCGACGCGCGTCATCAAGGTCGTGCATCCGCAGATCGTCGAGAACAAGGACGCACAGGACCGCTTTCTCCGCGAAGCGCGCGCGGCGACGAAGGTCACGCACCCGAACGTCGCGGCGATGTACGACTTCGCCGAGCTACCGGACGGCTCGCACTACATGGTCTCGGAGTTCATCGACGGCGAGAACCTCGCGCAGAAGCTCCGCGCTCGCGGAACGCTGCCGCCGAAGGAAGCGCTGAAGATCATCATCCAGACGCTGAACGGCCTCGAGGCGATTCACAAGGCCGGCATCATCCACCGCGACGTGAGCCCCGAGAACATCATGCTCACGCGCGACGGCACGGTGAAGATCATCGACCTCGGCGTCGCGAAAGTCGACGACGTGGCGGAGGTGAACGCGACGCGCACCGGCATCTTCGTCGGCAAGCTGCGCTACGCGTCACCGGAACAACTCGGCCTCATGAATGAAGGCGAGCGCATCGACGGACGCGCCGACGTCTACGCGACCGGCATGGTGTTGTACGAACTGCTGACCGGACGCCCGCCGTATGAGGCGAAGTCGCCGCACGAATACTTCCTCATCCACACGCGTGAACAGGAAGCAGCGATCAGCGCGCTGCCACCGGACATGCCGGGCAGCGAGGCGATTCAAAACGCGCTGAAGCGCGCGCTCGCGCGCGACCGCAATCTGCGTTTCAGCAGCGCGAGAGAATTCGCGACTGCGCTGGAAGAGATCGAGCGCTCGCTGCCGAATCCGCAGGCGATGCCGACGATGGCGCTGCCGCTCGACGGCGACGAGACGATGCGCATGAAGTCGCAGCAGGTCGCGCTGAACGTCGACACGCTGCATCGCGAGACGCTGCGCACCGACGCACCTGCGCCTCCCCCACCGCCGGCCGCCTCCGCGGCACCGCCGACCATCCTCACACCGCTCCCCGCGCTGAACAGCGAGCCCGCGCCGCCGCCGCAGGCATTCGTCGCGGCTCCGCCCACGCAAATGGAAGCCGGCATCAAGCCGGTGTGGGTGGTGCTGTTCGTCGTGTTCATCGCGTTCGCAGCGATCGCGGGCGGGGGATTTCTGCTGTATCCGAAGGTGAAGGGATTGCTTGCGGCGAAGTCTGTCAGGACGGATACGACCGATACGACGACTACGACAGCTACGACGACAGGTACGACAACACCTACGACTACGACGGAGCCTCCGCGGATTTCGCAGGCGTCGGTGAATGTGGTGCCGCCGCCCACTACGACGACCGTGGAGACTTCGACGCTCATCGAGACGCCGCCCGTGGCTACGACGACGACGCACGCGCCGCCGCCGCCAATTACGGAGACCATCGCGCCGCCGATCAAAAAACCGCATGTCGAACCGCCGCCGCGCGACGAAGAACCGCCGCAGCCGGCGTTCAACGGCGAGAGCTACATCGACGGCGGCGATAATCCCGACGCCAACGCGCGCGCGCTTCGATTCCTGCGCAATCAGGTGCGCGGCGTGAAAAACGTCGAAGCGCACGGGGACGACATCGTCGACGCGATCCAGACCGAGATGCCGTATCTCAACATCGTCGGCGACGCGAATGTCGAGATCCGCTTCTCCGGTTCGTTCGATGTCAGCCGCGGAATCCGCACGCGCGAAGGCCACGGCACGGTGCTCAAGAACGGACGCGTGATCTTCCGCTGGGAGCTGCCGCGCGAGACCACGAAGTTCGGCGCCCCCGCGCAGAACGCGTTCGCGCGCACGCTCAGCGACGCATTCAGCGAATGACCGCGGTTACTCGCGGATGCCTCCCGGTGTCCAACACACCAGGAGGCACATCATGCGCGCGACTCGATCGAGCACGCTCAACGCGGAGATCAATGTCACTCCACTCGTCGACGTCTGTCTCGTCCTCTTGATCATCTTCATGCTCTTCCTCCCGCAAATGGTGCCGGGCGTCAAAGTGCAACTGCCGGAGACGACGAAGAGCGGCGACATCGACAAGCGCGTCTTCCCGATTACGGTGAAGAGCGACGGCACGGTCTACCTCGATAAGCTGATCGTGCGTCAGGAAGAAGTGCCGTCCGCGCTGCGGCAGCTGCACGCGACCGCGGCGTCGCGTCCGATCGCGGTGCGCGGCGACAAGCATGCGATGTACGGCGCAATCCTCGACGTCCTCGCCGCCAGCCGCGACGCGGGATGGCAGGACGTCGCGCTGGTGCACGTCGAGCGGCGATAGTGGTGAGGGCAGCGGCACCCACAAATGCATGCGGCGCCGCAGCGGCGCACGTGCAGACCGGGGGTGCGGCAGTGCAGCGCGACGACGCTGCACTGCAGGCCGGCGGTGGAGCAGTGCAGCGCGGCGGCGCTGCAATGCGGCGCGGGCGGTGCGCACGTGCAGCGCGGCGGCGCTGCAATGCAGCGCGGGCGGTGCGCAGTGCAGCGCGGCGGCGCTGCAATGCAGCGCGGGCGGTGCGCAGTGCAGCGCGACGGCGCTGCAATGCAGCGCGAGCGGTGCGCAGTGCAGCGCGACGGCGCTGCAATGCAGCGCGGGCGGTGCGCAGTGCAGCGCGGCGGCGCTGCAATGCAGCGCGGGCGGTGCGCACGTGCAGCGCGGCAGGGGCGCGATGAAGCGAAAACGCGGCGTAAGTCCACGGACCGAGCATTCGTGCGTGTCACCGCCAGGAGCTTGCGCGGCAGAAACGACGTTCTCAGGCGCGTTGCGCCGCTCGAAGTCGCAGGTCGTGACATGGCGACAAGCATGCCGCGAGGCGGAGCAATCCACGCAGCCGCCCGTGGCGGCTAGTGGACGTGTCAGCTGTCGACCAACGTCCTCAATTGCCGCGACGCCACGGTGAGCATCGCCAGGTCGACGGCGTTCGCGGCGCGGAACTCGTTCATCGTCTGATCGACGCGCTCGACGACGCGCGGGCGTGCGGAGAGCCACGCATCGACGGGATTCGCGGCGCCGTTCGTTTCGGTGATGACGCGCGACGCGAGGGTGCTCTGGTAGTTGAAGAGATCGTCGACGAGGGTCGCGATCGCGCTCTTCTGCCACGGCGTTTCGGCGACGATCTTCGACGTCGCGTTGCGGAGGCTGTCGAGCGAGAGGCGCGCGCCGACACCGAAGTAGACGCGCGCGACCTCTTCGACTCCATGCGACGCGTCGCGGCGCGCGATACGCACGATGTCCATCGCCGACGTCATCACGTCGAGGCTGGCCACGCGCTGCGCGAGGTCGTCGGGGATGCCGTCGACGGTGAGCTCGGACTCGCGCACGCGCACGCTGGAGAGCATCGACGCGGGCAGAATCGCGCCGAGGTTTTGTTGGATCGCGGCGATGCGCGGGCGGAACTCGGCGATCAATGCGGCGACGTCGAGCTTCTCGTAAGAACTGCGCAGCAGCCAGGTGATCGCGCGCTCGAGGAGGCCGGCCACGGCGATGAGCATGTCGATCTGCGCGCTGGCCGGCAGTTTGTTGTCGAGCGACTCGATCTCCGACCAGATCGTGCGGAGGTCGAACGAGTCGCGCATGATGATGAACGCGCGCGCGATGTCGGCCGGCGGCTTGCCGGTCTCGTCGCAGCTCTGCCACGCGAAGTTCGGCCGCACGCGGTTGACGATCGCGTTGGTGACGATCGTGGCGATGATCTCGCGGCGCAGTTTGTGCCGCTCGATCGCGGCGCGAAAGCGCGCGCGGAGGTCGTCGGGGAAATACAAAACCAAATCGTCGACGAGTTGCGGGTCGTCGGGGAGATCGGACTTCAGCAGGTCTTCGTACAGCACGAGCTTCGCGTACGCGAGGAGCACCGCGATCTCGGGCCGCGTGAGACCGGTTCCCTGCGCGTGGCGGTCGACGATCGTCTCGTCGTCGGGCAAGCCTTCGGTGAGGCGATCGAGCTTGCCGGCCTTCTCGAGTCCGCGCATGAAGCGCGCCTGCGCGTCGAGCTGCGGCTCTCCGAGGGTGTGCGTGACCGAGATCGCCTGCGTCTGTTCGTAGTTGTCGCGCAGCACGAGGCGGCCGACGTCGTCCGTCATCTCGGCGATGATGCGGTTGCGCTCGTCGATGCCGGACAGTTCCTTGCGCGCGATCGCGTCGTACAGCGTGATCTTGATGTTGACTTCGTGGTCGGAGGTATCGACGCCGGCGGAGTTGTCGATCGCGTCGGTGTTGATCTTGCCGCCGCCGAGCGCGTACTCGATGCGGCCGCGCTGCGTGAAGCCGAGGTTCGCGCCTTCGCCGACGACGCGCACGCGGATCTCGTTGCCGTTCACGCGCATCGCATCGTTCGCGCGATCACGCGCCGCGGCCTGGTCTTCCCAGCTCGCCTTGACATATGTTCCGATGCCGCCGAGCCAGAGCAGGTCCGCGTTCGCGCGGAGAATCGCGCGCATCAATTCCGCCGGCGCGACGACGCGCTTCGGCAGCTCGAACAGCGCCTGCACTTCGTCCGACAGCGCGATCGTCTTCGCGCTGCGCTCGTACACCGCGCCGCCTTTCGACAGCAGCGACGTGTCGTAGCCGTTCCAGTTCAGGCGGTTGTCGAACATCCGCTTGCGCTCGGCGAAGCTCGTCGACGGATTCGGATCGGGGTCCACGATGATGTGCGAGTGATTGAACGCGGCGAACAGTTTGATGTGATGCGAGAGCAGCATCGCGTTGCCGAACACGTCGCCGGACATGTCGCCGACGCCGACGACCGTGAAGTCCTCGGTTTGCGTATCGAGGCCGAGCTCGCGGAAGTGGCGCTTCACCGCCTCCCATCCGCCGCGCGCGGTGATGCCCATGCCTTTGTGGTCGTAGCCCGCGGATCCGCCTGACGCGAACGCGTCGCCGAGCCAGAAGTTGTATTCGCCGGAGATCGCGTTCGCGATGTCGGAGAACGTCGCCGTGCCTTTGTCGGCGGCGACGACGAGATACGGATCATCGGCATCGCGGCGCACGACGTCCTTCGGCAGGATCAGCTGATCGCCGTACAAGTTGTCGGTGATGTCGAGCATGCCGCGCAGCAGCGTCTTGTACGACTCGACGCCTTCCTGCTGGAACGTCGCACGATCGGCGGACGGATTCTTCACGACGAATCCGCCTTTCGATCCGACCGGCACGATGACGACGTTCTTCACCATCTGCGCTTTCATCAGTCCGAGAATCTCCGTGCGGAAGTCCTCGCGGCGGTCGGACCAGCGGATCCCGCCGCGAGCGACTTTGCCGCCGCGCAGATGGATGCCTTCCATCCACGGCGCGTACACGAAGATCTCGAACATCGGACGCGGCAGCGGCAGCTCGGGCACGAGCGCGGAGTCGAGCTTGAACGAGAGATAGAGTTTGCGATCGCCGTTTGAGTCGCGCTGGAAGTAGTTCGTACGCAGCGTGGCCTCGATGAGGCTCACGTACAGACGGAGGATGCGATCCTCGTCCGGAGCCGTGACGCGCTCGAGCGCGTCTTCGATCTGTGACCGGATGCCGAGCGACGCGCCTTTGCGTCCGAGCCCGACCTCGCCCATCGACGGATCGAAGTAGTTTTTGAAGAGCACGATGATGTTGCGCGTGATCGCCGGATGTTTCGCCAGCGTCTGCTGGATGTACGCCTCGCTGAGCGTGACGCCGACCTGCCGCAGGTACTTCGCGTACGCGCGCATGACGACGACTTCGTGCCACTCCAGCTCCGCGCCGAGGACGAGGCGGTTGAAGCCATCGTTCTCGGCCTGCCGCGTCCAGACGCGGATGAACGCGTCCTGAAATTTTTCTTTCAGCGGCGCGAGGTCGTCCTGCATCCCTTCCGCGTCGAGGCTGAAGTCGCGGATGCGGACCGGCTCCTTCGCGCCGTAGGGCTGCACTTCGTACGGAACTTCGCGAAGCACCTTGAGCCCCATGTTCTCGAGGCGCGGCATGATCTCGGAGAGCGGGACCGGCGGACCGGCGTGGATGATCTTGCAGTGGAACTGCCGCTCTTCGCCGCGATGTCGATAGAGATCGACGACCAGCTCGCCGGTCGCGAGCACGTGCTCGACGTTGCCGATGTCGAACAGCGCGGCGTGCGCGGAAAAGCGTTCCGCATATGCGATCGGGAACGCTTTCTTGTAGCGATGGTGCAGGTCGATGCCGACTTCCTCGCCCATCTCCTGCACGAGCGCATCGAGGAGTTTGTCTCCCCACGTGCGCGCGGCATCGTCGATGAACGCTTCGACGCGTCGCGCGTCGACGTCAGGCACGCTGCCCGGCGTCGTACGCACGATGAACAGTCCGCGCGCCAGCGGCGAGTTCGTGATGTGGTCGTAGACCTCGGCGTCCCGGCCGGCAAACGCCTCCTCGAGAATCGCCTTCGCGCGGTCTTTGAATTCGGGCGTGTAGCGGTCGCGCGGAACGAAGACGTAGCAGGCGACGAAGCGCTCGAAGAGATCCTTGCGCGTGAAAAGCGCGACGCGCTGGCGCTCCTGCAAGAGGAGGATGCCGCGCGCGATCTCGAACAGCTCGTTGTCGGTAATCTGGAAAAACTCGTCGCGCGGAAAAGTCTCGAGGATGTCGACCAGCGCCTTGCCGTTGTGCGAATGCGGATCGAGTCCCGCGCGATCGAGGACGCGCTTCGCCTTGAGGCGCAGCATCGGAATGTCGCGGACGCTGCGCTGATAGGCGGCGGAGGTGAAGAGTCCGAGGAAGCGATCCTCGCCGATCAGATTGCCGGCGGAGTCGTAACGTTTGATGCCGATGCGATCGAGGCGCACCGGACGATGAATGAGGCTGCGGCGATTCGCCTTCGTGATGATGACGAGATCCTTGCGGCGCGCGTACTCGCTGTCGACCGCGCTGAGCGGACGCTGGTATCGCGCGGCGTCGCGAAGGTCGCGCGAGATGCCGAGTCCCGTCTCCGTCTCCGGCCGCAGGTAATCCGCGCCGCCGCGTGTCTCGAACGCATAGCGGCGATGGCCGAGAAAGATGAAGTGGCCCTGGTCGAGCCAGCGCAGGAACGCCTTCGCCTCCTCCACTTCTTCGGCGGGCATCGGCAGCGCCGCGGTCTCGAGCTCGGCGACGTCGTCAGTAAGTCGCTGGCGCATCGTGCGCCAGTCGGTGACCGCGAGTCGCACTTCGCGCAGGATGACTTCGAGCGACGCGCACATCGACTCGAGCTCGCCCGGCTCGGTCTCCTGATCGACTTCGACGTGCATGTACGACTCGACCATCGTGCTCGTGCCGGCGCTGCCGGTATCGACGACTTCGAGCCGGTTGCCCGACGCGTCGCGCCGCGCGTGGATGATCGGATGCAGGAGCAGATGGATCTTGCGATCGCGCCTGTTGAACTCGGCGGTGACGGAGTCGACCAGGAACGGCATGTCGTCGTTCACGATCTCGACCACCGTGTGCTCGGTCTCGAATCCGTTCTCCTCGACCGTCGGATTGAAGAGGCGGATCTTCGGAAGGCCGGGCGTGCGCTGCACGCCGAACTCCCACAGCGAAAGCGCGCCGCCGAGGAGCGTGTCGAAGCTCGTGTAAATCACGTCGTCGGGCGCGACGTGGGCGAAATAGCGGCGGACGAAGTGCTCGGCGCTGTCAGCCTGAGCGGCCGGAACGCGCTTTTTCGCCTCCGCCGCGAGGCGGTCGACCAGGTCGACCTGCCGTTGTTCTGCGGTGATCGTCATTGGCGCTGCATATCATAGTTGGACTATGTGGCGACCGCTGCCCTCAGCGGTCGCGGCGCGAAGCGCCTGGTCCTGTCGCCGCCTGCGGCGGTGTGACCGCTGGGGGCAGCGGTCACCACATCACATCACGACGTCAGCGCGAGCGCCCGAACGTCTGTCCGAAAAAATCTCCCGGTTTCCATTTCGGCCGCGCGTCGCGATTGGCGGCGGCGAGGCCGATGCGGAAGTCGAGCTCGATCGGGAGGAGCGCGGCGTCGAAGTCGAGCGGCTGCTGCAGGTCATCCGACGGCGAGTGGTAGCGCGTGCGGCGCCACACTTTCGTCTCTTCGGCCATGTCGATGCCCGGCGCGACGGCGTTGTAGCCGACGTTCGCGAAGATCGCGGGGATGCCGCGGCGGATGAACGGGTACTGGTCGCTGCGCACGAACACGACTTCTTCGGGTGCGCGATCGGCGCTGATCTCGATCTTCATCGCCTTCGCGGCGTCGCGCGCCATGTCGCCGAGGTCCGAGGAGTCGATGCCGTGCACGACGACGTCTCGCGTGCGATGCAGGAGCATCAGCATGTCGATGTTGATGTCGGCGACGATTGACTCGAACGGAACGGTCGGGTTGTTCGCGAAGTAGTCGGAGCCCTTCAGTCCTTTTTCTTCGCCGGTCGTGGCGACGAAGAGAATCGAGCGGCGCGGACGTTGCGGCAGCGCGGCGAACGCTTTCGCGATCTCGATGATCGAGGCGATGCCGGTGCCGTTGTCCATCGCGCCGTTGTTGATCGCGTCGCCGTTAACCGGCTCGGTGATGCCGAGGTGATCGAGGTGCGCGGTGTAGACGACGTACTCGTCGCGCAGTTTCGGATCGGAGCCGCACAGGATGCCGATCACGTTCGGACTCGTGAGATTGCGATGCGCGCTGATGAGATGAATGCGCGCGCTCATCGCGAGCGGCTTCGCCTTCGGCTGTCCGGCATCGAGTGACGCGAACACGGCGTCGGCCTCGTCGCCGAAGATCCACTTCGTCGACTCGAGATCGATTCCGACGCCGGCGCTGAGACTCGGATTGACGGCATGCGGCGCGCCGTCGGCTTGCATCCAGTGCATCGTGCCGAGCTTCGACTGCCGCGTGACGCGCTCCCACGGTGAGCGCAGCGCTTCTTTCGGCGACTCCAGTGTGATCAGCGCGATCGCGCCGTGCTTCGCCGCGTTCTCGATCTTGTTCAGCGACGAGCTGTGATGCGCGCGAATCGCGTTCGCAAACGATGGCGGCGCGCCGGGAAAGACGGCCGCGATTTTTCCGCGCACGTCGACGTTCGCGTAGTCGTCATAATTCTGATCAGCCGCAGTGATGCCGAAGCCGGCGAAGACGATCGGTGCATCGATCGTGCGATCGTCCTGCAGCGGATCGCCCTGCGTGACGAACGACTCGAACGCGCGCAGCGTGACCGGCTCCGCGCCGTCGCGCGTCAGCGTGACGGTCGAATCGCGACTCGCGACCGTCTCGCGAAACGGCACTTCCTGAAACGAAGTCTCGAGTCCCGCCGCGGCAAATTGCGCGGCGACGTAGTTCGCGGCGATGCGATGACCGCGCGTTCCCGTTCCTCGTCCTTCGAGGAGATCGTTCGCGAGAAATGTGATGTGCGCTTTGATGGCCGCGGGGGAGAAGGCGGCGTTAGTGGCGAGGATCGTCGCGAGGAGTAGTCTCATAGGTCTCCTAGTGCTTGTCGAGGATTTCTCGACTTGATGGGGGTGCGTTTTCACCAAGTGGCTCGCGACTCGTCGTACTGATCGTCCGCCCGCTTTCGGTACGAAGCGCCACATCAACGCGGGTAGACGGCTGAGTGTTCTCGATACTTCCGGAGGAAGGCTTCAAGAAACGCGACCACCGCAGGCTGGTCGGCAAGGAACGTCATGAGTTCCTCGTCTTCTAGATCCTCCTCGGGCAGATCGTCCATGTCATCCTGAAGAATCAATTGCCACTGAACGTCCTCTTCCTCCGTGATCCCGTAGGTCTGGACCCAGCCAGTCATATTCACGTTTTTCGCCTCCGAGTCCCTCCTGCCCCCAGACTCGATTCATTTCAGCCATCACCGCTTCGATAAGCTGGGGCTTGGTCATCTGCGTCTCCCTCGTCAGCGATAGTGCCTCTGTCATGCTAACGTCAACCACGGCATGATTGAGGAACGGCCAATCCGTCTTCACCCGGCGCAGCGCCGGTACCAAGCGGAGGATCTCGTGCGCCTTCGGCGCTCGGACGAGCGACGTCGTTACTCCGCCCCCCAGCGCGCCGCCAAGGTGGATGCCAACCCTCATCAAATCAACGCGGTGATCTTCGCTCTCGGTCGTCTTCGCGAAGGCGGTTGCATCCTCGCCGACGAGGTTGGCCTCGGAAAGACGATCGAAGCGGGGCTCATCATCGCCCAGGTCATCGCGGAAGGCGCGCGACGCGTCCTGCTCATCACCCCGAAGCCGTTACTCGGGCAGTGGCGTCAGGAGCTTTACCAGCTTTTCAACATCGATGCTGTCGAAGCAGAGCCCCGCATTGGCGGGTTCGACGGAGAGGGTGTGTTCCTCGTCGGGCGTGAGGCTGTAGGCAGCGTGAAGGGACGCGACGCGATTCTCCTCTCGGATGAGTTTGACCTTTGCGTGATCGATGAGGCCCACGAGGTCTTCGCCGGTATTTACAAGCGCTTCGACAAATTCGGCCAATACAGAGACGACGCGACCGAGGCACAGACCGCAGGACGCCTGCGCGAACTGTTGATGGCCAGCCGCACTCCCGTGCTTCTTCTCACAGCAACTCCGATGCAGAACAATCTCGTGGAGCTCTGGGGGCTTGTGCAGTATGTCGATCCGCTTGGCACGCTGCTCGGTGACCTGGCGACATTTCGGGAGGTCTTCTGCGGCGTGGATGACCGTCATCTCGTCGAAGGTCAGGAAGAGGATCTGCGCAACCGCCTTCGCGTAGTCCTGCAGCGAACGCTGCGCCGGGAGGCACAGGACTTTCTCGAAAAACCGTTCGTAGGCCGTGAGGCGAGGCTCTTCGAATACACGATGAGCCCTGCTGAGAAGATGCTGTACGACGATGTGACGAAATACTTGCTCGAACCAGGCATCCTCGCGTTTCAAGGCCGGCAGCGGCAGCTTCTCCTCCTCGGGTTCCACCGTCGCATGGCATCGTCCACCCGAGCCCTTGCATCGAGCCTCGAGCGCGTCGCGATGAGGCTCCGGAGAATGCTCGGGGGAACAGAAACCTCACAATCGGACGAGGAAGATAGCCAGAGCCTTCTCGCCGATCTCGAGGATGACGGCGGCAAGTCCTCGGACGGACAGGCGGTCGCGGAGGATGAAGGAAAGGTGCCGCGCAATACCGATGCCTTGAAAGCAGAGCTCAAGCGCGTCGAGAACTACATCGAACGTGCAGAAAAGCTCGGAGCGGACGACAGCAAGTTCCGCGCATTGCTGCGGTCCCTTCGCTTTGTCACCGAAAGGACTGGCGGCTCACATGGCGCAAGGAAACTGGTCATTTTTACCGAGTCACGCGTAACCCAGAGCTACCTGCGCGATCGTCTGGTTGAGAGCCGTCTGATTACAGACGAAGAGATCACGCTCTTCTCCGGAACCAATGATGCGAAGCGTGCCCAATTAGCGCTGGAGCATTGGCGCGCGGAAGTTCCACAAGGCGAGGGAGCGAAGGTCAATCTTGACATCGCGACGCGACTGGCACTAGTCCATGAATTCAAGACGCGCACGCGGGTTTTCATCTCCACAGAAGCCGGCGCCAAGGGGTTGAACCTTCAGTTCTGCGACACCGTCGTCAATTATGATCTTCCATGGAATCCGCAGCGCATCGAACAGCGTATCGGCAGATGTCACCGCTACGGCCAGCAGCACGACGTGACTGTGATCAACTTCCTGGCGAAGGACAACCTGGCGCAGGCCCTGACGTTCGACATCCTGAGCCAGAAGCTCGAGTTGTTCGGAACGGTTCTTGACGCCTCGGATCAAGTCCTCCACCGGGCATCTGGAAACCTTCGTGGTGAAGTCCTCGTCAGCGTTCTTGGTACCGACTTTGAGTCCGAGCTTCATCGCATCTACGATCGCGCCAGAACGCTCGAAGAAGTCGCCGCGGAACTCGAAGCTCTTCGAGACAAAGTGACCGAGGAGCGTAGACGCTTCGAGGAAGCTCACGCACGAACCGCTGATCTCATCGAGACGCGGTTCGAAGAAGGCCTGCAGAGGGTGTTCCGTGGTCACAAGGAGGGGACGACGGGCGCGCTCGCCGAGCTCGATCGAGATCTGGAATCGGTCGTGACCAGCTACCTGGATGCTTTGGCGATTCCCTATCGTCGGGATCAGGTCGCAAACGAAGACCTGCTTCATGTCTCGCCCTCGCCCTTGTTGCCGCTGGCGCTAGCCGAAGGCATCAGTGCTGCGATCGGACCATCGAAGGAGCACACATCTCTTCATCTGAGTCACCCACTCGTCTTGGCCGCCGTAGCAGATGCGCGAGTCTCGTCCGCGAGGATGCCGGCGCTAGTCAGACCGCCCGAGAACGCTCCTGATCAGCTCCTTCAGCTCGCAGGAAAGCGCGGACGCCTCCGCGTGATCAAGGTCTCGTTCGACGGATTCGAGCGGATCGAGTTGCTCGTTCCAATCTTCATGCTTGAGAGCGGAGAGATCATCCCCCAGCCTCTCGCAGAGATGCTCCTGCACGGAACGATGCGTGATTCCGCAGCGCCGCTGATTCCCGCGATCAGCGACGACGCGCTGCAGGACGCAGCGGATGAGGCCCTATTCTCGATTCAAGCCTCAGTCGACCTCGATGAGCAAAAGCGTTTTCAGAGAGCGACGCAGCAGGCCGATCGTTTTATCGAGGATCGTCTTTTGGTCCTCAGGAGACGCCGCGAGACTCTAGAGAACAAAATCGATGAGGCGCGAGCGCGACGTGATGGCGCGACAGGCTCCGCGGCGCGTTCCGAGGCTGAGCACGCCCTCGTCAATGTCGAGACTGCCCTCGTGGAAGTCGACGGAGCGATCGAGCGACTCGAGAACCGCGACGACGAAACCTTCCAGCGCTACCAGGAGCACATCCATCAGCGTCGCTACACGCCCCCGCGCGTCGATCGGCTATTCGATCTGGATCTGGAGGTCGAATGACTGCTGCAGGTGAGGACGACATCATGTTGAAACTACTGCACACCGCAGACTGGCATCTCGGAAGGCTCTTTCGGAGTTTCCCGGAGGAAGGAGCGCTGAAGCTGAGCCGGGCGCGCCTGGAGGTGCTCGATAGAATTCTCCTAACGGCAGACCGGTACGCGGTGGATGCTGTTCTCTGTGCTGGTGATCTCTTCGACGAGCCGAATCCTTCGAAGGTGTGGTGGGAACCGGCCGCGGCTAAGCTCAGGAAGCACAGTTCCAGCAAGCGACCGATCTTTCTGCTGCCGGGGAACCATGATCCGCTCATCGCGGATTCGGTTTGGGCGGAAGGCCACAAATTCCGAAGTCTGCTGCCCGAGTGGATTCATGTCGTGGATCGGGATAACTTCGAGTACATCCTCGCGAACGGCGCAGTGCTCTATGCCGTTCCGTGCATGTCGAGAGCTGGTCAGCGCGATCCCACGGACTTCATTCCGAGCCGCGCCGCCGGCGATGATCGGATTCGGATCGGAATGGTACATGGCAGCACGTTTGACGCAAAAGACTGGCAGACCAACTTCCCGATTAACTCCGATGCTGTCCTCAATCGGGGTCTCGACTATCTCGCGATCGGCGACACGCACGGATTTCGTTTCGTGCCAACGCACCGAGAGCACCCTCCGACGATCTATCCGGGCGCGCCGGAGGCCACGGCCTTTGACGAGAAGGACCCCGGCAACGTTGCCGTCGTCTTTTTCAATCGACAGCGCGTGGCTACGGTTCGCCAGGAACGCGTTGCTCGCTGGACCTGGGAAGAGCGAAAAATCACGACACTCGACGACCTTCGAGATCTCGTCCGCCGCCCGGACCTGGACGACCGCGTGCTGCGGCTTCGAATCAACATGCAGGTCGCCGCGCCGGAATATGACGAGGCGGAGCTACTGCTCGATGAGCTTCAGGGAACCGCCGCCCGACACGCCAGAGTCGGGGTGCTTGACCTGGACCGTCAGGGACTTGAGCTGGAAACCGCAACAGTCGACCAGTACTGCGTCGATCTTCCGGATGTCTTGAGATCTGCAGTCACTCGATTGAAGAGCGTGGCAGAGGATCCAGCGCAGCGCCTCGTGGCGGAACGCGCCCTCTTTCATCTCTATCGCTCCTCGAAGAGGAGGAAGGCATCGTAGTGCGTTTGACGAGACTCCTGGTCGACGCGTTCAAGGCGATCAAGCGGGCCGAGATTGATTTCGGCCCGGGCCTGAACATCCTGTACGGTCCGAACGACCTTGGTAAGTCGACGCTCGCCACTGCCGTTCGCGCGGCACTGCTCGTTCCACCCAGCTCGGCGGAGGCGCAGACCTACACCTCGTGGTTCGGTTCTGACAGCCCACATGTTGAGCTGACACTTGTCGATCCCGATGGTCATTTCTGGAGGGTGAAGAAGACCTTCGGCACATCATCACCCTCGTCTGCCGAGCTGCTGCATTCAAAGGACTCCATTACCTTCACGCAAGACTGCAAAGCGCGACAAGTCGAGGAGAAGCTTCGCGCGATACTTGGTTGGGGGATTCCGGCACCGGGTGGAAAGACCGGACCTCGCGGCGCTCCGACCAGCTTTCTCGCGAATGCGCTGCTTGCGACACAGACTAACGTGGATGACATTCTTCAACGCAGCATTTCAGACGACCTGGATGACTCAGGAAAACTGCGACTGACGAAAGCGCTGTCGGCCCTCGCGCAGGATCCATTGTTCAAGGAAGTGCTGGGGATCGCGCAACGCGAAGTCGATCTTTTCTTCACAGAGACAGGGAGGCGCAAGCGCGGGCAGTTCTCTCGATTCAAGGAAGCCGATGACAAGGTAAAGGCACTCACGACTGAGCTCGGGGTGCTGGGTCGCCAACTGGAAGACTCCTCTGCGATTGAGAAAGAGGTGAACGATCTTCGAGAAGCGCGCTCACTCGCCCTCGCCCGGATCGACGAGGCCAACGCACATCTCACCGTGGTCGAAGGTCGCTGCAAGAACACCGCGGCTCGAATAGAAGTTGCGGACGGCATCGCCGGGGCAAAGACTGCGTTGGCTGGCATCGATGCGGAGATTAATCGACTCAACATGGTCACGCTCGAGCTAGAAACGCTGGAAGAGAGTGTCAAGAAGCGGGAGGACGTTCTTGCCTTCGCCGACACGGCGTGCCACAAGGCTGAGGCGGCCGTGCACGCGGCGGAAGAAGCGCATCGCATTGCGACCAGCGAGGACTCTGAGCGCGAACGAGAACTGCGACGGGCGCAGCTTTCCGAGCGCGTCTCCGACCTGACGGCAAAGCTTCTCGCGCTCGGAAGCAGGAAAACAGAGATCGACGCTGGGATCAACGCACGAAACGACGCCAAGCAGGCGCAGAACGCCGTCAACTCCGCGAAAGCGACGTTGGCGCAAGCGCTCAAGAATCGTGAGCATGCTTGCGAGGAAGTTCAGGCTGGAGCCATCGAGCTCGAAGTCGCACGAGCGATCGTTGCGTTTATTCGCTGGCGCGTCTCGCTTTCTGCAATCGAGGAAGCAACCAAGGCAAGGGACTCCGCACTCAGCGCAACAACGGAGGCGGACAACAAAGACATCGAGGCCGCCGCTCTCGAGAAAAAAGCAGGGAAGACTGAGCTGAAGCTTGTCAAACTGTCCGAGAGCTTCCCCAGTGCGGAACAATCCAACGCTTTACTCCAACTCGAACGCGATCTGGAGAAAGCCGAAGCGGCGTTGGGTGGAGGGATCACCGTGGCGGTCAGGCCATCGGCGGGCGTTGCGATCCGCGCCGGCATCGACCAGCAGCCCTCGGTCGATGTCGAGATCTCGAAGAATCGCACGTTCGAAGCTGAGCGCACGATGAGGCTGGCCATTGCTGATCTTGTCGAAGTCGACATCACGGCCGGCAGCGCGGAGAAACGAAAAGCGGTCGAAGCGCTTCGCGCTCGGTGGCGCGACGAAGTGCTCCCAATCTTCAGCAAGGCAAAAGTGAAGACGAGGGTTGAGATCGAAGACCTCGTTACTGCACTGAAGCGAGATCAATTGGCGCTTACTGAACAAAAGAGCACCGTAGAACGACTGCGTGCGGAGGCAAGAAGCCTTCGGGAGCAGGCAAAGATCCATGAGGAAAGAGCGGGTGCAGGAACGATCGCCCTCGAAGATGTTGGGACTCGAAAATCAGCAATCGGCGCTCACGAGGTCCAGAGCCTTGAGGAACGCTACCGAAAGGCAGGCAGCCCCCCTGAATCGAAAGCGGAACTCCGGCACCAGGAACTGTCGAAGGAGCATCGTGCTTTGCAGGACGAGTTGGCGGCGTGCGAGCAAAGTGTGACGATGGCCGAGTACCAGCTATCCGAAGCCCAGAAACGAGCGACAGAATTGGCAGCGCAACGAGATGCGAAGGTTTCGGCGTTCCAGTCGATGGACCTTGACGCACTCCAATCGCAAGTCGGCGAACAGCTCCTCTCTCTGCAACGGGAGCAGGCCGAGACAGCGCTGCATATGCAATCGCTTGCAGCAGAGGCCAGCAGCGAAGGTGAGAAGACCCAGTCCGCACTGCTGGAAACGCAAGAAGCCCATCGGATCGCGAAGGAGCGCCGCGATCATGCTTTTGCTACGCTCGGCGCATCGCGTGTCGACTGCAGCGTCCGCAGAGGAGCGTTGAACGAAATCCGCGCACAAGTTGAAAAACTGGATCGGAATGCCGCAGTGCTTCTCGTCTCTCAACGAGAAGCTGAGTTGGCTGCGTTTCCGATCGAGACGCCGGCAACACTGGTTGACGTGGAGTCCGCCAGAAGCAACGTGGAAACGGCAAACCGGGAACACAATCGAGTGAAGGAAGAACTCAACATGAAAGAGGGAGCGCTATCCAAAGTGGGTGGCGCGGCTCTGCGCGAGGAAGTCGAGAGGATCGAGGAAGCGCGTGTTGCGGCAGAGACACACGAGCGTGAGCTGGAAGTCGATGCGGATGCCTGGAAGCTTCTCCGTGACACGCTCCGCGAAGTTGAGAACGATGAAGGTGCTCATCTCGGGCGCGCCCTAGCAGGTCCCGTCACGACAAGATTTGAAGAGCTCACAGGTGGGCGATATCGAGGGCTGCGGCTCGATGCCGCACTTAAGTCAGAAGCTCTCGAGGCGACGGCGACAAGCACGAGTGGCGACCAGGTCCTCGATGCGTTGTCCGTCGGCACGCGCGACCAACTCGCGGTCTTGATCCGGCTTACGATCGCCGATCAGCTCAAAAGCACTATCGTACTCGACGATCATCTTGTGCACACTGATCCGGCCCGGCTGCTGTGGTTCCGCGGCATGTTGCAAAGAACTGCAGTCAACACGCAGGTCATCGTTCTGACGTGTCGCCCGGAAGACTATCTCCCTCATGAAGGGCTGCTAATCGATACTCAAATCCATGACGCTGCAGCGGGCACCATTCGAGCGATCAACGGCGCGCTGGCTATCAAATGTTGGGAACCGTGAGGCGGATGGCCCCACCTTGTCAGCGCAGCGGGCACCGGAGTCGATGCGACGCGTGCGGCGAAGGCAGTGCCGTCTACGACTCCTTCTGTGTCTAGGTCCGAGGGAGGTGTACGCGCCTATCGAGTCCGCCGAGGAACGCGCGGCCGAACTCGTACTCTCCAGTTCAGGAATCCACGCATTCGGTACTGCTACTACGAGAAGGACTGGCGCTCGCGTCATTCCGACGTACAGGACGCGCCGAGCTGACATCGTGTCAGTCAATGGTGTGTCCTCTGTCGTGAGGAGGATTGCATCCGCCGGATGAACATCTCTACGGTCAGCAGGCACGTAGACGCAGACGGCGGGGAACTCCTGTCCTTTCACCTGGTGAACCTTGCTGATGCGCGAGGTCGCGACGGCCTCGGTACTCGGGAGGTAGTCCGTCGCTGGGAGGGTGAAGACGTTCTTGCTGCCCTCCACCGCTTTCCGGAAGCGAGTCCCGAGCTTCTCGTGCGTTCCCGTGAGCGCAGATGCCTGTCGCTCGAAAACAACCTTCACGCGCGTCGCCCACGCCTCGACCGTTTCTCCGTCGACCTCCGCACTCAGCTCCTCGAGGGTTTGCATCACCTTCGAGCGCCATTCGAGCCAACCGAGAGGTATCGCTTCCAGCGCGTCGACCGTCGGTGGACGCCCTCGATTGAACGCGAGTTGCGATAGCAAGCGTTCCGTCCGAAGAAACGCGTCGAGAACTTTCCCTTCAGATCGTGCTCTGAGAGCGCCCATGACCTGTCCGTACGCTGGCGAGAAAAGGGGCATGCGCTTCCGTTGCATCCCTCCTTACCTCTGCACGTCGCTCTCGTTCCAACGCGAGCACGATGCCTTCGGAAACGGGAATGTTACATTCTGCGCACATGCTGGCGAACGCTGCGCCTACGGCTGCAACCGCGCCGTCTTTCGGTCTTTGTGTGAAGTCGTGCGTCAAGAGCACTGTTCTAGTGTCGCGTCAAAGTTGAATCCATGCGTTCACCCCTCCGCCCTTCGGGCACCTTCTCCCCGCAAGCGGGGAGAAGGGCGACAAGTCTCGCGATATTCGTGTTTGTTGCCCCTCGCCCCGCTTGCCGGGGAGAGGGTGCCCGAAGGGCGGGAGGGGCGTGCTAGGAGACCAGGTGACTAGGAGACTCTACGCCGGTCCCCACGCGAGATACCGCAACCGCAATCCTAACGTTCTTCCGTCGTCTCCCGGTCCGAGGGTGTGATCGATCGACAGCTCCAGCGTGTTCGGCGCTGCGCCGTTCGACGCCGGCACGTGCACGTTCCTCTCGAGATACCCCTCGGTCGTTCGAAAGCGATCGACGACGTTACCGTTGATGCGCACGGTGATCTCGGGATTCTTGCTCATCAACTCGCCGGGGATGCCGAGGTGCATGCGGAGGATGGCGGGACCGGCTTGCGGCGGAAGGATCGTGATCGAGCGGCCGCCCATCCATCGCCATTCGGCAATGTCCGCGGATTCGGGTCCGTACCAGCCGGAGACGAATTGCGGACGCGCGGTGAGCGGCTCGAGCGCGATCTCGAAATAGTGGCGGCGCGCGATGTTCCAGAGCCGGCCGCGCTCCCGCGTGAAGACGAGTCCGCGCGGCGTCGTCGATGTGACCTCGGCGAGCAGCCACGCGCGCGGCACCTGCGCGAGCGGCAGTGCGCGATCGTCGATGACGTCGCGGTACGGAACGTTCGGCGCGAAGAGATCGACGAACTTCGACATCGTGTGGCCGACATACAACTGATCGCGCTTCGGATCGATCGTGCGGTTCAGCGTCTGTGCGGCGAGAACGGACGGCGCGACGGTCGTGCGCACGACGTTCAACTCGGGCGCGGTGTAGGCGATGAACGCGATGACGAGCGCGGATGCGAGCGCGGACTGGATCAGGCCTATGTGGCGACCGCTGCCCTCAGCGGTCGCGGTGCCGCTGAGGGCAGCGGCACCCACAACAGACGCGAGTCGGCGAATGCCATCGGCGACGAAGATCGCGAACATCGGCTGGTAGCCGATCGAGAAGCGGCTGATGCTGAAGCGGTCGAGCATCAGCCAAGCAAAGATCGCAAACGGGCCGAATGTCAGGACGTTCCAGAGCATCGAGCGATCGCGGTCGCGAATCGCGCCGATGATCGCGCCGAGCGCGAGCAGCGACGCGATCACGCTCAGCACCGGCGACTGGTATTGCTTGATGAAGAAGCGATCGAAGAGACGCCACAACGCGGGACGATCGGGACTACGGAAGGAGTCGATGCGCGAGATGTAGTCGCCGTGCTCGCGGACGACGCGCAGGTATTCGTGCAGCGAGCCGGTCGCGTAGATCGCACCTCCGAAACAGATCGCGACCACGACGATCACGATCAGCGCAGCGATCGCGATCTCACCGAAACTTCGTTTGCGTGACGCGTAAATGGCGGGAAAGAGTCCGACGAGCAGATTCTGCGGACGAATGCCGATCGCGAGCGCGAGCAACAACGCACCGAGAAAGTAGGCTTTGTTGTCTTCTGCCCCGCGCAGCAGCATCGCCGCGGCGAAGCAGACCAGCACGATCGACGGGATGTCGCTGAACGCGCCGCCGCCGAAGAACCAGACGTTGGGGAAGAACGCGAAGAGCGTCGCGGCGACGACGGACGTCGTGAAATTGTCATCCCGAGCGTGAGCGAGGGACCTGGGTGGGTGGGGCTGCACGGCGTGCTCTTCGCGCCCCGCCCGCCCGGGTCCCTCGCTACGCTCGGGATGACGGGCGGCGAACAGTTCGCGAGCGAGCAGGTACACCGCCGGAAAAATGAGCATGCCGAAAACGAGATTCACGATTTGCAGCGCGTGAAAATCGCTGTCGGCAAAGAATCGCGCGACGTGGGCGATGCCGATGTAGGCGGGGAAGCCGGGCGGGTGCGGGTGATGAAGCGTGACGTTGTAGTCGCGCATCGCCAGCGTGAAGAGCACTTCGTCCCAGTCCCACAGCGATTTCGCGCGAGCGAGGAACCGCGACGCGGCGCAGGCGAGCGCGAGGATCGGGACGATCGCGTTACGAGCGGGAGTAGGTCTGATAGAACTTCCCGTCCCGTTCGGCGAAGCGCTTCAACGGCTCGTTCGGAGTGAACCGCGACCCGAGCGTTGTCGACAATTCGTCGAGACGCGCGAGGATGTACGGCAACCCCAGCGACTCCGCATACCGCAACAGTCCTCCTCGGAAAGGAGGAAAGCCGGTGCCCATGATCATCGCCAGATCGAGCTCGCCCGCGCTGCCGACGATCTTCTCGTCGAGAATCAGCGACGCCTCGTTGATCATCGCCAGAATCGTCCGTTCGACGACCGACTTCGCGTCGGCCTCTTTCGGCGAACGCACACCGATCACTTTGTAGACCGACGCATCGGGACCTTTGCGCTTGCCGGCTTCGTACACGTACAAGCCGCGTTCGTTTTTCTTGCCGTGGCGTCCGTCGTCGTACAGCTTCTGAATCACGGTCGTGCGCTGCTGCATGCGCGCGCCGAATGCTTCGGCGAGAATCACGCCGACTTTCGCGGCGACGTCGAGTCCGACTTCGTCGAGCAGCGCCATCGGTCCCATCGGCATCCCGAAGTCGAGCATCGCTTTGTCGATCGACTCGATCGAGTGGCCTTCCTCGAGGAGGAACCCCGACTCGTTCATGTAGGGACCGAGGATGCGATTGACGACGAAGCCGGGACCGTCGTTGCAGTAGACGACGGTCTTGCCGAGCTTGCGCGCGAAGTTGGCGATCGTGACCATCGCGGCGTCGGAGCTCTTCTCGCCGCGGATGACTTCGACGAGCGGCATGCGGTCGACGGGATTGAAGAAGTGCATGCCGGCGACGTTCTCGGGATGCTTCGCCTGCGCGGCGATCTGCGTGATCGGAATCGTCGAGGTGTTGGTCGCGAAGATCGCGCCCGGTTTCGCCAGCGATTCGAATTCGCTCAGCACCTGACGCTTGATCTGCACGTTCTCGACGACGGCTTCGATCACGACGTCCGTGCGCTGAAAGCCGCTCCAGTCGACGGCGCCGGTGATGCGCGCGAGCTTGCGCCCCATCTCGCCGCGCGTCATGCGGCGGCGCTCGACTTTTTTCTTCCAGATTTTCGATGCGGCTTTCAATCCGCCGCCGATCGCCTTCCAGTTGATGTCACGCATGCGGACGTCGGCGTTGGTTTTGTCGACGATGAGCTGCGCGATGCCGCCGCCCATCACGCCCGCGCCGAGGACGCCGGCGTCGGCGACCTCGCGCGGCTTCGCGGCGAACGGATCCTTCTTCGAGTCTTCCATCAGGAAGAAGAGGCGCACGAGGTTCTGCGCGACGTCGCCCATGATCAGCGGCGCGACTTCCTGTGCCTCGCGCTCGAGCCCGCGCTCGACGCTCGTGCCCATCGCGTACTGCATCACGTCGATTGCTTTCAGCGGCGCGGGGTAGTGGCCGTGTGTCTGCGCGAGCACGGCTTTGCGCGCTTTGCCGAAGATGATGTTGCGCGCGAGCGGATTTCCTTCCACGTAGAACTTCGTCCGCGTTCCGCCTTTGCGCTTGCCGCGTTGCGCGAATTTCGTCGCGACGTCGAGGAGGATGCCGGGCTCCACGACCTCGTCGACGAGTCCCGCTTTCTTCGCGCGTTTGCCGTCGAGCGATTTGCCGTTGAGGATGATGTCGAGTGCGGCGGGCAGTCCGATGAGGCGCGGGAGTTTCGTCACGCCGCCCCACGCGGGAAAGATGCCGAGCTTCACTTCCGGCAGACCGATCTGCGCTTTCGGCGAGTCGGTGATCACGCGCCAGTCGCAGCTGATGGCCATCTCGCAGCCGCCGCCGAGGCAAGCGCCGTCAATCGCGGCGACCGTCGTTTGCGGCAGACGCGCGAGTTTCTGAAACATCTGCTGTCCGAAGCCGACGTACTCGCGCGCTTCTTCGACGTTGGTCGCCTTCGTGAACTCGCTAACGTCCGCGCCGGCGATAAAGATGCCGGGTTTGCGCGAGGCGAAAATGATCTTCTTGATGTCGGTCGCTGCCGCGAGCTCGTCGATCAATGCGGAGAACTCGAGTCCGACCGTCGACGAGAATTTGTTCACCTTCTCGCCCGGCAAATCGAACCAGACGATCGCGAGGTCATGATCGCGTTCGATCGTGAACGCGCGCGGGGCAGCGGGGATCGGAACGGCGGCAGCGGTCATCAGGAGGTTTCCACCAGGTTCTCGTCAGCGTAAAGCTGGTCGATGACGTTCTTGTATTTTTTGTCGATGTTCTTGCGCTTCACTTTCAGCGAAGGCGTGATCTCGTCGTCTTCGATCGTGAAGTCGCGCGGCAGGAGCGCGAAGCGGCGGATCTTCTCCTGCCGGTCGAGGTTCTGATTGAAGCGGTCGATCTCGTCCTGGATCATTTTTCTCACGCCGACGTTGGCCACGAGCTCGTCGCGCGATTTGATCTGCAGGCCGGCGGCGGCCGCATCGCGCTCGAGCTTCTCGAAGTTCGGAACGATGAGCGCGGTGAGGAACTTGCGGCGGTCGCCGATGAGCACCGGCGTGCCGACGTACGGCGAGCTTTTCAGGAGCGCCTCGAGCGGCTGCGGCGCGATGTTCTTTCCGTACGCGTTGATGATGATGTCTTTCTTGCGGTCGGTGATTTTCAGGAACCCGTCGCTATCGATCTCGCCGATGTCGCCGGTGTGGAACCATCCGTCGGCATCGATCGACTGCGCCGTTGCCTCGGGGTTGTTCCAGTAGCCCTTCATGATGTGCGGTCCGCGCGAGAGGATCTCGCCGTCGGACGCGATCTTCACTTCGACGCCTTCGATGATCGGACCGACGGTGCCGAGGCGGCGCTTCTCGGGACGATTGACGGCGATGACGGGCGACGTTTCGGTGAGGCCGTAGCCTTCGAGGATCTCGACACCCGCGCCGATGAAAAATGCCGCGAGCTCCTGCGACAGCGGCGCGCCGCCGGAGACGACGTACTTCACACGTCCGCCGAGACGAGCGAGGATTTTGCTGAACACCAGCTTGTCGGCGATCGCCGATTTGATTTTCAGTCCGAGCGGCATCGGCTTGCGCTCGACGCGATACGGAAGACGCTCCTCGCCGACTTTCAGCGCCCAGCGAAAAATCTTCTGGCGCGCGGCGGGTGCGGTCGCGACGTTGTCCATGATCCGCTGGCGCATTTTCTCGAAGAGCCGCGGCACCGCGCCGAAGTAGGTCGGCCGGATTTCCTGCATGTTCTCGGCGACTTTATTGATGTTCTCGGCGTACGCGATCGTGCCGCCTTTGTAGAGGTAGAGGAAGTCGACCATGCGCTCGAGGATGTGCGAGAGCGGAAGGATCGACAGCGCGACGTCGTCGGCCTGGATCGGAACATAGTTGCGCGTGGTGACGACGTTGCTCGTGACGTTGCCGTGCGTCAGCATCGCGCCTTTGGGATTGCCGGTCGTGCCGGACGTGTAGACGAGCGTCGCGAGGTCGTCGGGCTTGCGCGACGCGCGCGACTGATCGAACCAGGTGCGGCCGTTCTTCTGTTCGAACGCGCGTCCGCGCGCGACGACGTCGGCAAACATCAGCACGCCGGGACTCGGCTGTTCGAGATCGCAGACGATCACGTTCTGCAGCGACGGAACGTGATCGCGGATTTCCCGCACTTTGTCGAGCTGCTCTTTCGTCGAGCAGACGAGAGCGACGGTACCGGCGTCATTGAGGATGTACTCGATCTGCCATCCGAGGAGCGTCGGGTAGACGGGAACGGTGACGGCGGAGGCGCAGAGGATCGCGAAGTCGGCCATCGTCCACTCGGGACGGTTCTCGGCGAGGATGCCGACGCGATCGCCCGGCTTCACGCCGAGCTCATAGAGGCCGGTGGAAAACCAGCGGACAGTGTCGCGGAACTCGGGAACGGTGACATCCACCCACCGGTCGCCGTGCTTCGATTTCATGATCGCGGGACGATCGATTGAACACGTGACCTCGTAGATGTCGTTGAGCGTTTTCGGATCCGCCATTGCTCCCCCGTTTGCCGATGGACTGGAGGCGGATCATAGCAGCAGGCGCATGGGCCCTATGAGCCCGGGCGCATGGGCTCAGAGGCGCAGAGGCTCAGAGGGTGCTTCCATGGGCCCAGAGGCCCAGGCGCATGGGCTCAGGAGCCCAGGCGCATGGGCCATAGGCGCAGAGGCTCAGAGGGCTCTTCTATGAGCCCATGAGCCCATGCGCCTTTGAGCCTAAGCGACTTTCAGCCACTTCCAGATTTCCTTGACGGTCGGGCGTTTGCCGTAGGAGAGGATGCCGATGCGGAAGATCTTGGCGGTGATCAGGAACAACGCGGCGATGGTGGCGATGGAGACGAGAACCGTGATGGCGATGTGCCACAGCGGCGGGTCGGCGACGAGCGTGCGCATGTACATCGTGATCGGGCCCCACATCGGCGCGAGCGAGAAGCCGACGGCGAGCTTGGAGTCGGGATTCGTCAGGATCGGCGCGAGGAGAAACCACGGCATCATCATCGGCAGCGTGATCGGCATGATGAGCTGCTGCGCTTCCTTCTCGGAGTTGCTGACCGCGCCGCCGATCGCGTAGACGCAGACGTACGTCAGATACGAAAGCGTGAAGAAGAGCAGGAAGAAGAAGAACGTCGACGGCTTGAGCATCGACAATGCGCTCACTCCCGCTGATTTTCCAATCGCCTTCAGAACTGCGCCGGCGACTCCCGCCATCAAGAGCCACGTCCCGATCTGCGTGAGACCGACGGCGGCGATGCCGAGGACCTTGCCGACGAGGAGCTGCCTCGAGGAAACGGAGGAGACGAGCACTTCGACGACGCGATCGGTTTTCTCCTGGATGATGCCGCGCATCGTTTCCAGTCCATAAACAAAGGAAGGGATGAAGAGCAGCGCGACGAGGATCATGCCGGCGAAGAAATTGCCCACGCCTCCTTTTTTCTCTACGCCGCTCTTCGAGATCTGCACGGCCTCGACGTCGAGGTCACTGAGAAGGCTGTCGATGTCGGCGCGATCGATGCCGCGCGCCGTGAGACGGTGCTCCTGCACGAATCGATTCGCGTTCGAGGAGAGACGGCCCTGGGTCATGAAGTCGGTGGCGGAGCGGCTGTAGTACTTTAGCTTCGCTTTCGTCGACGTGAGCGCATCGTGCGGAACGAGGAACACGCCGTCGAAGCCGTGCTTGCCGCCCATGTTCGCGACGTACGGTTTCGCGGTCTGCTCGACGTCTTTGTCGCGGGCGTTCACGTATTCGACGATCAGCTGCTGCGGGATGTCGCGCCGCCTCGGCGTGTCGGCGTCCGGCTTGTCATTCTTTTCCGGCTTCTTGAAGGCGTCCTGGAGCTCGCCCGTGCCGTCGACGACCGCGACGTGCTTCTCGCCCAGTCCTCCTTCGAGCAGCAGCGTCGGAATCAGGAACACGCCGACCATCAGCAGCGGCAGGAGGAAGGTCATCACGATGAACATCTTCTTCCGCACGGCCTGCAGGTACTCGCGCTTGAAGATCGCGAACATCTTTTTCATTTCGCCTCCTCGGCCGCCAGCGTCTCCACTCCGACTTTGCCCATGAAGATCTGCTCGAGCGACGGCTGCGCGAGCTCGAAGCGCTGAATGCGCAGGCGCCCCATCGCCGCCTCGAGCACTTGCTGCGCATCGGCGCCGTCATGCAGCGTGATCTCCGCGGAGTTGCTGTCGATCGCCGCGGCGCGAACCTGCGGCAATGTCTGCAGGAACGCGCCGTCGCCGTCGAAGTCGATGTGCAACGCGTTCTTGCCCGCCGCGCCGCGAATCTGATCGAGAGATCCGTCGAGCACGACCTTGCCGCGATGGATGAGGATGATCTCGTCTGCCATCCGTTCCGCTTCCCCCATCATGTGCGTCGAGAGAAGGATCGTCTTCCCCTCGGCGCGCAGATCGAGCAGCAGATTGCGCACGAGCACCATGTTCACGGGATCGAGCCCCGACTGCGGCTCGTCGAGGATGATCAGCTCGGGATCGTGCAGCAGCGTGGCGATGAGCTGTACCTTCTGCTGATTGCCCTTTGACAACTCCTCGACCTTGGCGTTGCGCTTCTCGGTGAGCTCGAAGCGCTCCAGCCATTGGTCGATCTTCGGCCGCACCTCGGCAGGACGCTTGCCCTTGATCTCGGCGAGAAACAAGAGAAGCTCGACGATCTTCATCTGCCGGTACAACCCGCGCTCCTCCGGCAGATATCCAATCCGGTCGCGAAACGCCGACCCCGACCCGTCGCCCCCGCCCAACCACCCGATCTCGCCCGAGTCCGGCATGAAGATGCCGGTGATCATGCGAATGGTCGTCGTCTTCCCCGCGCCGTTGCGCCCCAAAAGCCCGGTGATCGAGCCGCGACGCACGGTGAACGAAACCCCATCCACCGCGCGCACATCCCCGAACACTTTGACCACATCCCGAACCGCCAATATGTCGCCCATACGAACGAGCTCCCTCCAGGAGTGCCGCGTATTGTACGGGCGGTCGGGGGTGAGGTTTTAGGGCTTGGGAGGAGTAATGCCATCATCGGTCACGATGATGCCTATAAAACGTTGGATTTTCTGGATGAAACGGTCAATGGGTGACAGATCATCGCGACCGCGGGCGGTCGCGATCGGCGAGACCCCAATTGACAAGGCACACACCACCAGAACAGCAGCGACACGTCTAGTTTTCATGACGCCCTCCTTAGGCGGATCGATTCGGGAGGGCGCGCCCTTGCACTAGGGAGTGACGCAGCGCGTCAAATCCCTACCCCAAAGTTGATTATTCAGGGCGGAAGGCGAATAGAAGCGTCGGCTGATCGGGAACTTGACGGAGATACTCGCGGACGTCCTGCACCATTCGTCGCGTCGCCGTTCGAGTCCGAACTGCTTCGGACATCAAGGCGAGCGCAGTAAGTGCCGGGACTGTATACGCTAGATTTGATTGCTCGAAGCGACGCATTGCCACGCGGCATATCTCATTGGCTTCGTCAAACGCTCCAGTCGCCAACAACAACTCAGCAATTTCGAGACTTGCTTCGGTTGCTGAAGCCATCATCCCGGTGCGCTCAACTTCGGTTACTACGGCACGCAGCCGTGGCAACGCGTCGTTGATGCGACCTTCGGCTGCTAATACACGCGCGGCGTTCCAACGCGCTCGCGTGGCTTCTGTCGATACTCCAAGCTCTTCGAATAATTGCGCGGCGGCGTCAAGGTAATGGAGTGCTTCGTCGCTCCTCGATAGCTTCCAGCAACAATAGCCAAGATTTGCCAGCACGCGGCCGTATGCGTCTGAGTCGAGTTCTCGACAGAGTTCATTCCTGAACGCAACTAGCGCCGTGTAAGCTCGATCATATTGATGAGAAATCAACAACAGGTTTACTTCCGCGAGCCTTGCTGAAGCATTTCTCGTCTTGTCTTCGTACATGCGGAATAACCGCGCACTCTCCCGCGCATGCCCGATCGCGCTCGTGTACCTCTCCAATCCCCTCTCCACCAACGCCCGCACCACCCCCACCCGCGCGAGGTCGTATTCGTTCGCGACAGACTCGGTAAAGTGTCTTTCTGAGGCGCAAAGAGCCTTTTCCGCACCGACGAAGTCGCCGGTGTAGAACAACGCGTAGGCGCGCTCCCTCCAGGCGGCCCCGCGGAGCTGCGGCGTCGCGGTCTCGAGGTTGTCGGCGATCTCGATGGCGAGAGCGGTGAGCTCGACGGCGTCTCTCGGCATGATGTCGAGGGCCGTCGGGACGGCTTCGAGGAGTTTGCGCACCATTCCGGCAGTGCGGTATTCGGAATGATGGTGGAGAGTGGACATCCACTGTTCGCGTGGACCCACAAGAAGATTGGGCAGGAGTTGCGCGGCTTCCGCATCTTCGATCGCCATCCGGTCGGCGAAGCCGCGGAGGTTGGCGATCGTTTCGGGAACGGGCGCGTCGGACAGCGGACGCGTGTTCCACGTCGTTTCATCGGCCATGGCCTCGGCAATGAGGCGGTAGGTTTCGAGGCGCTCGCGGCAGTCGCTGCACGCGGTGAGATGCTCGTCCATCGCGACCGATGCAGACGCGAGTGCGATCAGGGAGTCGTCGTCGTAGTGTTTCTCTTCGACCATCATCGGGTCACCGATGTGATGTTGAGGTAGATCTCGCGCACGCGTTTGAGGCAGTTGTGAATCAGCTTCTCGGCGTAGCGGCTCGTGGTCTCCAGTTCGCGCGCCACGTCGGCGGCGGAGCGGCCTTCGAAGTAGTGCAGCCAGAGCGTCTCGCGGCATTTCTGCGGGAGGTACTGGAGCGCCTGGTGCACGGTCATCTGCGTTGCGAATTTGTCGGCGAGTCCGTGCGAGCCGGGATCCTGCTGGTCGCCGAAATCGTCGGGCAGCGACTCGGTGCGTCCCTGCGCGCGCCAGTAGTGGCGGCTGGCGTTGCACATCGCGGCGACGAGCCATGCGCGCACGTCGTTGATCTTCGTTCCCGTCTGCAGGAACGAGATGAAGACCTCATGGATGAGGTTCTCGGAGTCGCACTCCGGGATGCGGAACTTGCGCGCGGCGACGTAGAGCAGGAGGCTGCGATGCTCGATGTACATCGCCTCGACATCATCGGCGGCCGACGCGGGCCGGGCTGGCGGTGTCTGCGTGATCACGCGAGCACGCACCTTTTTCTCGGCTCGCGTTCGAGCCGCGGTCGCGACCCCCGTCGGTCTCTCTTCCAGCACGGCTGCCTTTCCATCAGGTGACCCTTCGGCGGACCGCTGCAGATTGCTCGACTTTAGACTCATGACACGTTATCACGATCAGCCGCCGCGGGCGGCATTACGAAATGACGGCTCTCCCGAAGAAACGGATTGATTGTGTCGGACCTCCATCAGTGTACCTCGTTTTGCTTCGGATGTGATGAATTATGGAGATCATCGCACGAACGCCGCCCTTTCGATGCTATTCTCCGCCGTCGCAATGAACCCTGAGCAGACGCGTCAGCTGATCGACGAGACCTGGTCGTCGTCGATCGTTCCCACCCTCCAGCAGTACATCAGCATTCCCAACCAGTCGCCTCTCTACGATCCCGACTGGCGCCGCAACGGCTATATGCATCAGGCGGTTGCGCTCGCGAAAGCGTGGGTGGAACAACAGGGAATCCAAGGGCTGACGATCGAGGTGCACGAGGTCGAGGAGCGCACGCCCGTCATCTTCATGGAGATCGACGGCGATGCGTCGTCGACGGTGTTGATGTACGGCCACCTCGACAAGCAGCCGGCCATGGTCGGCTGGGAAGACGGACTCGGTCCGTGGACTCCGGTGCTGCGCGACGGAAAGCTCTACGGCCGCGGCGGCGCGGACGACGGCTACGCGATCTTCGCGACGGTGTCTTCGATCGCTTCGCTGCAGCGCCAGAACCTGCCGCACTCGCGGATCGTGGTACTGATCGAATGCTGCGAAGAAAGCGGCTCGAATGATCTGCCGACGTACATCGAATTGCTTGCCGATCGCATCGGCACGCCGCGTCTCGTGATCTGCCTCGACTCCGGATGCGGCACGTACGATCAGCTTTGGATGACGACGTCGCTGCGCGGATCGATCGTCGGCAACCTTCATGTCGAAGTGCTGACCGAAGGCGTGCACAGCGGCGACGCCAGCGGCATCGTGCCGTCGACCTTCCGCGTCATCCGCATGCTGCTGGACCGCCTCGAAGACGCGTCGAGCGGCGAGATCATCCCGGAGTGGCTGCACGTCGACGTGCCCCACGATCGCCTCGAAGAGTTGAAGGCGACCGCGCGCGTTCTCGGCGACGACGTCTGGAGCAAGTTCCCGTTCGCGCCCGGCGTGCAGCCGGTGTCGAAGGACCCGCTGCAGCTGCTCGTCAATCGCACGTGGCGTCCCGCGCTCGCGTACACCGGGCAGGCGGGCTTTCCCGATTTGCAGCAGGGCGGCAACGTGTTGCGTCCGAAGACGGCCATCAAACTCTCGCTGCGCGTTCCGCCGTCGCTCGACGCCGGCGACATCGACCGCAAGCTGAAGAACCTGCTCGAAAGCGACCCGCCGTACGGCGCGCGTGTTCTCTTCGATCCCGAAAAAGGCGGCGGCGGCTGGGTCGCGCCGAAGATCGCGCCGTGGCTCGAGCAGTCGGTCGAGCGCGCATCGAAAACGTACTTCGGCAAAGGGCCGATGACGTTCGGCGAAGGGGGATCGATTCCGTTCATGGGGATGCTCGGCGCGCGCTACCCCGAGGCGCAGTTCCTCATCACCGGAGTCCTCGGCCCGCACAGCAATGCGCACGGACCGAACGAGTTCCTGCACATCCCGTATGCGCGCGCGTTGACGGCATGCGTCGCGCAGGTTCTCTCCGACGAGCGCACGACGGCGTAGCGTGTGGGGCAGGCGTTCCAGCCTGCCGCCCGGAGGGCAGGTTGGAAAACCTGCCCTACACCACAAGCTACGGCAGGTTGGAAAACCTGCCCCACACCACAAGTTACGGCAGGTTGGAAAACCTGCCCTACACCGCGAGTTACGACGCAACGCGCGCTCCGCGATCGCGCGACTTCACGCTCGCCTCATCGATCTTTCCGAGCTTCACGAGCCGGCTCGTGATCGCGCCCGACGTGCGGCCGTGCTGCAGCGGCCTCTACGTGCGTTGGGCACAGAAACAGGTCGCAGTTCTCTCGCCCGCGCCCGCACCCGCACCCGCTTCCGCGCCCGGGGCGGGGGCGCGAGCGAGACGAATGTAATCCCCCCACCCCGGGCGCGGAAGCGGGCGCGGGCTCGGGTGCGGGCTCACTTAGGCGTGTCCATTGCGATACTTCTTTTCCCCCGCCTCGATCCGGAACGGCAATCGATTCTGCGGCGGCGGCAGCGGACAGGTCGCGAACGACGTGAACGCGCACGGAGGGTTGTAGGCCTTGTTGAAGTCGACGATCACGTTGCCGTTCTTGTCGGGCGGCGACGCGTAGAGATAGCGCGCGGCGGGATAGGTCGCGTCGCGGCTCGTCGCGTCTTTGAAGATGATGAAGAAGTCGGTCTCGCCCTGCTCGATGATCGGATCGATGCGGTACTCCTTGCCGTCGACGTTGAAGACGAGCGCGCCGGGAACCGCGGTGTCCGACGTCATGCCGGTGACGTCGGTGATCGCGACATGCTTCTCCGGCTTGTACGGCTCGTAGTGCGCTTCGATGCGCCACTTCGGATCGACATCGAAGTAATCGAGGCCGAGGAAATGCGTACGTGTCGGGGCTTGCGAGTCTTTCACGCGCAGGCCGTATCGCTCGCCGCGCTTGATCACCTGGAACGTCGTCGTTCCCATCTTTACGATCGTCGGTCCGTTCTCCGCGGCATCGTCCATGAGTCGCACCGGCGCGGTCACCGACTTGTTGTCGATCGTCTGTCCGACGCCGGGCTGAAGCGTGATGACGTCGCCTTTACGATCGAGCGTCACGCCGGCGATCGGCTGATTCACGCCTTCATTCAACCAGTGCAGTCCAACCAGCGTCAGCCATCCGTTTTCACTGGTCAGGCGCTTCGCTCGATTCGCGCGCCATTGCAGGACTTCGTTGCGGTGCGCGATCACGTCGACGTGCGCCTCCCTCTGGCATGCGGCGAGCGCGACGAGCAGGGAAATCGCGAATAAACGTCTCATTTGGCTAGGATAACGTCACACCGGTTTCTTTTCTTTTGTCATGTGCGTCAAATTTCTGTGGCCGAAGTCGCACCGTTCCCGATGCAAAAATCGGAGCGTGAAGCAGTGACGGCGAGTCCGTGGTCCGAAGAGCAGCGGCTCCTCGGCGCGATTCGAGCGGGTGACACTGCGGCCGCGGAAGAACTGGTCGAGCGAACGTACTCGGCCGTATTCGCATCGATTTACCGTCTGTGCGGCGACAGCGATCTGTCCGCCGACCTGACACAGGAGACGTATCAGAAAGCATGGGCAGCGCTCAGCGGATTCGACGGGCGCTCGCAACTTTTCACATGGCTTTACCGTATCGCCTACACGACGTTTTTGAACTACATCCGCCGGCCGCGGCGGATGACTTCGCTCGACGAACCGGATTCGATCGACGTCGCGGATGAAACGCCCGCCGTCGATGCGGTGTTGGTGGTACAGGAGGAGGCCGAGCACCTCCGCGAGGCAGTCATGAAACTTCCGGAAGACTTGCGATTCACCGTGACCGCACACTTCTGGGGAGGACTGCCGGTGAAAGAGATTGCGCGCATCGAGAAGATCACGACGGTGGCGATCCGCAAGCGATTGCACCGCGCCTTCACGCTGCTCGAGTCGATGCTCGACGAGGAACCGTCATGAATTCGAAACGCAAAGCAGACATTCAGCGGAAGTTGTCGCTGACCGCGGTCCCGCGGCCGCCGGACGATCTGCTGGATCGCATCAAGAGCGACATCCCGAACTATCTGAGCGTCGAAGCGGAGCGCGCGCGCTTCTCGCGCTCGATCGGATTCAACTTGCGCATCGCTGCGTCCATCATCGTGCTGATCTCGATCGCCGCGGCGTTGTACGTCGTCACTCCGACGAAGTCGCCGAACGCGGTGGTCGCGATTCAGCAACGGAAGCCGGAGCCGGCGCCGACTGCATCGGCGACGGATGAAGTTCGTTTGGACATCGTGCAGGCAGCGCCGGCGATGCAGCGGCAAATCGCGGATGCGCGCATCGCACCGCCGGCCGAGGTGCCGCGTGTCGAATCTGAGCCGCCGGCGAGACGAGCGGATGTGCGCGCCGAAGAAGGACGGCGACGCAATGAAATCGCAGCCGTGGAAGGCGGCGTCGAAGGTTTCGTCTCCGGCGGTGTGGCCGGCGGAACGGTCGGAGGCGTGATCGGCGGCAACGAGTCACGAGATCGCGAAGAGGCCGCAGCACCGGCACCGCAGCAACTCGCGGAATCGACGCCTGCACCCGTGCCTACCCCGTACGCATACGCGCCCGAGGTCCCGCCGCCGCCGGCGACTGCAGCTGCGGAAACGCGCGCGATGGCGAAAACCGCGGGCGTGTCGCTCGTTCCTCCTGTGTACGCGGATGATTTGAATCTCGCGCCGAAGTCGGTCTTCGGCATCTCCGTCGATCCCTCCGCGTTCCGCAAAATTCGCGCGACGATCGAGAGCGGCGCGCGTCCGTCACCGTCATCGGTCGACGTCGAAGCGCTCGTCAACTATTTCGCGGGTGCGCCTGCGCGACGCGTGCGCGGCGTGCGCATGGAAGCCGAGGCGTCGCCGGCGCCGGTGGGAGCAAACGGACATCGCGCGATTCTTCGTCTAACAATCGATACCGGCGTCGTCGACGTTCCGGAAGGCGGCTCCGTTCCGCCGATCGCGAAGGACGCGTTGCTGGAGATCGACTTCAATCGCGACGCGGTCGAGCGCATCGATCCGATCGGCGACAGCGGAACGCTCGTGCGCGAAAACGCGCTGCTGCACAACGTGTCGGTGACGGGACTCTACGCGCTCGATCTCCGCACGCCGCTGAAAGCGAAGCAGCGCGTGGCGACGATTCGTCTCACGTATCGCTCGGTCGAGGACGGGAAGAAGCACACGATCGTGCACGAAGTGCGCGGATCCGATTTCTCGAAGCAGTGGGCCAGCGCGTCACGCCGCCATCGCCTCGCCTCCCTCGGCGCGCTGTGGGGCGAGTCGCTGCGCAGCTCGAGCGGCGGCAGTGATGTCGCGCGCCGTGCCGAAGAGCTCGCGTCGCAGGCGCCGAACGACGAGCGCGCGCGCGAGTTGAAGGAAGTGGCCGTGGCGTCGAGCGGCGGAGGCGGGACGAGATAGGCTCACGGGCTCAGAGGCGCATGGGCTCATAGAAACCGCTATGCGCCTGTGAGGCTGTGCGCCTATGAGCCTAGCGCGCTAGCGCTTCTTCCCGCCGCCGAAGTTGCGGATCGACTGGAAATGCACGTCGAAGTAGTTCGCGGCCGCTTTCAGCGCGCGGCCGACGAGCCATCCGTCTTTCGACGGGATGTTCTCGATGTCCGAGCGCATGTGCGACGGCAGCTTGCTCCGGCAACGGCGGCAAAGAGCATTGCCGACCGTTTTGTCGAAATCGCAACGGGGGCAGCTGCGCTTTTGCGCCAACACCGTCACTTGCTCTTTCGTCAGATGCATCGCTGTTATTTTGACACATAAGCCGGTACGACCGGCAGCGTTAATTGGCCTGGCCTCCTTGGACGCCTTCGCCTGTGGCATGTAGAGCGCGGGAATCAATAGAATGCGCGCCCATGGGACAGCGCGTCACGTTTCCTTCCAACGCCCACACCTGCCAGGGATATCTCGCCGGACCGTCGTCAAGCAAGGGTCCCGCGGTCGTCGTGATTCAGGAATGGTGGGGACTCGTTCCGCACATCCAAGACGTCGTCGAGCGATTCGCGCGCGAGGGATTCCTCGCGATCGCACCCGATCTCTATCACGGCAAGACGACCAAGTCGCCGGACGACGCGCAGAAGATGGTGATGGAGCTCGACGTCGATCGCGCGGTCGCGGAGATCATCGGCGCGGGCAACTATCTGCTGCAGCGTCCCGAGTGCACGTCGAAGCAATACGGCGTCGTCGGATTCTGCATGGGCGGTGGACTCGCGCAGTTCGCGGCGGTGAATGACACGAACGTCGGCGCGACGGTGAGCTTCTACGGCGGCTTCAAGAAAGTCGTGACGGACTGGGAGAAGCTGAGCGCGCCGCTGATTCTGATCTACGGCGAAGACGACAAGGGCGTGACGGCCGAAAAGGGACGCGAGCTCGGAGCGAAGCTGCAGAAGATGGGAAAGAACGCCGAGGTCGTGATCTATCCGCACGCGCAGCACGCGTTCTTCAACGACACGCGCCCCGAGGTTTACAACGCGGAGGCGGCGGCCGACGCGTGGAAGCGAACAGTGGAGCTGTTCCGGCGCACGTTGTGACGTCGCTCGCGGCCTACGCGCCGCCGCTCGCATTAGCCCTTGGACTCGTCATCGCGCTCACGGTCGGCAATCCGTACGCGAAGAAGACGTCGAAGCTGACGAAGATCCTGCTGCAGGCCTCCGTCGTCGGACTCGGCTTCGGTATGAACCTGCAGAAAGTCGTCGAAGCGGGACGGACCGGGATCTTCTTCACGATTGCGACGATTCTCGGCACGCTGCTCCTCGGCTATCTGCTCGCGCGCGCGCTGCGCATCAACGCGCGCACGTCGCATCTCATCTCGTCCGGCACCGCGATCTGCGGCGGCAGCGCGATCGCCGCGGTCGGTCCGGTGATCGGCGCAAGCGATGAAGAGATGTCTGTCTCCCTCGGCACGGTATTCATTCTCAACTCCGTCGCGTTGTTTCTCTTTCCGCTCATCGGCGCCGCATTGCATCTGACGCAAAGACAGTTCGGCGTCTGGTCGGCGATCGCGATTCACGACACGAGCTCCGTCGTCGGCGCGGCGTCGGCGTACGGAAAAGAAGCGCTGCAGATCGCGACGACGGTGAAACTGACCCGCGCACTCTGGATCGTGCCGCTCACGATCGGCACCGCGCTGGCGTTTCATCGCGGCGCCAAAACTCGCGTCGCGATTCCGTGGTTCATCTTTCTCTTCGTGATCGCATCGATCATCCGAACGTACGTGAATGGACCGTGGGACATCATCGTCGTCATCGCGCGCATCGGTCTCACGCTCACGCTGTTCCTCATCGGCGCGGGACTCTCGCGCCGCAGTCTCGCCGCCGTCGGCATCCGTCCGCTGATCCTCGGCGTCGTGCTCTGGCTGGTCATCTCGCTGGCCGGACTCTGGGCAGTCACGGCCACGCTCGCGTAAGATCGCCGCGTGGGGGAAGTCGTTCTTCAAGGCAAACTGAACGCGTTCCGCTTCCCCGAGGTGCTCACGTTCCTCAGCAGCACGCGCAAGAGCGGAACGCTGACGGTGTTGAACGGCGAGAAAGAGGCGTACCTCTTTTTCGACGACGGCTCGCTCGTCTACGCCGGCTCGAACCAGGAACGCTTCCGCCTCGGCTCGATTCTGCTGCGCAAGAAACGGATGACGCGCAACCAGAGCGAGCGCATCGACGCGCTGATGGCGCGCGAAGGCGGACGGTTCGGACAACACGCGATCACGGAGGGCGTGCTGACCGAGGCGCAGCTGCGGGATTCCCTGAAGATTCAGGTCTCGGAGATCGTCTACGACTGCTTCGTGTGGGACGGCGGCGCGTTCGCGTTCGATCAGGACGGCGCGCACTTGCCGCAGCACGCGGTCACGATCTCGGTCGACCTCGCGAACCTCATCATGGAAGGAGCGCGGCGGATCGACGAATGGGAGCAGTGCCTCAAGCTGCTGCCCGATCAATCGGCCGTGTTCCGCGTCGTCGCCACGCCGCGCGACGAGAAGATCACGCTGACCGCCGACGAATGGCGAATCCTGTTTCTCATCAACGGACAGCGCACGCTCGAAGATCTCTGCCACGACTCCGAAGACGACGCGTTCAACGTCTATCGCGTCGTGTACGGATTGCTCGCCAGCAAATTGATCGAGCCGGTGGCGCAGCAGCACATCATCGACTCCGACGACACGAACACGCCGCACACGACGCCGCTCGCGATCTCCGAGGACGCGACGTACCGGCAAGGCGCGCCGCGATTCGAGGGGGATTCGACGATTCACGAGATGGACGACGACACGAGTCTCCTCGTGTCATCGGAAGCGAAGCTGTCGTACACCGACGTCGTGCGGCCGACGATCGCGCAGCTGACGATCGAGACCGACGGGGGCGGACGCCGCGTGATGCCGCTGACGGAGCCGGAGTACCTGATCGGCCGCCATCGCGACAACACGATCCAGCTCAACGATCCCGGCGTCTCCGGTTTTCACGCGCGCCTCTTCCTCGGACCGCACGGCTACGTGATCGAAGACTTGAAGAGCCGCAACGGCGTGTGGGTGAACGGCGACCGCACGCAGAGCGCGACGCCGTTGCAGCACGGCGATCGCGTGCACGTCGGTCAGACGGATTTGTTCTTCGAGGTGCTGTTCAATCCCGCGTAGCGCGGTCTTCTCAGTTTATCCCGCGCGGAGACGCGGGATCTTCGGTTATACCGCGCGTTGATTGCCCACAGGCGTGTGTCGCGCGGTGTCACCACTGATCCCGCGTCTGCGCGCGGGATAAACTGAAAGCCCAACGATCACCGAATGCGGTCCGTCTTCATGTACGGCCGCAGCGCTTCCGGCACGATCACGCTTCCGTCTTCCTGCTGGTAGTTTTCGAGAATCGCGACGAGCGTTCGGCCTAACGGCAGGCCGGAGCCGTTGAGCGTGTGCACGAAGCGCGTCTGCTTCTCGCCGGCGCGATAGCGGATATTCGCGCGGCGCGCCTGGAAGTCGGTGAAGTTCGAGCAGGACGAGATCTCGCGATATGTGTCCTGTCCCGGCAGCCACACTTCGATGTCGTACGTCTTCGCGGAGGCGAAGCTCATGTCGCCGGTCGAGAGCGTGACGACGCGGTAGTGCAGGCCGAGGAGCTGGAGGATTTCTTCGGCGTCGCGCGTCAGCTTTTCGTGCTCTTCCCACGAGGTGTCCGGCAGCGTGAATTTCACGAGCTCGACTTTCTCGAACTGATGCTGACGAATGAGACCGCGCGTGTCCTTGCCGGCGGATCCCGCTTCGCTGCGGAAGCAAGGCGTGTACGCGGTGTAATGGATCGGCAGCTTCGCCGCATCGAGGATCTCGTCGCGATGAATGTTCGTCACCGGCACTTCCGCGGTCGGCACGAGATACCATGGCTTCTCGTGACGCAACCTGAACAAGTCCTCTTCGAACTTCGGCAACTGTCCGGTGCCGAAGAGCGAGTCGCCGTTGACGATGAACGGCGGCAGCACCTCGGTGTAACCCTGCCGCTCGTGCACGTCGAGCATGAAGTTCATCAGCGCGCGATTCAGCTTCGCCGCGCCGGCGTAGAGAAACGCGAACCGCGCGCCGGTGACTTTCGCGGCGCGCTCGAAGTCGAGGATGCCGAGAGCGTCGCCGATGTCCCAGTGGTTGTTCGGCGCGAACGAAAATGACGGCTTCTCGCCCCACGTGCGCTCCACGCGATTCGCGGACTCGTCCACGCCGACGGGGACGGATTCGTGCGGGACGTTGGGGAAGCCGATCTCGAGATTGCGGAACTCTTCCTCGATTTGCGCGAGGCGATCGTCGAGGACTTTGATCTCGTCGCCGACGCGCTTCATCGCTTCGATCTGCGACGACGCGTCCTGCTTGTTCTTCTTCAACGTCGCGATTTCCTGCGACGCGCTGTTGCGCTGCGCTTTCAACTGCTCGACGCTGACGATCGAGCGGCGCCGCTCGCCGTCGAGCTCGAGGAACCGTTCGATGTCGACGTTGGCGCCGCGGTTTTTTAGCGCGGTGCGGTATTCGTCCGCATGTTCACGCAGGTAATCTCGGGACAACATGGGCGCGAATGATACACGTCAGTGCCGCACGGAACGGCTGCGCAGCGGCGCGGGATTCGCGATGTCGAAATCGCCGAGAATCACCAGCGCGTAGCTTTGGCGCGGGCCGAAACGAAGCTGCGAGGCGGTGACGGTGATGTCGTATGCGCCGGGAGACGGCTGCGCGAGCGAGAGGGCTTCGACGTTGTTCAGATGATCGTTCGTCGCGATGTCGTTCACGCGCAGATCGAGATCGTTCACGAGCTCCGGAGTCGGATCGGCGATCGAGCGTACGACGCCGGGAGGATCGGTCCACACGAGCACCGCTTTGAACGGCGCGTTGGATTTCAGCTGCACGCGGATCGTCGACGACTGTCCCTGCGCAAGTCCGGAGGAAAGCGGGACGTCGACGACGCGAATGTGGCGCGCATCGCCAGGAAAATAAAGCGCGTCGTCGAGGACGGGAAATCCCCAACCCTGTTCGTTCGACGGCACGGGTTTCGTCGCAATGAGATTTCCGTTTTGCGGACGCCAGAGCACGGGACGCGCGGCCGCGATGATCGTGGCCTTGAGCAGCGCAGCGCTGGGAGTGATGCGGTTCGCAGTCGTCGCGACGCCGGTCGGATAGAAGCCGTCGGTGTAGTACTGCCGCACGAGCGCGGCTGCGCCTGCGACCGACGGCGCGGCCCACGACGTGCCGTCGGAATCCGTCGCCTCGCACGCGCGGCCGTCGTTGTTCAGATCGATGTCGCCCGACATCACCTTCGCCGGACCGACGACGTCGGGCTTGATGCGGCCGTCGCGCGACGGGCCGAAAAGCGTGAACTGCGCGAGGATGTCGTCGTCACCCGAGCCGTAGTAGCGCGTGCCACCGACCTGCAGCGTGTTCTTCGCCGAGCCGGGCGCGGAGAGCGAGCTCGCCGGCGGAGTGCCGTTGCCGCTGGCGTTTCCGGTGTTGAAGACGAGGAGCGAGTCGGGATGCGACCAGACAAACGCGTCGACTTCGCGCGACGTGCTCGAGTAATTCGCGGTCGGCGGCGTCGCGGGATACGGAACGCCCTGGCGATCGCCCCACGAATTCGAATGAATGCGCGCTCCCTGTTTGTAGGCCTGTTCGAAGATCGGCGTGAGCACGGCCGGGCATCCGATGCCCGGATACTGCGTGCACGCGTCGCCGGTCGTCAGACCCGCGTCCTGAATCACGAGCTTCGCGCCCGGCGCGATCGCGTCACCCCAATCGTGTTTGATCGGTGCGCCGCTGTCGCCGGCGATCGCGCCCGCGGCGTGCGTGCCGTGTCCATGATTGTCGAGCGCGCCCGGCGCGCCGATCGCGTCGCAGCCCTTCGCGCCGGGGTACTGGTTGCAGGAGTAAAGAAAATCGTAGGCGATGACTTTCCGCCGCGACAAATCGACATTCGTCCAATCGAGCCCGCCTGAGGGGGTTCCGGTGTTGAAGGGCGGCGCCGATCCGTCCGGCTCCGCGTAGTAACACGAGCTGTACTCGAGACCCGTGTCGACGATGGCGACGATCTGCCCCTCGCCGTGGATGCCGCGATCGTGCAGCGGCGTCGGCCCGATCGGCGAGCCGCTCTGGAGGGAGCGATAGGAAAACTCGTTGGCGGAGGCGCTGAACGCGATCAGCAGGACTGCGAATAATTTTCGCACGGAGCGGAGAACGCGCGACTAGTGCACGAACTTCCTTCGGTTCCGAATGTAGTCCGCGAGGATGTACTCCCCCAGCCGGTCGGGTGAGGCGTAGAACGCGCGGCCGCGGTTGATTTTCGAGAGCTGGTCGACGAAGTTGACGAGCATCGGGTCGGTCGCGAGCATGAATGTGGTGATGGGGATGCCGGCGCGGCGGCAGCGGTCCGCTTCTTCGAGCGTGCGGTTGACGATCTTCATGTCGAGACCGAACGAGTTGGTATACAGGCGGCCGTTCTCGGTCAGCGCGGACGGTTTGCCATCGGTGATCATGAAGATCTGTTTATTGTTGTGCTTGCGTCTCCGCAGGATGCGCTGCGCGAGCTCGAGTCCCGCTTTCGTGTTGGTGTGATACGGGCCAACCTCGGCGTAAGGGATCTCCGAGATCGGCACTTCCTTCGCGTCGTCGCCGAAGAGCAGCACATCGATCGCGTCTTTCGGATACTTCGTCATGATCAGTTCCGTCAGCGCGAGCGCGACTTTCTTCGCCGGCGTGATGCGGTCCTCGCCGTAGAGGATCATCGAGTGCGAGATGTCGATCATGACGACGGTCGCGCAACTGGAGTTGTGCTCGGTCTCGAAGACTTCGAGGTCGTCTTCGGTGATCGAGATCGCATCCGCGGGATCGTTGTGCTTCATCGCGTTCTGCAATGAGCGGATGGAATCGATCGACATCGGATCGTCGCCGAAATGATATGGACGCGTCTCACTGAGGCGCTCCGTCCCCTGCCCCGCGTTCGCGACGGAGTGATAGCCACTGATCGATTTCTGCAGGCCGCCGAAAATCTCGTCGAGTGCATCGCGGCGGATCTGACGCTCGCCTCCGGCCGCGAGGACGACGTTCCCTTCGGAGTCGCGTCCGAGGATGTTCTCGTCGAGAAGCTGTGCGAAGAAAGCCTCGAGATCGACGTCGGGATCGATGTAGCCGCGCTGCTGGAGCATGCGCATCCAGCGCATCGCCTCTTCGACGTCGCCGCCGCTCTGCAACAGCAATTGATTGAAGAGACGGCGCAGTCCCATCTCTTCGAGGAGGCGCCGGATCAGGTCGGGGTCGAGGTGGCCGTAGCGATGTCTCATGCAGGGCTGAGTGCTGGGTGCTGAGTGCTGGGTGCTGGGAGCTCGGCTTCTAACTCAGCACCCAGCACCCAGCACTGTTTTACGCCTCTCCGAGAGGCTTGTTTTTCTCTAACTTTTCGATCCACTTCGCGATCGTCGGATTGTTCGGCAGATGCTCGCGCGCTTCTTCGAGCGACACGAGCGCGTCGTCTTCGCGGCCCATGACCAAAAGAATCTGCACGCGCAATTCCACGAGCGCCTGATACAACGCGAAGTCGGTGACTTTTTGTTGCGACAGGAGCGACATCGCGCGCGTGACGAATTTCAGCGCGACGTCGGGCTTCGAATCGTTGAGCGCGTCCGCCGCGAAACGATGAAGCATCCTCGGCGAGTCGCCGAGGAAGGACTTCGCGTCGACGAATTGAAGCAGCGCCTCGCGCACGACCGACTCCTGGTCGGGAAACCATCCGTCGCGGATGATCCGGTCGATCTGCCGCGAGAGCTCATTCGGGATGTCGGCCGAGACTTTGGTCATTGCCTTGTCTGGTTTCCTGGTTCTCTAGTTTATCCCGCGCGAAGAGTGGTTGCGCGGTTGCTCGGTCGCGCGGTGGGGTGGGCGGGCCGCGCAACTGCGCGACCGCGTAACCGCGCAACCCAACCTATCGAACCGTCCGTAAAACGTTGAACTTCATCAGCTCCTGGAACGTGATCGTCGAGTCGAGGTCTTCGCGCGCGAGGCGGAGCGCCTGGTGCAATCCTTCGAGCACCATCTCCATCCAGAACGCGAGCTCTTCGTCGCGCTTCGGACTCGCGTACTTGCGCGCGACGTCGGCGAGGCGCGGCACGCGCGACAGCTCGCGGAAGTATTCGGCGAATGGCTGTTCATCCGACAACGTGATCTTGTTGCCGTCCGCGAACCACGCCAGGATCGATTCGTAGCCTGGCTCGCTCGGGGCAGCGGCGGGTGGCGGTTCTTCGCGCTGCTGCTGCTGTTCTTTTTTCTTTTGGCGGCGTCCCGAGAACATGTCGTCGAGCTCGTCGTGGTCGATCTCGCCGTAGCGCTTCTCGCGCGCTGCGCGCTCGTTCACGCCCGCGCGCTCGATCGCCGGGAACTTCGTCGAGAACAATTTCCCGACCGTCTCGCCGATCAGTTTTCGCGCGACGACTTCCGCGCCCTGCTGCTCCCCTTCGTACACCATCTCCACTTTTCCGGTGACCGCCGGCAGCACCATGTTGAGATCGCAGAGTCGCGGGAAGACATATTTGTCGCCGGTCATCGCGGCGCGGCGCTCGAGATTCGATTGCAGCAATTCCATCGCCGCGATCGTCAGTCGCGCGGACACGCCCGACGACTGATCGACGAGCTCCGATCCGCGCGCGGTGAACGCGATCGACTCGACGAGATCGCGCACGTACGGCGGAATGTCGATCGACGCGGCTCCGTCGCGATCGAGCCACGCTTCCTGATCGGTGATGCGCCGCGCGGTCTCGACGCTCTGCGGATAGTGCGTGAGGATCTGTGAGTCGATGCGGTCCTTCAGCGGCGTGATGATGTTCCCGCGGCTCGTGTAGTCCTCGGGGTTCGCGCTGAAGACGAGCACGACGTCCATCGGAATGCGCACCGGAAATCCGCGGATCTGCAGGTCGCGCTCTTCGAGAATGTTGAGCAGCGCAACCTGAATGCGCGGCGCGAGATCAGGCAGCTCGTTGATCGCGAAGATGCCGCGATTCGTGCGCGGGATGATGCCGTAGTGGATCACTTCCTCGTCGGCGTACGTGAGGCGCTGATTCGCGGCTTTGATCGGATCGATGTCGCCGATGAGATCGGCGACCGTGACGTCGGGCGTCGCGAGTTTTTCGCGATAACGCAGATCGCGCGGAATCCACGCGATCGGCAGGTCGTCACCTTTCTCGACGGCAAGCCGCCGGCAGCGTTTGCACGTCGGCTGATACGGCGTGTCGTTGATCTCGCAGCCGTCGATCGTCGGAATGTGCTCGTCGAGGAGTGACGTCAGCGCGCGGAGAATGCGCGTCTTCGCCTGTCCGCGAAGGCCGAGGAGGATGATGTCGTGCCTGGAGAGGATCGCGTTGTGAATCGCGGGAATGACGGTGCGCTCGTAGCCGTGGATGCCGGGGAACGTCTTCTCGCCGCGCGCGATTTTGCCGAGGAGATTCGCGCGCATCTCGTCCTTGACCGAGCGGACCTGATAGCCCGACGCGCGCAACTCTCCGAGAATGTGGATCTGCGTCATAGGGGCGTCGAGATTAGCACGAGCGGTGAGCTCAGGATGACGGTTGCTCCTCCGGATCGCGATTGAACTCGTTCATCGCGCGCCGGAGATCGCCGCGGCAAAACAGCACCAGCGCATCGACGGAGCGGTCGATTGCGCGATCGACGATCGGCTGTTCGTCGGGCGTGAATTCGTCCAGCACGTAGTCGCGCAGACGCGTCTCCGGCGAGCCGATGCCGAGACGCAGCCGCGGAAAATTTTCGGAGCCGAGCTCTTCGACGATCGAGCGCATCCCGTTGTGCGTCCCCGCGGACCCGTTCGGCCGAATCCGCAACTTCCCGAGCGGCAGATCGATGTCGTCATAGACGACCATCAACTCCTCCGTCGACTCCGCGTATGCATTGACCAGCAACCGTACCGCATCGCCCGAGAGGTTCATATAGGTAAGCGGCTTCGCCACCAGCACACTTCCGCCCGCCACCCGCCCCGTCCCCGTCATCGCGCTCTTTTCATGTCGCGCCACGGCGATGCGAAATTTTTTCGCGAACGCGTCGACCACCTGCCACCCGACGTTGTGGCGCGTCAGCGCGTATTCAGGGCCGGGATTGCCGAGACCGACGATCAATTTCATCCGGGTGCGAAGGGTACAATGCAGAGGATGGACGCGCTACCGCCGCTGATCGCCGGCAAGCTGCCCGAAGTGCGGGCGCTGTGCGAGAAGTATCACGTGAAGCGGCTCGGCGTGTTCGGGTCGGTGGCGAAGGGAACGTTCGATCCGGAGCGAAGCGATATCGATTTCGTGGTGGAGTTCGACGAAGACCCGACGAACACGCGTTACGGCTGGGGTGGACGATTGCTTGCGATTCTGAGTGATCTCGAAAACGTATTCGGCCGCAAAGTGGACGTCGTCGAACGACGAGCGATCGAGAACCCATACTTTCATCAAGTGCTGGCGCTGACGGAACGGCCGGTCTATGAACGAACTCGAGCAGCTTGAGCGGAAGACGCGGCTGTGGCACATCGAGAAAGCGGCCGGCAAGATCAGCAGGTTCATTGCCGAGCGCACGCTCGAGCAGTTCCTCACCGATGAAATGCTGCGAGCAGCGGTAGAGCGTGAGCTGATCACGATCGGCGAAGCAATGGCGCGCGCCGAGCAGGTCGATCCGGAGCTCGCGAACCTGATCACCGATGTTCCGGGAATCATCGCGTGCCGCAACCAGCTCGTGCACAACTATCCGCGTATTGCGCCGGAACGGATTTGGGAGATCGTCAGCGAGCATCTCCCTCTCCTCCTCACCCAGGTCCGCGCGCTCCTCGCTGGTCAGAATCCTGCATAGTCCGCTTGAACGAATCGGGGATGGACAAGCCAAGGCCGCGAATCGTCGTCGTCGACGACAATGCGAATGATGTTCAGGTCACGCGGCGCTTTCTCGAGCGGCGCGGGTATGACGCCGTTCCTGCACTCTCCGGCGAGGAAGGGCTCGAGATCGCGCAGAAGCTGATGCCGGACGCGATGGTCATCGACTATCGCATGCCGGGCATGGACGGCTTCGAGGTCACGCGCCGGCTGAAGAGCGATCCACGTCTGCAGACGATCCCCGTGCTGATGCTGACCGGCAGCGATTCCGCGCAGCACGTCGTCGAAGGGCTCGGCGCCGGCGCGGATGATTTCGTGACCAAGGGCTCCGACACCGAGGTGCTCACCGCGCGGCTGGGCGCGCTGCTGCGCATGAAGGCGTACCAGGATCAGCTGCGCCGTATGAACGAGCAGATGCGGCGCGATCTGCAGATCGCGCGGCGCGTACAGGAAGCGCTCATGCCGCAGCGTGAGTTCTGTTCGCCGCGCATGGAGATCCGATCCGCCTACATTCCGAGCGAAATGCTGTCCGGAGATTTCTACGACTACTTCGTGCAGGATGAGAATCTCTACCTCTTCGTCGCCGACGTCTCCGGCCACGGCCTCCCTGCGGCTATCCTCGTGTCGATGCTCAAGAGCTACATTCATACCGAGGCGGCGTCGGAGCCGTCGCTTGCGGCGTTCATGTCGTCGCTGAACGATTTTCTGTTCAGCGTCAGCCTGCCGACGCAATACGCGACGGCGATGTTCTTCCGTCTCGATGAGAACGGACAGCTCGCCTACACGAACGCGGCGCATCCGCCGTTTCTCCTCGATCAGCGCGGCGACAAAACGATCCTCCTCGAACAGCCCGGCAATCTCCTCGGCGCGATGCCGAACATGGCCTTCGAAGACTTCACCGTCAGCGTCTCGCCGGGCGACACGCTCTTCGTCTACACCGACGGGCTGACCGATCGCTGCACGCCCGGCGGCGAGTTCTATTCGATCGAGCGCGTGGCGTCGCTGATCGAGCGCGGGCGCGACGCCGACCTCGCGGCGCTGTACGAGGCGATTTACGCGGATGTGACCGAATTCCCGACCACGGAAGAATTTCGCGACGACATCGCGTTTGTGGTTGCGCGGTTCCACTAACGTAATGACACGAAAACTCGCCGTTTTTCTCCTGCTCCTCGCCGCCCCCGTCTCGCTCCACGCGGTCACGCCGCAGATTTTCCCCGACGACTACAAGCCGTCGCAGTGCCAGGCAAAAGATCCGTGTGCGACCTTCGACCGCTCGGCGATCACCAACGCCGGCGCGCGCATGCAGGGCTACACGAACCTCCGCGAGACCTGGATCAACACGCACATCGACAAGCTGCAGGCGGACATCAAACCGTACTGTACGAAGCTCGCGACCTGCTACGGCACGCTCGGCAACACCAGCATGTTCTGCAACGACGTCGTGCTCACGCAGATGATGTCGGTTTGCGATCAGTGGCCGCAGAAGTCGGACGATCACGATCAGTGCTTTCTGATGATGCGCACCTACGCAACCGGCATCGATCTCAAGGCCTGGGACACGTGGACCGCCGCGCAGGAGTGCGCGAAGGCGAACGCCACACCGGGCCCGCGGCAGATGGAGCTCATCGTCACACCGAAGACGCTTCCCCTCGACTTCGACGGCAAGCTCGTGATCTACGCGCTCGACAAAGAGACGCGCGTTCCGCTGCGCGCGATCATCAACGTCGAAGGCGAGATCCTGTACGCGCGCGAGGCTCCCGACGGAATCACGACGACGTCGTATGCGCTGCCCTGGAAAGCGAGCCTGCGCAAGGTGACGCGCGCGGACGGCCACTCCGACATCGTGCCGCCGAAAGTGACGGTCACGCGCGAAGGCTACGAGACCATCACGTTCCCGATGCCGCTCGAAGTGCGGCCGATGGTCGCGTCGATGACGCCGGCCGTCTCGTCGTTGAAGCGCGGCAAGAACAAGATCACCGTGACGGCGATCGACTCGAAGACCGGCAAGCCGGTCGACGCGCGCGTGATGATCGGCGAGCACGACGTCGCCGAGGCCGGACAACCGTTCGAGCTCGACCTCAAGAAGGGCGAGAAGCGCGAAGAGATCTGGGTGCGCTCGTCGTTCGAGCGATACAGCGACGTGGTGGTCGCGCCGGCGAAACGGTAGAGGCCTTTTGCGATGCCTTTGTGGCGACCGCTGCCCTCAGCGGTCGCGGCGGCGCGAAGCGCCGCTGGCGCCGCCGTTAGGCGGCGCTGTGACCGCTGAGGGCAGCGGTCACCACAACCTGGAGTTCACTCCTCTTCCAGAATCTCCTCGAGATCGCGCTCCTTCATCAACTCGCGCGTGATCCCAGCGTGCTTTTTCGTCCCGTAGTACCACGCCGACTTGATCGACGGCGACTCGGGGAACGCGCCGTCGTAGACGAAGCACTCCAGCGATCGGAGCCTTCCGTTCAACACGTGCAGCGATGCGTCGACCGGCGTCTTCACTCCGTCGAGCTCGATCTGCAGGTCGTCGAGATGCAGGAGCTTGCGATCGATCGGCTTCGCGCTCGCCGGCACGTCGAAGCGCGTGACGAAGCCGCGCGTGTTCACTTCGCGGTCGCGCACGGACGCGGCCGCGTACTGCGCGCGCAGCGCGTCCAGCAGCGGATGGTCGCCGGCCAGCAGGCCCGCGATCACCTGTCGTTCGAACTCTTCAATCGTCATCGTCACTGCGCAACGTCCGTCATCGTCACTGCGCAACGGCGTCACGCGATTCGCTGAAGCAACTCGACTGCCTGCGGCTTCTTTTCGTAACGCACGTCGGTCGCGGCAATCTTCTCGAGATATTTTCGCGCCTCCGCGCGGTCGTCGCGGCGCAGGTGGCAGCGCGCGATCCAGAACCAGGTGTCGACGACGTATTCGTTCTCGCTGAAGCGATGCGTCTGCACCGCTTTCTCGAACGCCTCGACGGCTTCGCCGTAGCGCTGCTGCAGGTAGCGGATGCGGCCGAGGTGCGAGAGCGCGTCGAAGTAATCGAACGAGCTCTGGTCGACGTTCTCGATCACGCGGCGATAAAACGCCTCGGCCTCCGGATACGCGCCGCGATCGAAATGGATCGCGCCGCAGAAGAGGAGTGCGTTGCGATAGAAGTAGGAGTTGAAAAACGGCGCGTTCTCGTCGAAGAGACCCAGCGCCTCTTCGAAGAGATGCAGCGCGTCGTCGAAGTCGTGCAGCGCGTACGAGTTCAGGGCCTTGAGCGCGAGCGCCTGCGCGGTGACGTTCGCGTTCGGCGCGAAGCGCAGCGAGCGATCGTGCAGGTCTTTCGCTTTTGCATAGTCGCGCTCTTCGTGCGACAAGTGACCGAGGATCACGTACGACTTGTATTTGATGTCGTTGGCCTCGTCCGACTCCTCGGACGCACACGCCGCGCTGAAACCTTCGCGCGCTTTCGCGAGGTCGGTCGCATACAAAGCAGCAACGGCGCGGTAGTACGTCGCCTCGAGCGTCGTCAGCACCGTGCTCTTCGACGCGCTGAGCTGATCGATGAACTTCGTCACGAGCTGCGCGAGGATGCGATTCTCCGAGGACGGATCGACGATGAAGTTCTGCAGGTAGACGAGACGGTTCTCGAGGATGCGCATCATCTCCAGCATGATCGTGACGCGATCCTGATCGTTCGGCGCGTCGCGGAACATGGACGCGAGCTGCCGCTGCAGCGACTGATAGAGCGTGTCGTATTCGTGCGCGGTCTTCTCGGACAGCTCGCCCGGTTCCTTCTGCAGTTTCGCTTCGAGCGCGATGCGATCGTTGACGAGCTGCCGCAATCGTTCGGCTACGTCGGCCATAAATCGAAGAGTAGCAGACTGCAAATGCAGGGCCCGGTTACGTCGGTTGCGCGATTACGCGGTCGCGGTTACGCGGCGGCCGGGGGAAGCCGCGCAACTGCGCGACCGAGCGACTGCGCAACCGCCGTCACCGTTCCCGCTCTTTGATCGGCGCGCCCGACACTTCCAGCAAACGAAATTCGAGCTGATGGCGATCTTCATCGATCGACTCGACACGCACCTTGACGTGATCGCCGAGGCGGAGCTCGCGGTGCGAAGACTCGCCGATCATGCGATGCGAGCGGTCGTGATAGCGCCAGTAGTCGCCGCCGATCGTTGCGACCGGCACCATGCCCTGCACGAAGATTTCATCGAGCTCGACGAAGAGGCCGAACGGCGCGACACCGGTGACGATGCCGCTGTATTCGTTGCCGACTTTGTCGCGCATGAAGATGACTTTTTTCCACTCCAGCACTTCGCGCTCCGCCTCCTCGGCGCGCCGCTCGCGATCGCTCGACTGCTGCGCGTACAGCGGATGCGCGCGCTCGAGCTCGTCGCGGCGCTCGCCGTACAGCGCTCCGCTGGTGATCAATTCGTTGAGACGCCGATGCACGATGAGATCGGGATAGCGGCGGATCGGCGACGTGAAGTGGCAGTAGTGCTCGAGGCCGAGCGCGAAGTGTCCGATGTTCTCTTCGGAGTAAAACGCGCGCTTCATGGAGCGAAGAATGATGTTCGTGAGAAATCGCTCCTCGGGTGTGCCGGCGACCGTCCTGAGCACGCGCTGCAATTCCGCGGGACGGATGTCTTCGAGATCGCCGCGCAGCGTGAGCCTGAATTCCTTGAGGATCTCTTTCAGATCGGTGAGCTTCTGCGGGTCGGGCTGCTGGTGCACGCGATAGATGCCGGGCTGGTTCGCGAACACGAGCTCGCGCGCGACGACTTCGTTCGCGGCGAGCATGAACTCTTCGATGATGCGATGCGCGACGTTGCGCGCGCTCGGACGAATCGCCTCGATGTCGCCGCTTTCCCCCAGCATCACCTCCGCCTCGGGTAAATCGAAGTCGATCGACCCGCGCTGATCGCGCCGCGTACGCAAGATCTCGAATAGCTCGAGCATGCGTTGAAAATCGGGAAGGAGATATCCGTAGCGTTCGCGAAGTTCCGGCGTGATGTCGGTGAGCAGCGCGTTGACGTTCGTGTACGTCATCCGCTCTTTCGTCTTGATCACCGACTTGTAGATCTTGTGATTGAGGAACCGTCCGCGCCGATCGATCTCGATCTCGCACGAGAACGTGAGCCGCTCGATCTGCGGGTTCAGCGAGCAGATGCCGTTTGACAAACGCTCCGGCAGCATCGGAATCGCGCGGCCGGGAAAGTAGACGGACGTTCCGCGCTCGAATGCTTCCGCGTCGAGCGCGCTCCCCTGGGTCACATAGTGGGAGACGTCGGCGATGTGGACCCCGAGAAGCAGGTTGCCGTTCGGAAGGTTCTGCACTTCGACGGCGTCGTCGAAGTCTTTCGCGGTCTCGCCGTCGATCGTGACGATGTTGCGGTCGCGGAGATCGACTCGTTGCGCGATCACGTCCTGCGGCACTTCGAGCGGAATCGCATCGGCCGCGATCAGCACTTCGTCGGGCATGAGGTGCGGGATGTGGTGTTTGCGGACGACGACTTCGATGTCGACGCCGGGCTCGCCGATGAAGCCGAGAATCTCGACGACGCGGCCGGAGGCGAAGTGCGTCGAGCGATCAGGATAGCGATCGAGCTCGACGTTCACCATCTGCCCGTCCTTCGCATTCATCGTCGCGTCGTGCTGGATGAGGATGTCGGTGTCGAGGCGGACGTCGAACGGAACGACGAACGGCTCGGGCTCGAGATGGAAACGACCGACGAGCGTTTTGTGCGCGCGGCGCAAAACCTGATTGACTTCGCCGGCGATGTACTGCCGGTCGCGGACGCGTTTGTACGACGGATGTTTTTTGTCGATGCGGACGATGACGAGGTCCTCGTTCATCGCGCCTTTCACCACGCGGCGATCGATGTAGACGTCCGGCTCGTCGTCAATACCCGGCAACGTGCCGTGTCCATCGGGGTGCACGCGAATGCGTCCGGCGACGTACGGCGTGAACTCGAGGAGCGAGTAGCGCTTGCCGCGCACGGCGAGGATCACGCCTTCGCTTTCGAGCTCTTCGATCGCGCGCTCGACTTCTTCGCGTGTGGCATCGACATCATCGAGCCGCTCGTGAATTTCTTTCACGGCGAGGATGCGATTCCCGCGGCGCCGCAGCAAGTCGATGATCGCCTGATGCAGCTCGGGACGTTGCGGAATGCTGAGTGGCGAGGTCACGGTCGCCGCCTCCGCTGCTAGCGCGCGCGGACGGAACGAGGAGGCTTCGGCGCGGAGACGCGCTTGTGCGAAACGCGGCGGCGCACGGGGCGCACCGACTCCGCGAAGCCGTTGAGCATCGTCTGCGTGCGCAGCTTGTTGTGCAGCGTGTTGCGATGCACGCCGAGCTTGCGCGAGGCCTGCGTGACGTTGCCTTTACTGGCCGTCATCGCCGCGACGATGTACTTCCCTTCGAACGCTTCGACCGCCTGCGCGAGCGTGATTCCGTTCCCGATCAGCTCACGAATAATTGCATTCAGACGATCGTCAATACTTACCATGTACGAGCCCTCGAAGCGTTCAGGTGTTGTTGGAGCGAGGAAGCGATTCTACTACTCAAGATTCGAGTGACAGGAAGAAAAATTTTTCGCGATTTTCGTTGCTTGACAGAAAGAAAAAGTGCTAGCGCGATCAGTGTGACGAGCGTCATAGCGGCGCCCGCAAAAAGCGAGCGCGCATGATAGTCGAAGACGACTTCGTGATGTCCACTCGGAACGTCGACTCCCAGAAAAAAGCCGAAAATGTGCCGTTTTTCGGCCTTTTTCCCGTCGACGCGCACGCGCCACTGCGGCGCGTCCTGCTGCGTCAGCACGGCAATGCCGTCGGCGGGCGCGTCGGCGATCACACGCGCGCGTGACGTTCCGATCTCCCATCGCGCCGGCGTGATCGCGTTCTTCGTGATCACGAACGCCATCGGTTGCGCGCCGCGGTTGCGATAGACCGTCACGTTCGCCGCGCGCGCGATCGCCTCGTACGACGGCGGCATCGAAAACGACGCGAGAAGATAGCCTGCCGGCAGCGCGTCGACGACGATCGGCGATGGCCGCGCGAGAATTTGCCGGTGGAGCTCCAGATAGCGCTCGTTCGCCAGCGGCGCCGCGGTGTCGGCGTCGAATCGACGGTCATACAGATTGAGATAGCCGGCGATCCAGGCGACGCGATGCGCGGGATCGATGTTCTCGGCGCGCAGAAATTTCGAGCTCGCGCCGATCGAACGGTCGTACGGAACAATGTCGCGGCGAAACGGAGCGGATTGAAACAGCGGACGCGCGGCGGACAGCAACTCGAGACTGACGCCGAGGACGATCAGAAGATCGACCCAGCGCTGTCCGCGACGCAGGCGATCCCACCCGATCACCGCAAGCGCCGCGAGCGCGAGCGACGCGAGCGGAACGACGCGCGCGGGATAGCGGAAGAGCGTCAGCGGCAGTTGCGCGAGGAACGATGGACCGGCGGCGACAATCACCACGATGACGAGCAGCGCGACCCACGGACTCGCACGCTTCCAGCGCGTGAGGCCGATCAGCGCGAACACGACGACCAAGACGCCGACGTACACGACCGGAATAAAGTGCTGTCCGAGTTTCGGATCGAGCTTGCCGGAGAAGACAGCCGGCGAGATCGCAACGCGCAGCCAGTCGCGGAGCGGCATCGAGTCGCGGAGGATCAGTTCCCTCGACATCCCTCCCGCGCGATCGCTGCCGGCAATGAGCTCGACGAACGGCAGCAGCTGAATCGCGCACGCGCCGAACGCGATGACCGCTGCAATCGCGACATCGCGAACTTTTCGTGAGACGCAA
>Ga0209468_1000038_pt1 | contig 72796 bp, 67 predicted proteins | sample GraSoiAngelo_102_FD_185871 | JGI IMG/M metagenome (GOLD analysis project Ga0209468, IMG submission 185871) | Grasslands soil microbial communities from the Angelo Coastal Reserve, California, USA - 14_0903_02_40cm (SPAdes) (version 2) | ecosystem: Environmental > Terrestrial > Soil > Grasslands ...
CAAGCCCTACCGTGAGCTCGGAGGGGACTGGCTCGACAAGCGTTCCGCGGAATCAAAAAGCAAAGCGCTCGTGAACCAACTCGAGCGTCTCGGCTACCGTGTCGAGCTCCTTCCAGCGCAAGCGTAGTCACATGCGCTGAACATTCGCGTCGCGCTCGCCCCGCACGCATCTCTGCTGGCGGACCGACTTCGCGCCCGCCCGTTCGACGTGTATCTTTTCGCCCGGATGCTGTTTCGCAGCAGAGGTGAGAAACCCATCCAGCTGGTTTTCGGAACACCGGCGGTAGTGCTTCTCACTTCTGCATTCTGCGTTCTGCGTTCTGCATTCCTGGGCCGTGCGCGCACGACTGCGCCACGAAAACACCATGCGACGAGCATACGCACGCTAACTCCCCACCGAATCGCCGCCTAACCGCGCTATCATTCCCCCTCCAAAATCTCTCCCTTACGGAGTCCATCAATGCCGTTCGCCATCCCCAGGCGCATCGCTCTTCTTCTGCCTTTCCTCGCCCTCAGCGCATTCGCGCAGGAGCCGTGGGACCAGCCGCCGTTCGCGAGCGAGCCGAAGGCGCTCATCGCCGCGGCGGAAAAAATCGACGACGGCGGCAAGGGGCTCGTAGACCTCCTCGACGAATTCGACTTCACGTTCGACGCGGAAGGCCACAGCACCTCGACGTGGCGTCTCGTGTATCGCATCGTCGAAGAAGCCGAGGTCGAGGAGAATGCGAGCGTCGAGGCCTCGTGGGCGCCGTGGTACGACGAGCGGCCGGTCATCACCGCGCGCGTCGTCACGAAGAACGGCAGCGTCCACATGCTCGACGCAGCTGCGATCACCGAGACCGCGGGAAGCTACGACTTCGACATCTTCAGCGACCAACGCCTTCTTCACGCGCCGCTGCCGGCCGTCGAAGTGGGATCGGTCGTCGAGTACGTCATCACCGTCAAAGGAAAGACTCCCATTCCGGGCGCCGGCACGAGCTCGTTCTTCACGTTCGGGCGATGGGTTCCGGTGCATCGCACGCGGCTCGTCATCTCCGGACCGTCGGCGATCGAGCCGCGCATCGTCAACAAGTCGGACATCCAGCCGGTCGTCGATGAAAAAGACGGCGTGCGCCGCATGCTGTTCGAGAGCAAGCGCATCGATCCGTCCGAAGAGCTGCAGGACTATTTCCTGCCGTTCGACGAGTCGAACGAGCGCTACGTCGCGTTTTCCACCGGCGCGTCGTGGCAGCAGATCGCCGCGCAGTACGCGCAGATCGTCGACCGCCAGATTGCGGGCAACGACCTCACCACTCTCGTGCGCAATGCGATCGGAAACGCGACCGATCGCCGCGAGATCATGGCGCGTCTCCTCGCCTCGATTCAGAAAGACGTCCGCTACGCCGGCGTCGAGATCGCCGAGGGAACGATCATTCCGCGCGCGCCGTTGACGGTGCTGAAAAACAAATACGGCGATTGCAAGGACAAGGCGACGCTGCTCGTGGCGATGCTGCGCGCGGCCGGCATTCCGGCGAACGTCGTGCTGCTCCGATCCGGAACGGACTTCGATGTCCAGAAAGACTTGCCGGGACTCGGCCGCTTCAATCACGCGATCGTGCGCACCGGCGGCGACGATCCGGTGTGGATCGATCCGACCGATGAGTTCGCGCGCGCGGGCGAGCTGCCGTCGCAGGATCAGGGCCGTCTCGGATTGATCGCATCCGCGGAGACGACCGCGCTCACGCTGACGCCGGAGCTGCCGTCGACTGCGAATCGCTCGAGCGCACGACGCGTCCTCACGCTGCCGGAAAACGGGAGAGCTCATCTCGTCGAGACCAGCGACACCGTCGGACCGCTCGACGCGGCGCGGCGCCGCTGGGTCGCCGGCACCGACGCGAAGAGTTTTCGCGAGACGCTCGAGAGCTCGGCCAAAACGCAGTACCTCGCGAAGTCGCTCGCGAAGTACGAGGCCACGGACGCGCACGATCTCTCGAAGCTGTTTCATCTCACCGTCGAGATGAACGACTCGCGCAACGGCATCATCGATCGCGGCCAGGGATCGGTCGCCATGAGCGCAAACTCGGTGCTGAGCGAGCTCCCGTACGTCCTCACCAACTGGAGCGAGCCGCAGCCGGACGACAATCCGAAGACGAAGCAGAAGACGCGCGTGCACGACTTCGTCTTTCCGTCGCCGTCGGTCGACGAGCTGACGTATCACATCGTTCCGCCGGCGGGTTTCACACCGCGCACGCTGCCGAAGTCGGCAACGAAAAAGCTCGGCACCGCGACTTACACGACCGAATTCGTCACGCAACCCGACGGATCAGTCGACGTCACGCTGCGTCTCGACAGCGGCAAGCGCCGCCTCACTCCCGCGGAATTCAAAGAGACGCGGGTCGCGCTCAGCAAACTGTCGGACGAGCCGGCGATCATGGTCGGCTTCGATCTCATCGGGCAGGCGAAGCTCACTGCAGGCGACGTCGGCGGCGCGATCGCCGAGTTCCGCAAGCTCGTGGCGCTGCATCCGAAGGAAGCGCAGCATCACAGCGAGATCGCGAGCGCGTTGCTGGCCGGCGGACTCGGCGAAGCGGCGCGCGAAGAAGCGCGGCGCGCGGTGACGATCGAGCCGAAGAACGCGCTCGCGCACGCGCGGCTCGCCGACGTGCTGCAGCACGACCTGCTCGGCCGCCCGTTCCGGAGCGGCTGCGACATTCCGGCGTCGATCGCGGAGCTGCGCAAGGCGAAGGAGCTCGACTCGACGCTGCTGTCCGAGCGCGTCGAGCTCGCGCGCGTGCTCACGTACGGCGACGACGGCATCCAGTATTTCGGCCGCAACGCGCGCCTCGGCGAGTCGATCGACGAATACCGTGCGATCGCGAAAGACTTCGGCGATGAAGCGGATCGATTCGAAGGCGAATACTCGCTCGTCCTCGCCTACGCGGGACGCTTCGCGGAGTTGAAGGAATTCGCGGCGAACACGAAGAACGAAAAATTGCGCGACGTCGCGCGCACATTCGCGATCCTCATCCTCGCCGGACTCCCCGCCGCACAGAACGAACTGGCCGCGTTCCCGATCGATTCGCGGCGCGCGTACGCCGCCGAGATCGCGGGGTATCTCATGAAGTTGCGCCAATACGCCGAGGCGGCGGCGATGATGGAGATGGCCACGCAGGGAGGGGCGAACGCGTCGCAGGCCGGACAGTTCATCGAGATCATGAAGAAAGCGCGGCGGATCGAGGACATGCCGCTGCAGGACGACGATCCGCGAAGCATCATCACGCGACTCATGAGTGCATTCGCGCGCCTCGACCGCGACTCCGCGATGAAGCTGTTCGCTCCGGACGTGCAGGCCATCGTCAGGAAAGAGCAGGACAAGGGAGACGACGACTTCTTCTCCTCATTCGGAAGCGCCATGGACCTCGGCATGTCCCCGCAGATGCTCGTCGACATCGTGCAGCCGATGCTGGTGGTCCAGAAGGACGGCGACGAGCAGAAAGGCTATCGCGTGCGGATGCGCATGCCGATGGCGGAGGACGGCGCGGCGCTGACGTTCTTCGTCACGCGCGACGGAGACCGTTACCTGATCAACGCGACGAACGAGGATGAATCGTTCGGCATCAGCGTTCTCGGCCTCGTCGAGCGGAACCAGCTCGAGCGCGCGCGCACGTGGCTGAACTGGCTGCGCGAGGACGTCGAGCTGGGAGGCGGAGACGATCCGCTGAAAGGCTCGGCCTTCGCCGCGATTTGGCCGAAGGCGAAAGCGACTGCGACGGCGGACGAGATCCGGCTCGCCGGCGCGATGCTGCTCGTCGAGCACGATCACGAAGCGGCGGCGAAGCTCGAGGAGCTGCGCGCCGGCGCGATCGGGGCAACGAAGACGGCGATCGAGCAGACGCTCGCGGGCGCGTACGTGAAAGCGCGCAAGTGGGACAAGGCGATCGAGCTCGCGCGCCCGCTCGCGGAACAGTTCCCCGACTCGCCGATCGCATTCAGCTGGCTCGCCAGCGCGCTGTCGTACAGCGGAAAAAATGCGGAGGCGGAAACGCTCGCGAAACAGCGTCTCGAGCGCTTGCCGAAAGACCGCGCCGCGTTGCGCGCATTGTCGCAGAACGCATCGGTCGCGCACGACTACACTGCCGCGGAAACATACGCGCAGCAGGTGCTCGGCGAGACCGTTCCGGAACGCGACGATTACAGCCGCGCCGCATGGTGCGGCGTCTTCACCGGAAATCTCGAGCGCGCGCTGGAAAACGCGCGGCAGGCGACGATGGTCGGCGGCAAGAAGGAAAAGGAATCCGCGCCCGCCCTCCGCACACTCGCGCTCGTGTTCGCCGAGAGCGGAAAAGCACTCGAAGCGCGACAGGCACTCCTCAACAGCATCGACCAGCGCAACGCCGCCCAGCCGAACGGCGACGAGTGGTACGTCCTCGGCCGCATCGCCGAAACCTACGGCGTTCGAGACGCGGCACTGGCGGCCTACAAACGCGTGCAGGAAAAGGGAACGCCGGGAGAACAGTGGAAGGAATTGGCGGAGAAGAGGATGAAGGGTTTGCAGTAGCGCTGCGCCGATAGCGGCTGCGCTGATGGCGGCTGCGCTGATGGCGGCTGCGCTGATGAACCTGTGAGCGAGTTGTTGCTCACGTCATCCTGAGAATGTGGTGACCGCTGCCCTCAGCGGTCACCGCGCCGCCTCACGGCGGCGCCAGCGGCGCGCAGCGCCGCGCGACCGCTGAGGGCAGCGGTCGCCACAAAGCTCTTGGAATTTTCACAGCCTCTGAGCCGCGAAGACGGCGAAGGACAATTGCAGGGCTTTCGCATTTCGAGATCCTTCGTCGCGCTTCGCGGACTCAGGATGACGACTTGGCACTCTGCTATCAGCGAAGCCATCATCCGCCATCAGCGAAGCCGCCATCCGCGAAGCCGCCAACGGCGCAGCCTCAAACGTACGCCTCATCCTGCTCGATCCTCGACAAAATCCACGCGAAGTGTCCTACGGTGATTTTGCCGCCGCAATAGGAGCAGACGCCGGTGGATCCGGCGTGAACGGAGGCGCCGCAATTCGGGCATGTGATCACTGCATTGACGGTGATTTTCGTGCGGATGAACGTCCAGTATTCGCTCCAGCTGCGGACCTGTTCCTTCGAGCCGGCGACGACGGTGCCGTTTTCATGGTCGGTGTGGTCGCGGCCGTTTGCGAACAGCCGGACAGTAATGGCTTCATAGAATGCGTCGGCGGTGATTTTCACAGGATCTACCCGTGTAATCGTGAAATCGTCGACGACATTGCGTAATTTCTGTCGAATGTATGCATCGATCCAATAGCGATGCATCTGGAAGAGGTTCTCCGTCTCATAGGGACGCACCCGCTCCCAATCGCGGGCCGTCCAGGCGTCCTGTAGTTCTTTCGCAATCGCGCGGACGCGTTGTTCGAAATCGCTCCAGGTGAAATCGGGATGTTCTGACTCGAACGCCGCTTTCCTTTGTGCGAAATGCGGCTGGTATTTCGTCGGCGCGTTGGTGCCGCGCTCGGGGACGTTCGACGTCAGCAGCGGCCCGCGCGTCTCGCGGCTGAGGAGCGTAATGCTGCGCACATACCAATTGAACGCACCGCTCTCGATCTTGACGCCGCAATAATCGCAGGAGCCGTCGGTGCGCGTGCGCAACGCCGCGCCGCAGCGCGGACAGTGATCGGCTTTCGCCTTCTCCGGCGGCGGCGAGAGGATGTCGCGCCGCCGCTCCAGCACCCACTGTTCGCGCAGATAAAACGCCGTCTCGCCTTCGGTGATGTTGCTCTCGTATTGCACCGTCGCGCTGACGGTCGGTCCGTCGATTCCTGTAAACGCGACGACATTGCACGCGCCGACGATCACCGCGCGCACGTCGCCGCTTCGCCTCTGCAGCATCGTGCGCGCGGCAGCGGAGAGATACGGCGCGAGTGTCTTCAAGTCGCCTTTCGCGCGCGCATTGTGGGCGAGCGCATAGATTGAATAGCAGAAGTCGCTGAACACGATCTCCGAGAAATTCGGATCGAAACGGCGCAACGCGTCGAGGCTCGCCGCACGCTTCGCCGGTGGCGTGGTCGACACTTTGAGCAGCGTCGCCTCGCCCTGCTTGGACTTCCACCATTTGAACAAAATGAACGCGACGACGATGTCGATCGGAATGCCGACCGCGGGATGATGAACGGTCAGCCAGATCAGCAAACGCAGCAGGTAATACAGCAGCTCACCCGCGCCGTCTCCCCCGCCCCCGCCGCCGCCGCTGGAGCCGCCGCCGGAGTACGACTCCCCTCCGCCCACGCGCAGCAACGTGTAGATCGCGTCGATCATCACTCTTCCGCGAACCAGGGCGCGTTCGCCAGCTCGTCGCGATCGCCGTCGAGCCGCGGCAGGTGGCACTCGAGCAGCGGTGCGAGCTCGCGCAGGATCGCGACGAGTGCCATCGCGTCATCCGCGCGCGTCGCGCGCGCGGCGGCGATCACGCGGTTCCATTCGAACGCCGGCACCGCGACCAGCACGCCGCGATCGGCGAGGATCTCGATGCGCCGCTCCAGCAGTCCGTGATACACGACGACACCGCTCTCGCGCTCCGTGTTCGCCACGCCGCGCTCGAAGAACACCGACGCCGCAACCGTGCGCGCCTGCGTCGCGCGCTCGCGCTCCGTCGTCATCAATCGCCGCGCCGACTCGCTCCGCTGCGCGATCAAAATGCCGACACCGAACGCGAGCGCGGTGTCGACCAAAACCCACAGCGGCGTGAAATGCCACGGCGAAAACAGCAGCACGACCAGCGCGACGAACGCGATCAGCGCCGCGAACCGCGCGTCCGCATGCGCGTAACTCCCCGACCGCGCGCGGATCTCGATCACCACCTCCGCGCACGAACGCGCCTCCAGCTCACGCACCGCATCCGTGAGCGCCGCCGCGGTTTCTTTCGGGATCTGTTTCGACAACGCGGCCGATTATCTCTCGTCCCGCGCCCGAGCCCGCGCCCGAGCCGGATGGCGGATGGCGGATGGCGGACACACAAACTTTTCTCGCCCGCCATCTGCCATCCGCCATCCGCACGCACAGGCGCGGTTCAGCGTTCCTTCGTATACAGCAAATCCAGCAGCTCCTTCTCGATCGCGCGGAACTCGGCAGAGGATTTGAGGATGCTGTTGCGCTCGGAGAAGCGGGGCACATCCACGCGATGGAGGACGTGCGTGGGGCGAGGGGCGAGGACGTAGATTGTGTCAGCCAGGTAGACCGCCTCGGACACGTCATGGGTCACGAACAGAATCGTGTTGTCCTCGGTCTTGGAGACGTCGAGGAGGAGGCTCTGCATCCCCCAGCGCGTGCCTGGGTCGAGGGCTCCGAAGGGCTCGTCCATCAGCACGAGACGCGGTTGATTGATCAACGTCCGGGCGATGGCGACGCGCTGCTTCATGCCGCCGGAGAGGTCCTTCGGGTAACGGTCGGCGAAGGAGTCGAGACCGACGGCTTCGAGGTACTTCTGCGAGAGCTTCCTGCGCTCGGCCGCGCTGACGCCGCGCAGTCGCAGGCCGTACTCGACGTTGTTGCGTACGGTCATCCACGCGAACGACGTGTAGGCCTGGAACACCATGCCGCGATCGCGTCCCGTATCGGTGACAGGCTCGCCGTCGACGAAGATCTCGCCCTTCGTGGGGATCAACAGTCCGGCAACGGCTTTGAGGATCGTCGACTTTCCGCATCCGGACGGACCGAGGAACACGACGATCTCGCCACAGCCCGGTTTGTCGAGGATGTCGAGCGTGATGTGGCGGACGGCTTCCGTCTCCTGGCCGGCGCGGTCGACGTAGGTCACCGCGAGATTGAGGATGCGCAGTTTCGGCGTCTCATCCTGGGAGAGGACGGCTTTGTACGTTCCCTCCAGCCCTTCGGGGTTGATGTCGACGGCGATCGTTCCCGGCTCGCCCTGCTTCTTCACAGTTGTGCCTCGCGCCAGGAGAAGAGGATGCTCGAGATCATCCGGATGACCTGATCGGTGATCAGGCCGATGCCGCCGATGACGATGAGTCCCGCGAACGACCACGAGGCTTTCTGATGCGTGCGAGCCAGCTCGACCATGTAACCGAGGCCGTGCTCCGGATTCACCGCCTCGGCGAGGATGACGTACGTCCACGAGATCGCATTCATCACCCGGAACGAGTCGAAGACCTCAGGCAGCGCCGCCGGGACGAGCACGGTGCGGAGGACCTGGCCCTTGCTCGCGCCGAGCGTGAGCGCCGTCTGTACGAGCTCCTCGGGAACGGCGCGGATCGCGCTGACGACGACGGGAAGGAGATAGACGAAGACGCCGAGAAAAAGGAAGGCGATCTTTTCCTTCTCATAGATGCCGAACCAGAGGATCAACAGCGGGATGAACGCCGAGATCGGCATGTAACGCAGCGGCGCCATGATCGGCTCGAAGATGTGGTGAATCGGGGTGAATGCGCCCATGAGGACGCCGAGGGGCAACGCCATCGCGGAGGCGAGCAGGAACGCGATGACGATGCGCCGCGTGGAGATGAGGATCGCGCTCCAGAGGTCATACTGCAGGAAAAGCTGCAGCGTGCCGCGCGCGACGTCGGTCGGCGACGGCAGGAAGTCGGCCGGGGCGAGGCTCGCATAGCTGATCACACACCACGCGCCCAGGACGAGGAGCGGCATCAGAAAGGCGAGCCTCACCGCCGTCCCGCGCGGGACCGGTTGCCGGATGGACCAGAGCGATTGCTTGCGTTCGGCCACTATTGGGTCGTCAGGATCACCTTGATCTCGGTCCGGCGATTGAGCTGGCGCCCCGTTTCCGTCGCATTGTCCGCGACCGGATTCGCGGAGCCGCGCCCGATGGTCTGGAACCGGTTCGGATCGACGTTCGGGAAATTCTTCACGACATAGTTCTTCACCGCGAGAGCACGGCGCTCGGACAGAGACATATTCGCCGTCGGCGAGCCCGTTGCGTCCGTGTTTCCTTCCACGCGCAGATAGGTATTGCCGAACGACGTCATCGTGTCGCCGAGGGAGTCGAGCACGAAGTACGAGCCCGGCATGATCTCGTCGGAGCCCGGCGTGAAGTGAATCTCGATCTGCTTGTTGATGATCGCGCGATCCTTCGAGGACGGCCCCTTGGCTGCGACCTTCGGCTCTTCGACTTTCTGTCCCGGATAATCTCCCCCGATTGCGGAAAGGAATCGGGTGTCCGCCCAATCCTTGGCGTCGACGGCCCGCGTGACGAGACCCTTCTTGCGCCAGATCACGAACGCTGTGTCGAACAGGGTCTCGTAGTGCGGTTTACCGCCCGCGAGTCCGTAGAACTGCGCGTTGTCGGCGTACGGCGTGAGCTTCAGCCCCGAGAGCATGCCCGAGACTGTCTCGGTATCGAGCTTGAGCGCCTTGCCGACGATGTTGTACGCCCCGGCGGGATCGCTCCTCATCTGATCGATGCCTTCGAGCCAGCCGTGCACGAAGTCGCGCACGCTCTCCGGAGCCTTGTCGATGATGTCCTGCCGCGCGCAGAGCGTGTCCGCGATGATGTTCGTGGCCGCGGTCGTGGAAATGAGAATGTGCGCTTCGTCTCCGCGCGAGGCAACGGCGCCCGAGAGATCGGGCTCCCACGTGACGGCGGCGTCGACCTGGCGCGCCTTGAACATCGCCGCGGCCGCGGGGGCGTCCTGCGTGAAGATGATGTTCTTCTCGACGTCCGCGCGGTCCTGCGGCGCGAGGCCGCTCTGCGCCAACAGATAGAGAAGCAGGAAGTGCGACGGCGTGAACTGCGTGCAGGCGATCTTGTGGCCCTTGAGGTCTTCGACCGAATTGATCGACGACAGCGAGACGATCCCGTCGCCGCCGCGCGACCAGTCCTGCATGATGATCGACTTCGCGCGCTGATTGTTCTCCGCGAGCACGGAAGCCTCGCGCGCCCAGTTGTCGACGGTGTTCCACATGATGTCGACGTCGCCCTTTCGGAACGCCGCGAGCTTCGCGGCCGGGTCTTCGATCAGCACGAACTTGACGTCCAAGCCGTACTTGCGGCGGTAGCCGGAGCCGGCACTCGGATCCAGCCCGTTGTTGAAGACAATGCCCGGCGCGTGGCCGGCCCAGGTGTTGATGGCCACGACAAGCGGTCGATCGAGCTTGCCGCCGGTCACCGAGATCGGCGTGACACCGGTCGAGCCGGCATCGCGGCTGGGATCGGCCGGCGCATTCTTGAGTTTGTCGAAGTCCGAGGAGACATCGCTCGAGGTCGACGTTTCGGCTTTCTGCTCGCCGGTGGCCCACTTGCGCACCTCGCGGCCCTTGTAATGCCAGACGGCGTAGCCGAGGACGCCGACGATCACCACGGTGAGAAAGAGTTTCGCAAACGGCGTGAGTTTCATTTCGCAGGCTCCCGCATGAGACTGAAAACTATAGCAGGACAGCTCCTATACTGATGCGAGGAGCCCGAGCTGACCAAGCCACCTGTCACGCCCGCCAGACTGCGTGCGAGCCCGCCGTACGTGAAGTATGCCTTCGCGAATCCGTACAACCTCTCGCTGTTGTCGGGCGCGCTGGCCGTTTCTGCCATCACCCTGAATCCGATCGTCGCCGTCGCCGCCCTTGGCGTCGAAGCGCTGTGGATGTTGCACGCCCCGAGCTCGAGAAGGCTGCAGCAACGGATCTGGGACAAGAAGGCGGACCAGGCCGCCACGCAGCTCGAACGGCAGGACCTGAATCAGAAGATCGCGCTGCTCGACGAGAAGAGCCAGACGCGCGTGCGTGCACTCATCGCCGAACACCAGAGGATTGACCAGCTCACTACCCAGAACGCCTCGTTTTCCGAAGAGCTGATGCACGGCGAACTGTCGAAGAGCTGGACGCTCGTCCAGGCCTTCGTGGACATGGCCCTGACGTGCTGGCGATACGAGCGATACCTCGACACGATCGATCCAAAGGAGCTGGAGCGCAACCACACGATGTGGCAGCACCGCCTCGACGGCGCGAACCCCGATCCGCGCACGGCGGAGCTGGCGAAGAAGAACCTCGAGATCCTCGAGAAACGCAATGAGACACTGGCCGAGATCCGGCAGTACATCGTCGTGGCCCGCGGGCAGCTCGACCTGATCGAGAACACGTTCCACCTGATCGCCGACCAGATCGTGACCATGCGCTCTCCGAAAGAGATGACCGGACAACTCGACCAACTGCTGTCCGGCGTCGAGGCCGTCCGCTCCGCGGCCATCTCGACGGAAGGATTGCTCGAGTAGCTCTGTCCCCATCACGCGGTTCGCATCCCGCGCCCGAGCCCGCGCCCGCTTCCGCGCCCGGGGCGGGCGGGCTTACCTCGCTTCGCTTGCCCCCACCCCGGGCTCGGAAGCGGGCTCGGGCCCGGGATGCGAGAACATGAGCGAAACCGCACGCACGCGCATGGCACAATCACCAGATGCCGCGCGATGTGCGCCTCCTTTTCACCACGCGCTTCGTGCGTCTCTTCGCCTACGGCTTCCTCTCCGTCGTCCTCGTCCTCTACCTCTCCTCCCTCGGGCTCGACGACGCGCGCATCGGTCTCCTCCTCACCCTCACGCTCATCGGCGACGTCGTCCTGTCGTACTTCCTCACCACGCGAGCGGACGTGATCGGCCGGCGCCGCACGCTTATCGCCGGCGCGGCGCTGATGGTGCTCGCGTCCTGCGTGTTCGCGGGGACGACGAATTACACGCTTCTCGTCCTCGCCGCGATCTTCGGCGTCATCAGCCCGAGCGGACATGAAGTCGGACCGTTTCTCGCCCTCGAGCAGGTGGCGCTGTCGCACATCGTCGACGCGCGCGAGCGCACGTCGCTCTTCGCCTGGTATCACCTCGCCGGCTCGCTCGCCACGGCCACCGGCTCGATCACCGCCGGCGCGCTCTCCGATCTCCTCGGCTACCGCGGCGTCGTCATCGGCTACGGCGCGCTCGGCGCAATCCTGGCGATCCTTTTTCTCCGGCTCTCGCCGACGATCGAGATCGAGCGCCCGAAAGAAACGCAGCGCCGCCCCGTGCCGCGCATCGTGCTGCAGCTCTCCGCGCTCTTCGCGCTCGACTCCTTCGGCGGCGGCTTCGTCGTGCAGAGCATCGTCGCGTGGTGGTTCTACAAACGCTTCGGACTGCGGCCGGCGATCATCGGCTCCATCTTCTTCGGCGCGAACCTCCTCGCCGGAATCTCCGGTCTCGCCGCTGTGCGGATCGCACGACGCATCGGACTCGTGCGGACGATGGTCCTTACGCATCTGCCGTCGAACATCCTGCTCATCCTCGTGCCGCTGATGCCGAACGTGCAGCTCGCGATCGCCGTGCTGCTGCTGCGCTTCTCGATCTCGCAGATGGACGTGCCGACGCGGCAGTCGTACGTCATCGCCGTCGTCGATCCCGAAGACCGCAGCGCCGCCGCCGGAATCACCGGCATCGCGCGCACCACCGGCGCGGCGCTCGCGCCGCTCGCCGCCGTCCCGCTGATCGGCATCGCGACGTTGCAGTGGCTGCCATTCGTCATCGCCGGCGGACTGAAGATCGCCTACGACGTGGCGTTGTTGCGAGGATTTCGGAAGACCGATCGCCTGGAGTGAACCCTTCAGTCCCGCAGTTGAGAGGCCCCAAACTTCCCAAACCTTAGCGCCAGCGTCGGCAGCACTAGCAAATTCAGCACGGTCGACGTGATGAGGCCGCCGAGGATGACGATGGCCATTGGGCCTTCGATCTCGCGACCGGGAGAATCGGCGGCGAGGGCGAGGGGGAGGAGGCCGAGGGCGGTGACGATGGACGTCATCAGAATGGGGACGAGGCGTTCGGAGGCGCCGCGGACGGCGGCGTGCTCGCCCCAGGTCTCGCCTTCCTGTTCCACGAGGTGTTCGTAGTGGGAGAGCATCATGATCGAGTTGCGCAGGGTGATGCCGAAGAGGGTGACGAAGCCGACGGTCGCGCCGATGGAGAGGGGCTGGCGCGTGGCGAGGAGGGCGAGGACGCCGCCGATGAGCGCGAACGGGAGGTTGACGGCGATCAGCAGGAGGTTGCGGGCGTTGCCGAGGACGATCCAGAGCAGGAGCGCGATGCCGACGGCGGCGACGAGGGAGTGCAGCAGGAGGTCGCGGCGCGAGCGCGCCTCTTCTTCCGCCGATCCGGAGAACTGCACGTAGATGCCCGCGGGCAGCGCGACGCCCGCGAGCGCCTGGCGTGCTTTGGCGACGAGTTGCGACGGGGTCGTGCCGCCACTCACGTTCATCGCGATGGTCTGTACGCGTTTTCCCGCCTCATGGCGCACGTCGGCGCGGCCGTTGGTGACACCGACTTCAGCGACGTCGCGCAGCCGTACGAACACGCCGGTCGCGGCGCGAATGGGAAGATCGCCGACGTCGGCCGGCGACGTTCGCGCGCGCGCGTCGATCGCCACCGTGATCGCGGTGACGCGCGCACCTTCGAAAATCTGTCCCGCCTCCGCGCCCTGATAGGCGGTGCGCACGGCTTCGAGCGCGGTCGTCGGATCGACGCCGTGTAGCGCGAGCGCCTCCGGCTTCAGTTTCACGAGCAGCAGCGGCGTTCCCGGAGGCGACTCGAGCCGCACGTCCGCCGCGCCCGGCACTTTCGCGATCGTCTCCGCGACGCGCGGCGCGGCTTCGTCGAGCGCGTCGAGATCGTTGCCGAACACGTTCGCGACGACCGGCGTCGTGTATCCGCTGATCGTCTCGTTGATGCGCTCGGTGAGAAACGTCTCGATCGCAACCGCGGCGCCCGGCACGTCCGCGAGCTTCTCTTCGATCTCGCCCGCCGCGACTTTCGCAACTTTCCCCGACACCGGCTTCAGATCGATCTCGATCTCGCTCGATTGCGGCCCGAACACGTCATCCGCCTCGGCGCGTCCGACGCGTTGGGCCACCGTCCGCACGTACGGCAGCTCGAGTAGTTTCTTCGTCGCGATGTCGCCGATGCGCGATGACTCCTGAATCGACGTCCCCGGCATCAGCTCGAAGTGCGCGAGGTAGTGCGCTTCGCGCAGCTCGGGGAGAAATTGCGTCGGCAGGAAGAACACGGCCGCGAGTCCCGCGACCGTGAGAATCACCGCAACGATCATGACGATGACGCGACGGCGCTCCATGCGCTCGAGCAGCGACTCATAGTGTTCGCGCAGCTTCACGATCATCGGCCGCGGTTGCTCCATCGCGTCATGACCCCGGCTGAGAATCAGCGCCAGCGCCGGCGTCACGCTGATCGCGACGACGAGCGACGCCAGGATCGCGGCGATGTACGCCACGCCCATCGGCGCGAAGAGTTTTCCGGAGAGGCCGCTCATCGTGAGGATCGGAAAGAAGACGGCGATGACGGCGAATGTCGCGTAAATGACGGCGCTGCGCACTTCGACCGAGGCGTAAAGAATGACGGATAGGCGCTCGTGAAGCGTCAGCCCGGTGCCGCGCTCGCGGAGGCGGCGAAGGATGTTCTCGATGCCGATCACCGCATCGTCGACGACTTCGCCGATCGCGATCGCGAGTCCGCCCAGGGTCATCGTGTTCAGCGTGTATCCGAACTGCTGCAGCACCGTCACGGCCACGAGCAACGAGAGCGGAATGGCGCTGCAGGAAATGATGGCGGAGCGGAAATGGCCGAGAAAAAGAAACAGCACGACGATGACGAGGATGCCGCCGAGGATCAGCGAGACCCGGATGTTGTGCGTGGCGGTCTCGATGAACTTCGATGCGCGGAAGAGCGTTGCGTCGAGCGCGACACCGGAGTGCTTCAGCATCGGATGCAGTTCCGCCAGCGCCGCGTCGACCGCGTCCGTCGTCTCGATCGTGTTCGCCCCGTACTGCGTCCAGAGATTCATTACCACCGCGGGCTTGCCCATCACCGACGCGGCGCTGAACGGCGGCTTCGCGGAATCGGAGACGCGCGCGACGTCGCGCAGCCGCACGCTGGCGATCGGATCGTGTTTCACGATCGTCGCCGCCACCGCGTCCGCGCTCACGGCCTGTCCCTGCGTCTGCAGAACGATGCGTTGATTCGGCGTGTCGATGAAGCCCGCGCCGACCACGCCGGTCGCGCGGCTCGCGGCGGCGAGCACGTCATCGATCGCGACGTCGTAGCGCACGAGCGCAGCGGGATCGACGTCAACGCGAATCTCGCGAATGAGGCCGCCGTACACGCCGACTTTCGCGATGCCCGTAACGGCCAGGAGGCGCGGCTTGATCGTCCAGTCGGCCAGCGAGCGCAGGTCGACGAGCGAGAGTTTGTCGGACGTGATGCCGATCGTCATGAGGTCGCCGGTCGACGACGTGAGCGGCGTCATCACCGGCGTTCCCGCGCCGGCGGGCAACGACGACGGTACGCCGGCAAGCCGCTCCACGACGAGCTGGCGGTCGTGATAGACGTCGCCGCGTCCGCCGAAGATCAGCGTGACGAGCGAGAGTCCCTGCACGCTGCTCGAGCGCATTCCGGTCAATCCTTCCGCGCCGTTGACCGCGCTCTCGATTTTCTGCGTGACCAGTTGCTCGACCTGTTCCGGCGAGAGTCCCGGCGCCTCGGTCTGAATTTCGATTTGCTTGGCCGCGAATTCGGGGAACACGTCGTAGCGCGCATTGGCGAGGGAGAAGGCGCCGTAGCCGGCGGCGAGAATCGCCAGCGCGATGACGACGCCGCGATGGCGCAGCGACTGATGAACGATGCGCGAGAGGAGGCTGGAGTCGGGTTGCGGCATCGTCAGCAGCCTCACTTCCTCCGAGGAGAGCGGGCGTCCCGCCCGCCCCGGCGAGGCGGGCAAGATGCCCGCTCTCCTCGGCACGCCGGCAGCGCTCTCATTCCACCTCCGGCTTGTGCTGTTCGGAGAGCAGCTGTTGCGCGCCGGTCGTGACGACGCGCGTGCCCGGCGTCAGCGACGTCTCGAGAAATCCGCCGTCGAGCGGCGTACGCGCGTCGATCGGGTGCTGTACATAGTGGCCGGGTTTGTCTTCGACGAAGACGAGCGCCTGCGGTCCGTTCCAGACGATCGCGGCTTTCGGCACGAGCACGCCGCCGCGCGACGGGAGCGGCGCGTGGATGGTGGTGATCAATCCGACCGGCAGTTCGGCCGCGGGCGCGAGGTAGTCGTGCACCGGTTTCTGCAAACGCGCGTCGACGCGCGGCGAGACGGCGAGATGACGCGCGGCGACGGGACGGCCCATCGCGCCGTTGATTTGAATCTGCTGCGGCACCGCTCCTTCCGTCGTAAACGCCGCCTCGACGAGCACTGCCTCGCGCGCCGCGAGCTGCCGCGCCCACGGCGCGCCGCGGATGATGCCGCGCGCCAGCGTCGCGCCCCATTTCTGGCGCGCGGCCGCCTCGGCTGCAAGCGCGCTGACGTCGGCCGAGCGCACGCCCGCTTCATCCGACGCCGCGGCCGCTGCCGCTTCCTGCACGGCGCGGTCGGAGACGTTGCGGTTGTCAGCGTTGAGCGCGCGCAGGCGTTCGAGCGTCGCGCGCGACGCCTGCAGATGCGCCGCCGCCTGATCGCGCTGCGCGAGCGCGGCCGCGTACTGCGACGCGCTGTTCACGAGGTCGGTGACGTCGACGACCGTCGCGTTGCCGATCGCGATCGACGTCGCGCGCGATGCTTCCTGCAACTCGACGATGGTGATGCCGTTGTTCTGCGCGGTCTCCTTCGACATCGACACCGAGGATTCGTCACTCGTGGTTTTCGCAGGTTCGGGCGCCTCGGGCTTCGGGGAACAAGAGAAAGCAAAAAGCAAAAAGCAGAAAGCAAAAAGGCTCTGCCAGTTCGATTTCGGTCTTCGGAGATTTGGCTTCTGCTTTTTGCTTTCCGCTTTTGTCATTTCTGCTTTCTGCTTTTTGCTTTCTGCTTTTAGATGGGTTGTTCGACGGCGGACTCCACGGCCACGCGCGCGCGGTGCAGATCGAACCATGCGGCCCAGCGGTCGATCTCCGCGAGCGCGGCTTCGACTTCCTGATTGCGCAACGTGAGGCGATCGATCTCTCCCGCTTCGAATTGCTTTCGCATCGATGTCACGAGCGCGTTTTTACTCGACACGATGCGCTCGGCTTCGTCAAGGCGCGCGCGGGCGCTCGCTTCGTTCGCGAGCGCGGTGTCGAGATCGCCCAGGATCTTTGCTTGCAGTTGGAGAAGCTGCGCCGCGGCGGTCGCGCGTTTCGCTTCCGCCTCGGCGATGGGACCTTCGTGGCGATTGAAGACCGGCAGCTCCGCCGATGCGCTGATCGCCCATCGGAATGCGCCCTGGTCCCAGCCGATGCCGGGCGCGAGATGGACGTCGGGATATTGCCTTTTGATCTCGAGGCGCAGCGCCTGCTCCGCGGCGTCGTAGCGCGCGAGCGCGGCGAGGACATCGGGACGCGCGGTCAATGCGAGCGTGCGTAAACGATCGATGTCCGCGATCGCGCGCGGCTCGGGCAAGGAGAGATCGAGCGGCGGCAGCGACGCGCGCGCGACGCCGATCGATGCGGCGAGCGCGGCTTCGCGTTCCGCCGCGCGTCCTTCTTCTTCACGGAGCAGCAGGCGCGATGAGCGATCGTCGGCGCGCACGCGTGTGACGTCCGGCTGCGCCGCCTCCCCCGCGGCGAGCCGTTTCTCGATCATCGCGACGATCTCTTCGCGCAAGGCAACTTCGCCGCGCCGCAGCTCGGCGAGCTTCTGCGATGTCGCGAGATCGACGGCCGCATTCGCTGCGCGCGTGCGCACGTTCCACACCGCCTGATCGACATCGGCAGCCGCTGCGGCGGTGAGCGCTTTGGCCTGCGCTACGCGCGCGCCGCGTTTGCCCGCCGTCTCGAACGGGATGTCGAGCGACAGCGTCGTCACCCACGGATCGCCGTTGCCGCCGGTCGCCTTGTGCTCGACGCCGGCGGTCGCGGACGGATTCGGCCGCTCGGCAGCCGTGCGCAGCGCGGCGCGCGCGGTGTTCCACTCCGCGCGCGCGACGTCGAGATCGGGATGCAGCGCGATCGCGGCGAGCGTGAGCATCTCCGGCGTCCAGCGCGGAGGCGGCCACGCTGTTTCCGGATGCTGTTGCGCGATCAACTCGCGCACGGCCGGCGAGTCGACGCCGCGCGTCACGAGCGCAGCGGCGTTCGCCGCGGCCGAGACCGGCCGCGGCTGATAGTGCGCGCACGCGGCGAACGCAAAGAGCGCGATCGCCGCGCCCGCACACTTCATCAGTGCTTCTTCTCCTTCTTTTCTTTCGCTTTCTCGGCCGCTTCCTTCGCGGGCGTCTCATGCTGCACGGCGACGATCGAGCCGTCGTTGGCGTTCACGAGAATCTCGGTGATGTCGGTCTTGCTGGTCTTGATGTCGAAAGACCAGACCAGCTTCCCCTTTTCGTTCTCGAGCTCGGCGCTCTGGATCGTTCCCGGCGCTTTCGCCAGCGCGATCTTCTCGGCCTGCGCGCGCGTGAGTTTCGGTTTGGAGGATGACGTCTTTGCAAATGCGAATGTGGACAGGAGAACTGCGAGGGTGAGGACGAGGATCTTTTTCATGTGGCACATCATCCACATCGGAGCTGAATGCAGCATAAACGCAACGCGTCTTCCCGCGCCCGAGCCCGCGCCCGCTTCCGCGCCCGGGGTGGGGGTGTTGTCGCTTCGCTCATCCGCCCACCCCGGGCGCGGGAGCGGGCGCGGGCTCGGGCGCGGCTCGGGAAAGAGCATTGCGGGAAGAGCATTTATCTCCGCGTCATATTTGGTGCGCTACCGTGCGTCCATGAAATCGCGTTTCGCGCTCGTCTTCATCCTGATCCTCGGTCCGCATTTGTTCGCGGCGAATCCGGGCAAAGCGGTGGTCAACGAGGTGAAGCGCTATGGCTCCGATGCGGTATCGATGCTGCGCGCGCCGCTGCATTGGGATGAGCGGATGTGGAGAAAGGTCGCGATCATCAGCGCGGCGGATGCGGCGGCGTTCGCGGCCGATGAATCGATCGCCGATGCCATGCAGCGCAATCGCAGTCACTTCAGCGACGAATTCGCGAAGAACCTCACGCCGTTCGGCGGCGGGCGCGCGCTACAACTCTCCGCCGCCACCGCACTCCTCGGCCTGGCAACGCACAACACGAAGCTCCGCGACACCGGACGCGATGCGATCGAGGCATCGATCTTCGCCGCCGGCTTCATCACGCCCGCGATCAAGCGCGTCGCCGGGCGCAGCCGCCCGAACGCCGGCGAAGGCGCGTTCGCATTCGATCCGCTGAGCAAGAACGAGTCGTTCCCATCGGGACATGCGACCAACGCGTTCGCCGTCGCGTCGGTGTTCGCCGCGCACTCCGACGGCTGGGTCGTGCCGACGATCGCGTACACGCTCGCAACCGGCGTCGCGGTGTCGCGCATGAACGACAACGTGCACTGGGCATCCGACGTCATCGCCGGCGCCGCGATCGGCACGGCGGTCGGACGCTCGATCGTCGCCCGGCACAAGCGCGCGGCGACGACCAGCGCGAATCCGTCGCGCATCGATTGGACGATCATCCCGGTGCGCGGCGGCGTGGCGTTTCAGGTTTGGATCCCCGTCGACAGGATCACGCATGCGTTTGCTGCTCGTTGAGGACAATCCGAAGGTGGCGAGCTTCGTCGCCCGCGGATTGCGCGAGCAGGCATTCGCCGTCGATGAAGTCGCGAGCGGCGAAGACGCGCTCGATCAGATTGCGATCAACCCGTACGACCTGATCGTGCTCGACCTCGGATTGCAGGGCGCGATCGACGGGATGGAAGTCTGCCGCCGTCTGCGCGCGAGCGGCTCGCGCGTGCTGATTCTCATGTTGACCGCGCGCGACGCGACCGCGGACCGCATCGCCGGACTCGACGCCGGCGCGGACGACTACCTCGCGAAGCCGTTCGCGTTCGGCGAGCTCGTCGCGCGCGTGCGCGCTCTGTTGCGCCGCGGCCAGGTCGCCACGCCGTCGGTCCTCGAAGTAGGCGATCTTCGCGTCGATACGTCCGCGCAGCGCGTCGAGCGCGGCGGACGGGCGATCGAGCTGACGACGAAGGAGTATGCGCTGCTCGAATTCTTCGCGCGCAACGCGGGACGCGTGATCGGCCGCGGAGAGATCTCGGAGCACGTGTGGGACGAGAACTTCGATCCGATCTCGAACCTGATCGAAGTCTACGTGCAGCGGCTGCGGCGTAAGCTCGGTGCGCCGGCGATGCTGCACACGCGGCGCGGCGCCGGCTACGTGCTGCGCGAGGAACCGTCCGATGCTTAGCGTGCGCACGCGGCTGACCGCATGGTCGATCGCCGCGACCGCGATGTTTCTCATCGTGTTCGGCGTCGTCACGTACGCGCTGCTCCTGCGCGTGTTGCAGCGCCGCATGGATGCCTCGCTCGTCGAGACCGCGCTCTCGTTCGAGCACGCGCTGCGCGTCGAGCGCGCAACGGATACGCGGCCGCTCGAAGACATCATCGCCGAGGAGACGGCGGAGCTGCCGTTCACCGACGCGCCGCTCATCGTGTTCCGCGAAAAGGGCGAAATCGTTGCCGCGCCGAAGCACTCCGAGATCGTGCAGCGATTGCAACAGATCGCGAGCCGCGGACGCGGATTCGTCACGCTCGATCCCGGCACCGACGACGCGATGCGCGTCTTCACCGGACCGATCACCGTCGACGGACGCATGTTCCTCGTCGTCGTCGCGCGCCGCCTCGACGACCAGACCGAATTTCTCGAAGCGATCCGCGCGGTGCTGTTCATCGGCATTCCGATCTGGATCGCCATCGCCGGCGCACTCGGCTACTGGCTCGTGCGCAAGACGCTGCAGCCGGTGCTGGAAATGAGCGAGGAGGCCGCGGCAATCGGAGCATCCGATCTCACGCGGCGGATTCCCGTGCGGCACGCCGAGGACGAGCTCGGACATCTCGCGGTCACGTTCAACGCGCTGCTCGAGCGTGTGCGCGCGGTGCTCGTACAGCAGCGGCGATTCATGGCCGATGCATCGCACGAACTGCGCACGCCGCTGGCGATCGTGCGCGGAGAGGCCGAGGTCGCGCTGTCGAAAAGGGAGCGCAGCGCGGGCGAGCTGCGCGAGTCGCTCGAGGTGATCGAGCAGGAGAGCCGGCTGTTGTCGTCGGTCATCGACGATTTGTTCCTGCTCGCGCGCGCGGACGCCGGCCAGGCGGTGCTCGCGCCGACGACGTTCTATCTCGACGAACTGATTACCGAAGTGGTGCGCTCGCAGCGCACGCTCGCGGCGAAGAAATCGATCGGGATCGCGTCGAGTCTCGCGCCCGAAACGACCATCCATGCTGACGAACGTCTGGTCCGCCGCATGCTCATGAACCTCATCGACAACGCGGTGAAATACACACCGGAAGGCGGACGCGTCGAAGTCGCGCTTTGTCCGCGCGACGATGCGTTCGTCATCACGATCGCCAACAGCGGACCGCCGATCGCGGACGACGTACGCGCCCACATCTTCGAGCGCTTCTATCGCGGCAATCCATCGGCCGGTGAGGGCGCAGGGCTCGGACTTCCGATCGCACAGAGCATTGCCGAGCTGCACGGCGGACGCATCGATGTTTCGAATGAAGACGGAAACGTATTTAGGGTGGTGCTAGGATCGAGCTCATGAGAATTGCTCTGCTTCTTGCTCTCAGCGCTTCGCTCAATGCCGCAACGAATTACGCAGTCCGCACGATCGCGCTGCCCGGCGGATCGGATCGCGGGATCGCGATGGACTACCTCGCCTACGACGCGTCGACGAAGTCGCTGTGGGTGCCGGCCGGCAACACCGGCGCGGTCGACGTGCTCGACACGAAAACCGGCAAGACCCGCCAGATCGCGGGACTGCCGACGAAAGAGATCACGACCGGCGAGCGGAAGCGCGTCGTCGGTCCGTCGTCGGCGTCGGTGGGACGCAACGTCGTGTACGTCGGCAATCGCGCCAACTCGTCGGTCTGTGCGTACGACTCGCGTTCGCTGAAACAGCTGCGCTGCGCGACGATCGACGCGATGCCGGACGGCGTCTCGTTCGTCTCGCCGTCGAATGAAGTGTGGGTGACGACGCCGCGCGATCAATCCATCCGCGTGCTCGACGCGAGCACGCTCAAAGAGAAAGCGAAGATCGCGTTGGACGGCGCGCCGGAAGGCTACGCGGTCGATGCGAAGCACAAAACGTTCTTCACGAATCTCGAGGACAAAGACGAGACGCTGGCGATCGACGTGCAGACGAAGAAGACGACTGCGCGCTGGAAGAGTGCATGCGGCGAAGCGGGCCCGCGCGGGCTCGTGATCGCGCCCGACGGAAAGTTCCTCTTCGTCGCCTGCACCGACAAAGTCGAGTCGTTCCGCCTCGGCGCGAAGCCGGAGCTGTTGTCGTCCGCCGATACCGGCGCCGGCGTCGACTCGTTCGATTTCTCGCAAGGCATGCATCAGTTGTTCGTCGGTGCAGCGCGAACGGGACAACTGACGATCATCGACGTCGACAGCAGTGGTCATCTCAAATCGTCGACCCAGGTGACGACGGCGCAAGGCGCACGCAACGGAGTCCTCGCGGGCGGCACCGTCTACCTCGCGCATTCGCAGGGCAGCGAGTTGATCGCCGTGTCGAGGAGCACGAAGTAACGGAGGCGAGCATGAAAAAACCAGCCGGGGACCAATCGGCATCCGAGCGGATCGACAAGAAAATCGTCGACCTCGGCGACTGGCGCGGCGAGGCGCTGGCCCGGATGCGCAAGCTCATCCAGGAAGCAGATCCGGACGTCGTGGAAGAGTGGAAGTGGGTCAAGCCGACGAATCCCGGTGTTCCTGTTTGGTCGCACAACGGGATCATCTGCACCGGCGAGTCGTACAAGTCCGCCGTGAAGCTGACGTTCCCGAAAGGCGCTTCGTTGAAGGACCCGGACAGGCTTTTCAACGCGAGCCTCGAAGGAAACGCACGGCGCGCGATCGACATCCATGAAGGAGACGAGATTGACGCGAATGCGTTCAAGGCGCTCATCCGCGCCGCGGTCGCTCTCAATACCACCGGCGAAAAGCCGAGGCGCGTGAAGAAGTAGCTCACGGCTGCACGCGCAGCGTGAGCGGCATCGGCCGGTCCGGTACCGCTGTCGCGATCTCGCGGCTGAAGCGCAGCGTCGTGCCGTCGAACGTCCATGCGCCGTCGCTGCAGCGCGAGCGCGTCTCGATCGACTTTCCCTCCCGTACGCGGAGCGCGTTCGCCGTCGCCTCCGTCTCCGCGCGCGAGCGGAACGCGCGGCGCCAGAACGAGGAGACGTCGACGCCGAGGTCGTTCATCGGCGCGTTCACGTCACAGCGCGTCTCTTTGAACAGCGATTCGGCGATGCGGCGATCATGTTCGATCGAGTCGGCCAGCCACTTCGTCGGAAACATCTGCGCGCTGTTCTCCCAATACGACGCGGCCTGATATTGAAACGCATCGAGCATCCGCCGCACGTGATCGCGCGACTGCACTTCGCCGAGCCACGCCGGCGCCGGCAGCGGCATTTTCCACGCGACCGCGTTGATCATGCGCGCCATCGCGAACGCCGCCGTCTGTTCCATCATCTGCGGCTGCGGGTCGATCGAGCGCGCGAGGTTCCACACCGCGCGCAGGTCCTCCCATGCCGCCGGATCGTTTGCGCGCGCCTTCGCCAGAGCGCCGGCGACGAGCGACCGTGCCGCCGTCATCTGCACCACGCGCCGCGCCGATGTTGCCTGGTCGCCGATCTCGCCGATTCCGCCGGGGCGCTCCCACACGATCGGCTCGCGCAGCAGCAGCTCGCGCATCGCGGAGACATCGGGAAGCGCCGGCATCGCGCCGATCGTGAGCTCGCGCCGCGCGATCTCGCGCGCGACGAATTCGTCGACCGATTCATTCTTCGGGAGCGATTTGACGAGCGTCGTCAGCTTCACCGATGCGGCATTCGCGCGCAGCGGCGGCAAACGATCGCCGACCGATTCGAGCGTCCCCAGCCCGCCCGGCCACGGACGCGCGGCCGAGGTGGCGACGGCGGCCGGAGTACGGAACCAGGAGACGACCCAAATGAGGAGCGCGATGACGGCGACGATCAGGAGCAGTTTCTTCATCGTTCGTTCAGATTACAGGCTCGGCAATTGCTTGTCGCTCGCGCCGAGGGAGGAGCGATGAAGCAGTTCTTGATTGCGATCGCGATGACGGCGAGCGTCTTCGCGCAGGACACGACACCTGCAAAACCCGTTGCAAAACTATGGACCAGCAGCATTGGCGCCGGCCTCGCGATCACGAGCGGCAACACCGACACGCAGAACTACAACTTCTCGTTCACGACGAAATACGATCCGAAGACGCGCTTCGTATTCAAAGCGGACGCGCTCCTGCTGCGCGGCTCGTCGAACGGCGACACGACGGTTGACCGCGCGGCGGCATCCGCGCGCGAAGAGTATTCACTCTCCGATCGCACGTTCACGTTCGCCGAGGTTTCGTATTTGCGCGACCCGTTCAAAGACATCGACTCGTTGATTGCTCCGGTCGCCGGCGCGGGCTATCGCATCCTCAAGAGCGACACGCGCAACCTCACCGTCGACGCCGCAGCCGGCTTTCAGATCGAGAACAACGCGGCGTTCGGCCGCACGACCAGCGGAGCGTTGAAAGCCGGTGAGGATTTCGACTGGGCGCTGTCGAAGACCAGCAAGCTCACGCAGAAATTCACGGCATTGTGGAAGACCAACGACTTCGGCGACGCGCTCTATCACTTCGACGCCGGCCTCACGACGTCGGTGATGACGCGCCTCGAATTGAAAGTCGCATACGCGTACGACTACAAAACGCGGCCGCCATCGGTGACGGTCGCGAAGGGCGACAGCGCGTTGTTTGCGGCGCTCGTGTTCAAGTTCTGAGCTATCGTCCCGGAACGGCGATGACCGGTTCTTGATAACGATAGGTCTTCGGAACTTCGAAGTCGCTGTCCCGGACCGTCGCCGTAGCGGGTTCGCTGATTTTGCGCACGGTTGATTGCGTCAGGATCGCACCGTTCTCGATACGCCTCGAGACATCGAGCTCGAATTGCGTTGCGCTATTGGTAAGCGGCGCCAGAATTTTCTGTAACGCGGCGTCCACTTCGTCGAGACCTGTAATGAGTGCAACCGGCTTCCACGGCAGATCCGTTGGATAGGGTGGGCCGGTACGCACGCGAATCTCGCCCCACACTCGGCAATGCAGCCTTTGGCCGCTGTACGTCGTCTGAAAGCGATAAGAAAACGGAATGCGCGTTAATTCGCCTTCAGTGGTTGAGGATACTTTCAATCCGGACACTTTGATGGCCTTCCGGTCAGGCCCGAATCCAAACAGCATGCTGTTCAAGGCCGAGCCATTCCAATCAGCCAGCCGAAACCACGTTTCATTTTCGCTGTTCAGCGAGATGACATCGCTACCCTTGCCGATCGCCGCGGTCAGCACAGTAGGCTCGTCATGATGAGCGGCGTAATTGATGCGCCACCGAGACCCGTCTACCAGTGCGACGCCCTCGGTTCGCCCGCCATATGAACCCTCAGTGGTCGCTGAAAAGCTATACAACACCGCCGCATCGCACTCCGGCTTCGCGGCGGCCACCGCCACGAAACTGACGAGAATCGCTGCAAGACGAGAATATCGAACGCGCATCACTCGCATCCACCCGATTACATCCTAGGAAACCTCTGCACAAGTGGAGGACAGGCAATCCTGCCTGTCCTTTTGGATCGCTCGCGGAAAGGCCGGACAGGCAGGATTGCCTGTCCTCCACGAGTCCGGCGGCTTGTGCAGAGGTTTCCTAGAAGCATGGTATACGTATACCGTTCACGATGCATTCGTGATAGCTCTCCCCCACAATCTCCACCTCGCCCCAGGGCGTGCCATAAATTGGACTGCCGCCCGAGCCGCCATCAGGCGGTTCAAACGGGTTGAAAATCGGCGGATGCCATCCCCAACCGAGGGGCGGTACGCGTTCCTGGCCGCAAACGCGTGCAGCACAGCACTCAGACGGAAGATTGTTGCTTCCTTCACCGGTCGCGACACATGCAGCCAATGCGATGTTGCATCCTTCGCAGATCACCGATTGCAAGCCCAGCCAACTGAGCGCATTGCAACCGAAAGTCTCAAAGCATGCATCATGCGTATCGCAGCAGTTTCCCCTTGTCGTACAACTTAAATCGTCAAACGGCCAGTCACACCCGTACTGGTCGTTTGTTTTCAGGACCCACTTCCCATTGGAGATGTGTCCGCGTTTGATTGCGCGAACGATGTCCTTTGCCGAGTGGACCATCTCTTCAAGCGTTCGCATCGTCAGGCGATCAACACGCCTCGACATCGAATAGTGCTGAAGTCCTCGATACTCCCATTCGAGATATCTCCCGTCCGGCTTCACGACCGGGAAATCACTCTGAAAGATCGCGGTACCGTCTGTCTCGGTGATGGTCACATGGATGCTACCGTCAGAAAGAACGACACCATCCACGTCGACGGAAACGAAGTGCTCATGAACGCGATCAATTGTGGGCAAACGAGCAGCGCCATCATCTGTCTGCGCAGAAATCGGCACGACGAACATCAAAAGACAAAGAACCGGAACGGTCAGCAGCACTCGCATAGGTGCCTCACTTACGCAAGGCAATATGTCCTAATCGTTATCTCCAGCCTATGATGATCATCACGGGTTGCTGTGAGCAGGATCAAGAACCCGTGAAGGTATGTCACACCGACTGTCAGCGTTTTCGCGCTTTGTCGATCAAGGCGCGGACCTTGGCCATGGTTCCACCATTCACCTCACCGACATATCTTTCATTCCGGTCGTAGACGCGCACATAGGGTAGTGCCGAGACGCGAAATTGTCGCAGCGCCTGCTGGCTTGCGGGCGTTCTGCCTTCCCTCAGCTCTACTGTGCGAAGCGCGACGTCGGAGCTTTCAAAAACGACCCACTCCAAATTGGCGATGAGCAGGTAGCACGACTCACAACGGTCGGCCCAGAGGCTGACAACGGTGATTTTTCCACCCGCAAGATCGCGTTTGAGATCAAGCGAGGCATCGCGCGGGATCGCGCGGATATCGAGCCGTGCGCGTTCGCTCTGCGGAATGCGTTGCAGCTTCGGGTCTTCGGAGAGCCGGATATCGAATCCCAGTTTCTTGAGCGGCAGGCGGACCTCTTCCATGGTCAAGGCGCGCGTGGCATCGATTCGCACGTGGCTCGACATGGCGTCGAGCGTGACGTTCGTAACGCCCGGCAGTTTCTTCAGCGTCTTGATTGCCCGATCGGCGCACGAGTCACACTGCGCTCCGACAATCTCGAATTCCAGGCTCGCCGGCTGCGCCGCCAGAGTCATCGTGGCAAATAGAACCGCGAGAACGAGGCTCCTCATGGACCTTCAGAACAGCTGCGCCTGTCGCCGGCATTCTATGGCCGGCAGCTTCACCACGCCACCTCTATATAATGAAATGATGACAGTCGTCTCTGCGTCGATTTTCCGCTCCGCTGCAGTCGCAGGGATCGTGGCGTTGGCGCTTGGCATCTTCGCGCCGACTTTTCTCTCCGGTTCCAACATCGGTCCCCTCTTCGGTGTTTTCTTTTCCGGACCGGCGGGCGCAGCATTGGGCGCCCTTTACGCAATCGGTAAGGCCGCGTTGGAAAAACGCGAGATGCGAATGGTGGTGAAATGGCTCGCGGGCGTCTGGATCGCGACCCTGCTCTATACGCTCTTCGCGTTGACGATCTCGCGGCTGCTTCCGATGATGTTCGTCGGTGTGCAAGTCGTGATTCTGGTCACGAGCGCAATCGTCTTCCGTGACCGCCGCTCGCGATCGATCATCCTCGCTTTGCTCACATTTATCCCTATCACGATTCTCTTCCCTCCCGTCATCCGCGCATGGTGGTCCCCTCAGTTGCAGCCGCGGTGGACAGGGCCCATTCCAAAATTCACCTTCATTCTCAACCCGCTCCTGGACGCCTCGCACCACGTGCCGGTTCTCGCGATTCACAAGAGCATGCTTCTTCTCGAATGGTTCGTCGCGATTTTGATCGCCCTCGTTCTCTGCTTCGTAATCGAACGGCGGAATGGCGGGCACGATCCGGCCGTTCGCACCGCGTGATGCGCCGGCTCATCCTGATCCTCGTTCTCGCGTCCTCCACGACCCTCGCGGCCGATACGCTCACGTTCAAAGTGACGGGCATCGACTGCGCGGCATGCGGTCCTCCGCTGGTGAACGCGCTGAAAAAAGTCGACGGCGTCGCAAAGGCGAGAGTCGACACGAAGGCGATGACGGCGACGGTCGACGGCGCGTCGCTCGATCGCGAGAAGTTGCGCGCGGCGGTGTCGAACGCGGGATTCGTCGCGACGTTCGCGGGCGAGCAGCCGCGCGACATCGAGCCGCTGCCGGCCGACGTCTTGAAGGCGCTGGACATCGTCACGTATGAGGATGGGAAGCGCGTCGATCTCGCGAAGGCGATGGCGCCGGGGAAAGTGACGATCGTCGACTTTTACGCGGACTGGTGCGGCCCGTGTCACGTACTCGAGGCGCGGCTGCAGCATCTGATGCAGGGCAAGGCGAGCGTCGCGCTGCGGCGCATCAACATCGGCAAGTGGGACAACGACGCGGCGAAGCAGGCGACCGAGTTGCGCGCCGCCGCGCTGCCGTACATTCGCGTGTACAACGCCAAGGGCAAGTTCGTGACCGCGGTGACGGGCGGGATGTGGGACGAAGTGCTGGCCGCGATCGAGAAGGCGGAGCGGTGATGCGCGCACTGCGCTGGCTGTTCGTGCTCGCCATGCTCGCGCCGCATGCATTCGCCTGACCCGCCTGAGCGAATCCCAACCTCTCCGGCGGAGGGGCAAGCGAAACGATTCCGGCGCCCGGCCAGTGGTCGATCTCGACTTCGTTCGCACGCGGCACGTTCAACACCTCGCACGTCGCGACGTGTCCCGAGGTCGCGCCGGAATGCGCGACGATCGCGATTCCCGATCACGAGCATCACGTGAGGCTCACGCTCACGCACGCGGAGCTCGACGCGACGTACGGTCTCCGCGCCGGCGTCGCGATGTCGCTGCGTCTGCCGTATGACGTGAAGGACCAGCGCGTGCACTACACGACGCTGACCGGCGCGCCGTTCACGCCGCCGTATGGCGACATCCATCACCGCACCGAAACGCTGCGCGGCCTCGCCGACGGCGATCTGCTCGTGCTGTGGCAGCCGGCGCGCGACTGGAGCTTCGGATTCGGAACGACGCTGCCGTTCGGGGATACCGTTCCCGATCCCGTCGAGCTCGGACGCGAGGGAAAGAAGCACGAGCACATCCAGTTCGGCAGCGGCGTCTTCGCGCCGGAAGTCGAGATCGGGTTTCATACGGCGCGCGTGTCGGCGATCGTGCACGCGACGATCCCGCTCAGCGAGAACGACGAGGGATTCCGCGCGCCGAAAAACTTCCGCTGGAGTGCGGGACCGTCATTCAACATCGCGCGCGTCCGCGCCACGCTCACCGCGGCCGGCCAATATCAAACGATCGGCCGCTGGAACGGCGAGACCGACGAAGGCACCGGCTTCTCGAACGGCGGACTGCGGCTGCAGCTCGCGATTCCCGCGCCGCGCGGCGTGACGATCACGCCCTCGGTTTATCGCGAGCTCTACTCGCACGGATTCAACGACGAGACGTTCTCGCAGGGAACGACGGTCGGGGTGACGGTCACGAGAATGTTCGGACGCTGATCCACCCGCGGTAGAGCCTCCTGGCCTCCTGGCCTCCGAGCCTCCCGGTCTCCTGGCCTCCTCGCCCTCCTGGCCTCCTGGCCTCCTGGCCTCCTGGTGGAGGACAGGCAATCCTGCCTTTACGCGTTCTCTCTGCGCCGATCTCAGGAGGACAGACAAGATTGTCTGTCCTCCACTGGCTCAGAGGCTCCACCAGGAGGCCGGGAGGCTCGGAGGCTCGGAGGCCCGGAGGCTCGGAGGCCGGGAGGCTCGGAGGCCGGGAGGCTGCCACTACCGGATGCCGCCCAGACCGCCAGGCGCTTCTCCGGATGTCCCCAATTTACGTGACACGCATCAGTTCCGAGCGTATATTGACGAACCTAGCAATCAGTCGAGCCGCGTTCACGCAGGTCCGCGGCTACGGTCCGCTTTTTCATAGGAGGTCGAGTCATGGCACTTCGTCGCCACGTTGCATTTGCATTCGTGTTGATCCTGTTGTCGGCCGTCGCACAGGCGGCGGGCGTTCATTCCGGCGATTCAATCGCGGTTCGAGACTTCGAGTCGAGCCGGATGGATCGTCCCTTCCACGTCGAAAACCGGCGGGCAAGCGCATCGCTCCGCCCGATCGGCTCACGCGCGAACATCCGCGTCGAGCGCACGGAAGGAATCGAAACGGTCGTCGCCAAGAGCCGCGCCGACGTCGAGGCAATCGCCTACGACATCGCCGAGACCCGGGGCGTCGTCGCGACGATCCGCGAGCATGGCGGAATTCGCTTCTTCACCGGCAATCCGGCCAACGATCTCCGGATCTCCGCGCCGCTCGTCATCGACGCCCTCGGCCGTCCATCGGTCAGCGCGCGGTGGGAGCTGACGGCCTCCGATCCGCAGGGCCATCGCGTAATGCATCTCGCCATCGATGACGCGGGGCTGCAGTATCCGATCACCGTCTCCTATCGCCCCGGCTCCGGCGAGCGTCCCTCGCTCGAGAACGTGCGGCCGTCGAATCCGGTCGCGAACGGCACCGGCGCGATCAGCGGCAGAGTCACCGACTCCTCCACCAATCAGCCGATCGTCGGCGAGTTCGTGCAGGTCTACGACCACGACGGCAACTTCGTGACGTACGGCGTGACCGACTCGAACGGCAACTACACGACCGCCGACGGACTCGACACCGCCTCGTACTACGTCGTCGCGATCGCGTTCGACTACGTCCACGAGGTGTACAACAACATCGTCTGCAACGGCTGCGACCCGACCACCGGCACGGCGGTCAGCGTCACCAACGCCGAGACCACGCTCAACATCAACTTCGCGCTGGCTCCGTACTACGCGCATGTGACCGGAACGATCCTCAGCGGCACGGCGCCGCTCGAGAACGTGCCGGTGATCTTCTACGACCACAACGGCGACGCCGTCGCGGGCACGAACAGCGACGCGAGCGGCTTCTATGACGCGCAAGTTCCGGCCGACGGAACGCCGTTCAAGGCGCGCACCTTCAACTATCTCTATCCCGTCGCCGACCAGCTGTACAACGGCATCACCTGCATCGCCTGCAACATCTCCTCGGGCACGGCGATCAACGTCACCCCCGGCGGCGTGACCAGCGGCATCAACTTCAACCTCAGCGCCGGCGGAGAGATCTCCGGCACCGTCACCAACGCCGACGGCGTCGGCATCTACCAGGCCAACGTCGACGTCTACAGCAGCAGCGGCGCGCACATCGTCACCACGCAGACCGATCCGTCCGGCTTCTACACGGTCGTCAACGGCCTCACCGCCGGCAACTACTACGTGAAGGCGTCGGCGTTCCAGTACGGAACGAAGCTGTACAACAACATCCCCTGCGCGAGCTGCTCGGTCACGAGCGGCAACGCGGTGGCCGTCACCGCGGGACAGATCACGAGCAACATCAACTTCTCGCTGGTCTCGAACATCGTCGCGGTGTCGGGCCGCGTGACGGATGCGACGACAACGAGCGGCCTCAGTGGCGTGCTCGTTCTCTTCTACACCACGTCCGGCCAGCAAGTCGCCCTCGGCGTCACCGACAGCAGCGGCAATTACTCGACGAACGTCGAGTCCGGAAACTACTACGCGCGTACCGACAACGGCGGGAACAGCGGCTATCTGCAGCAGCTGTACAGCAACATCGACTGCGCGGGTTGCAACGTCACGACCGGCACGCAGATCCACGCCGTCGCCGGAACGCCCGTCACCAACATCAACTTCGCGCTGCGCTCGAACGGCGGCCACATCGCCGGACGCGTGACCGACGCCGACAGCGGCAACGGCATCGCGTTCGCCTCGGTCGCGGTCTACAACAGCACCGGCGTGTTCGTCACGTACGGCAATGCCGACTCGAACGGCGACTACACGTCCTTCGACGAGTTGCCCGCCGGCACGTACTACGCGACCGGCTGGGCCAACGGCTTCGCCACGCAGCTCTACAACGGCATCAACTGCGCGAACAACACCTGCAACGTCACCACCGGCACCGGCATCACGGTGACGGGCGGACAGACCACCTCCAACATCAACTTCGCGCTGACGCTGCCGATCGCGCGCATCACCGGAAACGTCTCGGCGGCATCGGACAACTCACCGCTTGCGAACGCGGCGGTCGTGATCTACGACAACAGCGGCAACGCGGTGGCAAGCACGCAGACCGACGCCGCCGGCAACTACACGGCGTCGCTGTCGAACGCCGGAACGGTCTACGCCATCGCGTCGGCCGCCGGTTTCGCCGATCAGCTCTACAACGGCCGCGCATGCAACGGCTGCGATCCGACGACCGGTGATCCGATCACCGCGACGATCGGAGCAGTCACGCCGAACATCGACTTCCTGCTGCAGACTGCCGCGTGCGGCAACTTCGTGATCTCGCCGTCGACCCTGCCAGACGGCACGGTCAGCGTCGCGTACTCCGCGCAGTTGACGACCAGCGGCGGAACCGGCACGGTCACGTTCTCCGTGACGTCCGGCAGCCTCCCCACCGGTATCTCGCTCAACGGCTCGACCGGCTTGATCAGCGGCACTCCGACGGTCGCCGGCACGTTCAGCGTCGTGATCACCGCCTCCGACTCGGCGAGTGGCTGCATCGCGGCGCGCTCCTACGACATCGACGTGGCGCCGGCCCCCGGCTCGACCACCACGGTTCTTCACGTCGTTCCGAACCCGGCAACTTACGGCGACGTCGTGACGCTGACCGCAACCGTCAGCCCCGACAACGCGACCGGCACCGTCACGTTCAAGCAGTGCAACAACCCGTCCGACTGCACCCTCGGCACGACGACGCTCGGAACCGCGTCGCTGCCCGGAGCCGATCCGAACACGGCGGTGCTCCAGGTTTCGACCTTCACCGCGGGATTGCATGCAGTGTTCGCGGTGTATGGAGGCTCCAGCAGTCCGCACTTCGACTCGTCGACGTCGGACGTCGTCTCCCTCGTGGTCGACAAGTACGCTCCGAACATCAACTGGCCGACGCCTGACGACATCACCTGGGGCACGCCGCTCAGCGGAACGCAGCTGAACGCGACGGCAACCGGTGTGAACGGCGCGTCTCTGGCCGGTTCGTTCGTCTACTCGCCGGCCGCGGGCACCGTGCTCAACGTCGGTGCGGCCCAGACGCTCACCGTCCACTTCGCGCCGACCGATACGGCGAACTACAGCGAAGCCACATCGACGGTGCAGATCACCGTGGTGAAGGCCGATCCGGCGATCACCTGGATACCGGGCGCTTACACGTACGGCCAGCCTCTCGGCGCGGCGCAGCTCAACGCGACCGCAACGGGTGTCGACGGACAATCGCTCCCCGGCACGTTCACGTACGACCCGGCCGCGGGCACGGTGCTCAGCGCCGGTCAGCAGACGCTGACCGTGCACTTCGTCCCGACCGACTCCACGCACTACAACAACGCCGACAAGAGCGTCACGCTGAACGCGGCGAAGGCCGATCCGGTCTTCTCGAATCTCAGCGCGCCGTCGATCATCATCGGCACCGCGACCACGGCCATCAGCGGCAAGATCTCGCTCGGTGCCTTGATCCCGACGGGCAGCGTGTCCATCACGCTGAACGGCGTGACGCAGACCGCGACGATCGCCGCGAACGGAACGTTCTCCAGCGTCTTCGCAACCGGCTCGCTCGTCCCGCCGAGCTACACGATCGCGTTCAGCTATCCGGGCGACAGCAACTTCAACGCCGCCAGCGCGACGTCGACGCTGACCGTCCACTACAACACGACCGGCGAGAAGATCTCCAACGGTAACGGCGGCGGCAACAGCAGCCTCGGGTTCCGCGTCGTGGTCCTCAACGCCTCGAACCAGAACATCTCCGCGTCGTCGCTCCACGTGACCGCATACGGCGTGCGCCTGACCAGCAGCTCCACCTGGCTGCCGGCAACGCCGAACAGCGGCACCAGCCTCCTGTTCGACTACCAGAGCTCCGGCGGCGGCTCCTATCGCTTCAACCTCAAGACCAGCGGCCTCGCCGCCGGCAACTACGTCCTCGGCTACACCATCGGCAGCGACACGACGGTGTACACGATCTCGTTCACGGTCAACTAAGAGGTAGCTCACGCTTCAAAACACGCCGCCCCGCACCGAAAGGTGCGGGGCGGTCGTGTTTTGAAAGCAGAAAGCAGAAAGCAGAAATGGATCGTGATCTAAAGGACAGGACTCGCGAGTTTGCATTGCGCGTGATGCGACTCTGCTCGTCGATTCCGGCGAGTCGCACGAATGACGGAGTCGCGAGGCAACTGCTGCGCGCGGGGACCTCGCCCGGCGCGCACTTTCGCGAGGCGCTGCGCGCTCGCTCGAAAGCGGAGTACGTGTCGAAGATGAACGGCGGTTTGATGGAATTGGAAGAGACGTTGTATTGGCTCGAGATCGTGGAGGAAGCCGGCCTCGTACCTCTCACGAAGCTCGAAGCCCTCAAAACTGAAACCGACGAACTGATCGCCATCTTCATCTCTCTCATCAATAAATGGCGGCCCAAGTCACGATAACCATTTCTGCCTTCTGCTTTCTGCTTTCTGCTTTGATCCATGTAAACGAAGTCTGTACTCTCTCCATCAAACAGATAAGGAGTGAAAAAAAAGTGAAGCGCATATTGGTGGTTGCTCTTCTCACTGGTGCCTCGGTGTTCTCAGCAGTGGAAACCGCGCGGGCTGCACGCGTCGTCGTTCGGCGCGGACCGCGCGGTCACGTCACGCGCGTTCGCGTCACTACGCACGCGGGCTTCCCGCTGCGCCGCACGTTCCCGACCGTCGTGGTGCGTGGCCCCGCGGTGCGTGTTGCGCCGCGCGTGTATCTCGCGCCGCTCGCGTTCGGCGCGGCCGTTGTCGCTTCGCTGCCTCCCGCGACATCGCGTGTTTGGACGGAAGCGGAGACGCTCGAGCGTGAAGACGGCTGGACCGATTTCACGATGAACGTCGACAAGCGCGGCAAGCGCATGCTGCTGGAGATCGATCGCGGAGCGGCGCAGGTCAGCTTCGCCGAGGTCGTGTTCGAGAACGGCGACGCGCAGGTCGTCGACTTCAACGATCGCGTCCACGCGTCCGGCGTTTACTCGCTCATCGACTTCGCCGACGGCCGCAAGGTCGATCACGTCCGCATCGTCGCGAAGGCGGACACGAATCAGAGCGTGATCCGGCTGTATCTCGTGTCATGATCGCGCCCGCGATCGGATGAACGAATACAAGCTGAAACAAGTCATGGTCCGCGTCGCGAGACGCCTCGATCAGAAGGGCATCCTCACTTCGACCGACGGCAATCTCTCGGCGCTCCTGGACGACGGCGGCACGCTCATTACCCCTTCGGGCTCCTGCAAGGGATTGCTGGAGCCCGAACAACTCGTCCGCCTCTTCCGGGACGGCTCGCCGCGCTCGGGCCGTCCATCCTCGGAGATCGCGCTGCACCGGATGATCTACGCGAAGCGTCCCGACGTGCGCGCGATCATTCATGCGCATCCGCCGTACGCGACCGCGTACGCCGTCGCCGGCGTCGCGCTCGATCAGCCGATCTTGTCCGAGGCGATTCTGACGCTGGGGAAAGTGCCGGTGGCGTCGTATGCGATGCCGACGGCGGAGGAGCTCGCGCGCAGCGTCGAGCCGCTCGTTGAGCACCACGACGCGGTGCTGATGCGATTTCACGGCGCGGTTTGTTTCGCGCGCGACATCGAGCAGGCCTGCTATCTGATGGAGACGCTGGAGCACGTCGCGCGCATCGATTTCATCCGCCGCTCCCTCGGCTCGAACGAGCTGATTCCGCAGAGCGAAGTCGCACGCCTCGAACAGCTCCGCGCTGCGATGCGCATGCCCTGAAGCATCGATCCCGTCGTCAATGGGATTGATCCCATCCGCGATGGCATGAATCCCATCGTTTCTGGCATCGATCCCATCGATCCTGTTATTGATCCCATCGGCGATGGGATCGATCCCATCGATTCTGGCATTGATCCCATGGATTCTGTTATTGATCCCATCGGCGATGGGATGAATCCCGGGATTCTGGTATTTGATCCCATCGATGATGGGATGAATCCCGGGATTCTGGTATTTGATCCCATCGATGATGGGATGAATCCCAGGATTCTGGTATTTGATCCCATCATCGATGGGATCACCGTCCTCCGATGAGGACTCAATCCTACAAATTGAGTAAAGCGCCCTTTGTGGCGACCGCTGCCTCAGCGGTCGCGGCGGCGCGAAACGCGCCGCTGGCGCCGCCATCGGCGGCGCGGTGACCGCTGAGGGCAGCGGTCACCACATTTCGCGCGGCTATTTCTTCCGTTCCATCGCGCGTTTGAACGCCAGCGCCATCGCGCTCTCGCCGGCTTCGTCGTTCCGCTCGTCCATGTACTTCGTGTACTCCTCGCGGTCGGCGGCGGCCTTCGCGGCCTCGTGGCTGAGCGAGATGCGCTTGCGGCTCGCGTCGACACTCATGATGCGCACCATGAGCTTCTCGCCCGCGCGATGCGCCTGCGTCGGATCGCTGCCCGGCGGCACGGAGATCTCGGAGTTCGGAATCAGTCCCGTGAGTCCCGGCTCGAGCTCGATGAAGATTCCCGGCGCCGCGCCGTGATCGACCGTTCCTTCGACCACGCGGCCGATCGGATACCGCTGCGTCACGTTCTCCCACGGATCATTGGTCGCGACCGCGCGCAGCGAAAGGGAGAGGCGCTTCTTCGACGGATCGACTTCGCGCACCCAACCCTGCACCGAGGTTCCGATCGCAACTTCCGAATCGCCGGCCTTCACGCCATGCGGAAGCTGCGACACGTGCACGAGTCCATCGAGGCCCGGCTCCACTTCGACGAAATATCCGAAGTCGGTCGAGCGGACGATGCGTCCCGAGAACGGCGTTCCCGGCACAAAACGCTCGGCCACATCCGACCAGGGATCGGGCTCCGCGTCTTTCATCGACAGCGAAATGCGCTTGCCGTCGTTCTCGACCTTGATCACCTTCACGCGCACTTCCTGCCCGATCGCGACGACGTCCTTCGGATCGGTGACGCGGCGGCGGCTCATCTCGGAGACGTGCAGCAGGCCGTCGACGCCGCCGAGGTCGATGAATGCGCCGAACGGAGTCAGCGTCTTCACGCGGCCCGTCAGCTCCGCGCCCGGCACGATGCGCGCGCGCGTTTCCGCCGCGCGCTCCGAGGCGGCTTCCTTCAACAGCGCCGCGCGCGACACGACGATGCGTCGGCCGTCGTCGGAAACCTCGGTCACGCGAAACTCGAGCGTCTGATTGAGGAACGCATCGGGATTCTCGATCTTGCCGAGGGCGATTTGCGAGAGCGGGCAGAACGCGCGGAGGCCGCTCACGTTCACTTCGAAGCCGCCCTTGTTGCGGCCCGTGATTTTTCCTTCGACCGGCAGCCGGTTCTCGAACGCCGTGCGCAACTGCTCGAGCGATGCGCGCCCCTTGATCATCTTGCGCGACACGCGGATCTCCGCGCCGGTCTTCACGACCGTCGCCTCGATCGAGTCTCCGATGTCGAGTCCCTCGAGCTCGGCCGTGTCCAGCACCGCCTCGGAAGGTCCACCGTACGAGATGTACGCGTTGTCGCCCGAGATCGAGACGATCGTTCCTCTCAGAAGATCGCCCTGCTGCGGCGTTTTGAGCTCCAGGTTTTCCATCGCCTCCGCGAACGACGTAGCTTCGGCGGTTTCTCTCGACTGACTCATGAGGTGGTTGCTGCCTTTCAGTGATTGGTTCTCGGCCGTGAGAACGGTGAGGAGGCGTATCTTACTCGAACTTCCGTGCCTGCGTCACGACCGGGCCAGTCCGACAACCGGAGAGGGTTACAAAATATTTTACGCGCCTCACTCGACCCGGAACGTCACGTTCGCGAGCACCGGATCGCCGGCCGAGTACGCCTTGAGATTGTGTCCCTTGTCCAGCGCCTGGATCCATCCGATCGTCCACGTTCCCGACGGCGCGTGCTTCGGCACGACGATCTCTCCGACGAACAGGTTGCCCCCTTCAGTCACCTGACGGAACGGGAAGTAGATTCGCGTGTTGCTCGCGTTCGCCGGCGGCATCGACACGCCGCTGAGACTGGCGACGCCGCACTGATCGTCCGTCGCCTCGGCCGTGATGCGAATGACGCCGCCCTCGGCGTTCGAGACCACTTGCGGATCGAGCGAGAGCGAGACGATGACCGGCGGCGTCTTGTCGCATTCCTTGCCCGACACGTTCAAGTTGACCTGCGCGACCAGCTGATTGTCCGGACGCACGGTCGTCATATTGTTCGCCTTGTCCTGTAATTGGACCTGTTCGAGCTGCCATCCGCCGCATTCGAGACACGAGGGCGGATTCACCGGACACTGCCAGATATTGTTCGAGCCGAGGCGGCAGCCGAATCCGATGCGCGCCTGTTTCGTGGGACTGACGAACACGCCGCTGACGAGACTCACACCGCTCTTGTCGTCCTCCGCCTCCACGAATACTTCGTTCTTCTCGCCGGCCGTCATTGCCTGCTGATCGAGCCAGATCGCTTTCAGCGTCGGACCTTTCGAGTCCGACGCCGACGAGACGACCTTGAAGCTCGCCGTCGGCGGCAGGTTCTGACCGTATACGAGATTCGTCGAGTTGCCGGCGTTGTCGGAGAGCGAGAGATACTTCACCACCCACTGCCCTTCCGCGGCTTCTTTCGGAATCGTGAGGCGCGAGAGAAAACGGTTGCTGCCTTCCACTCCGTCGCTCTGACACGCGAAGCCCTGCTGCGCGCCGCTCGGACTGGCGACGACGCCGGAGATGCTTTTCACGCCGGAGATGTCGTCCGTGACCGCGACCGTGAACGTCGTCATCTCGCCGTCCTGCACGACCGGCGGAACGAACTCCGCGGCGAGGAGCCGCGGCGGCGTGACGTCGGAGTCTTCGTCGCGCTCGTTGTCGGGATTGTTCGGATCCGTCGCGCCTTCGTCGCCCGAGCCTTTCGAAGGCTGCGTCGACGGCGGCTTCGCCATTCCCTGCGCGGACGACGCGTTCGAGCGATTGATGCCGAGTGCGCTCGCGATCGGCTTCACCACCCGATCGAGGAGCGACGGAGGATTCGGTTTCGGAACCGGCGCGATCGGAGCGTTGCCGCCTGCGCCCGGCGTAGCATTCGCACTCGCCGGGAGGAGCCGAGCGGAGCGGAGAAGCTGCTCGTATCGCGCATCACGCGTACGCCCCGCGGCCGTGCTCGTCTGCGATGGCGACGTGACGACGTCGTCCATTCTCGACGACGCCGGCAGCGGCTGCGCATCGCCGGCGTTGACTTGCGGACTGGAGGGTGTTGCGCTGTTCGTCCCCGCTGCGACCGTCGGGGCGGACGGGCCCGCCACGCCGAACGAGCGAATCCGCAGCCACGCCGCGCTGGCGAACGCGACGCCGAGTACGATGAAGAACAAGGTCAGGAAGGAGATCTTTTTCAGTTGCCCACTCCGCGAACAAAGACCAGAACCATTATCGCATCGCTATTTCTTCTCGCGAGCGCCTGTTCTTCGTCTTTGCCTCCTGCTGACCCGCCCCTCACCCCCACGTCCGCACCTCCACCTCCCGAGCTCTCCACCATCATCGTCCCCATTCACGCATCGCTCGGCCCGCTTCTGCCCGAGATCGAGTCGCACGTTGAGAAGCAGCTGAGCGACACGGCGAAAGAGCGCGGCATCGACATCCGCTACGAAGTCACTCGCGATCCGCTGAAGCTGCAGATGATCGGTTCGGGTCTGCTCGCCAAGACGACCGTGCACTACGCGATGGAAGCATGCCGCGGAAAGTTTCCGTGCATCTCGTGCGGCTTCAAAGAAGGACGCCGCGAAGCGGACATCACGCTGCACACGAAACTCGAGTGGGATCCGTCGTGGCGGCTCAAGTCGACGACGAAGCTCCTGCCTGTCAACTACGAGAAGCCGTGCGAGGTGACGTGGTTGAACATCGACATCACGCGGCGCTTCGTCGCGCCGGTCGTCGAACAGCAGCTCAACGCCGCCGCGCGCATCATCGACAAGAACACTCCCGCGCTGGCGACGATCCGTCCGCACGCCGAGGAAGTGTGGACGTCGCTGCAAACGCCGGTCGAGATCGCGCCGCGCACGTGGCTCGTGCTCGAGCCGTCCGAAGTCGCACTCGCCCCGATCACCGGCTCCGGCCTCACCGTCACCACCACCCTCGGCCTCCGCGCCCTGACACGCATCGTCGTCGGTCCGAAGCCGACCGTGACACGCAAACCACTACCTCCACTGAAAAGTGGAGCGGCGGCCGCTTCGGCCGCCGGCCTCCGCGTCCCCTTCGACATCGAGCTCTCCTACGACGACGCCACTCGCTTCATCTCCAGCGAAGTCGCCGGAAAGACTCTCACCATCGAAGGCAAGCCGCTGACCATCGTCTCGATCCTCCTCCGCCCGTCGACAAACGGGAAGGTCCTCATCACCGCATCGATCGACTATCGCGGAGGAGGCCTGCGCAACTACAAAGGACTCATCTACCTCGAAGGCACTCCGAGCTTCGACACCGCGACGTCGATGATCGTCATCCCCGACCTCGACTACTCGCTCGATCCCAAACGCCGCGGCTTCCTCGCGCGCATCGCCGAGCGTGCCGCGCACGACGACATCCGCGCGCGCCTCCGCACCAGCGCCCGCCTCCCGCTCGCGCCGCGCCTCAACACCATGCGCAACGAGATCACCCACGCCCTCACCCGCGACCTCGGGCGCGGCGTCGCCATGCGCGGCCGCGCCGATGCTCTCCAACCCGTAGCCGTCACGCCGCTCCCCAACGTCCTGCTCATTCGCATGCTCGCGACGGGGAGTGCGGAAGTGCAGATCCAGTAGCCGAGACTGTGTCATTCCGAGCCGCGACGACGGCGAGGAATCCCCCGCCGAAGCAGACCAGCGCTCCGTCGGCGGGGGATCCTTCGGCGTCTTCGCGCCCTTCTAATGACAGCCCCTCATCCGCCCTTCGGGCACCTTCTCCCCGCATGCGGGGAGAAGGGCAACAAATCTCGATGTTCGTACATGTTGCCCCTCGCCCCGCATGCGGGGAGAGGGTGGCGCGAAGCGCCGGGTGAGGGGCTGTCATTTTGCTCGACAAATGCGCATCGCGCAGTGCCTCCGCTCAGGATGACACGATCAATGAGTGCACAGATTCAAATCTGGCGCGGCACGAGTCGCAGCGCGTCGGTGAATCCTCAGAGACTGTGAGGTTTCCCAAGAGCTTTGTGGCGACCGCTGCCCCCAGCGGTCGCGGCGGCGCTACGCGCCGCTGGCGCCGCCATTTAGGCGGCGCTGTGACCGCTGAGGCAGCGGTCACCACATTCTCAGCGTTGCCCTGTTCGCAACGCCGCGGATCCACGGCGCGCCTCCCACACGAATCCGACGGCGGCGAACACAATCCAATAGCACAACACAGTACTCACCACAGCCACTCGATTCGCCACCTGCACACCACAGACTTCAAACAAGAACTTCAATGCGTTACCGGGAGCAAACACGACCCGCGGCTCGACACCAAACAGCAGCAGCGCTGCAATGAGCACCACCGCCCCGATCGGTGCGAGCAGCAGGAGATAGATGATGAAAAAGGCGGGATGGTTGCGCGGCATTGATGAAGTGCGACTCTAACATGCGCAATGTGTGACTGGGACTAACTGTGTCAGCCTGAGAGCGGCCGACCCAGGGAGCGGTGGGCAAAGAAAACGCGTCACGGGGACGAGAGACTACTCTCTTCCTCTGCCGCTGGCGTCCTTGACACGCTGCAATGCGCGCGAATACTGACTGAAGACAACATCCGTGTAGAACTCGATCCAAGGTGTCAGATCTTCGTCGTCTTGATACCAACGGCTCTGAGCTCGAAACAGAGCGTCGTAATAATCGGACCGGCGTTCCAAAATGACGTTATCTACAGGATAAAACCGCGCAAAGTGGTAGCCGCATCTCTCCAAAAGGTATGTCGAAAGTAAACGTGCTGCGCGGCCATTGCCGTCGTGAAATGGATGGATCGCCAGGAAGTCCACCACAAATTCGGCAATCGTCAGGAAACGGGACTGCTCATCGCCGATCAACGACGTGTTGGTGCGTTCGCAGAGCGTTGTAAGAAACAACGCTGTTTTCTCGGGCGGAAGCGTTTTGATGTTATAGCCTCCACCTTCGATCGCAACGCGCTTTGTCTTGAGCTGACCGGCTGTGTCGCCACTTGTCGCCGCGAACATGCGTCGATGCACTTCGAGCACAAAGTCAAAACTCACAAACTCTGTTGGCGGCTCGAAAAGCGCCCAGAGCAACGTACGAATGATTGAGGCGATCGCTTCCATCCGGCGCTCGAGCTCTTCGTCGAGGCGTCGTGCGATTGGTTTCGTGGCCGCCGCCAACGCCAGTTCCAGCTTACTCGCCGGTATCTCTTCGCCCTCTATTTCACTGCTGGCGTTCACGCTTTGCGCAATGTTCCATAGCGCGGCAGCGTCAGCATTCCACGGTGCAAGAAAGTCATCCGCGGTTAGTCGCCCGATCTCAAACTTGGCCTGTCCGATCTTTTCGAGTTGTCCTAAGGTATAAGGCGATAGCTCATACCTGAGTCCCTTGCGAATAGGGCTCGGGCTCGCCGGGTCGATAACAGCTTCACGAGATTCGTGCATAGGTCGTATGTGCCGGACGCCGAAACTCATCAATCCTTCAAGATACTCACGAGGAAGAGTGTCTATCAAGTTCGGCATCGAGCGTCCTGCAAGTCGTAAGCATAGCCGAGAAGAGCACGATCGGCGTCTGAAACTGGGAGAATCTACAGGGCCGCCGACTGCAACGATCGATTCCATCGATAGCCCGCCGGCGGAAAGGATGCTACCTTTTGATCTATGCTCATGTCGGTTATCAGTAGTTCACCGGAGAACGTGTCGCTCATTTCAGCATTGTCCGATCGCCTGGCGACACATGGCTTTCGCGCCGTGGACACACGGCAGAAGACTCCGTCGAACGTCCTTCTTCTCCTCAAACGACAGACCTTCAACACAAATCGAGCCGTTGTCGTGGTGGGGATGGACGAGGTCGGCCCTGATTTCGGTGCATATCTGAAGCAGCTTCGAAGCGGTGTTGCGCGCGAATGCGGTTTTATCCCGTTCTTCTGGGGCATCGGGATCCAGGTTGTCGTCCTGGCTGATCATCCTGGCCAGCTACGGACGAATCCGTCACAGTACCTAGCCGTTCTCGATAATCAGTGGGCCATCATTCAGAGCATCTTCCTGGTTGACAAAGAGCTTGGCGAATATCACGCAGCGCGTACGTGGGGACAGGTGATCACCGGCAAGTTTCAGAACGCCATCGATAGTGTGTTGGCAGAGCGATTTCGGCATGTGGATGGCTCTGCCGCCGAATTCCAACCATAAGCTGTCACGGCCCGCCGCCACGGCGAGGGGTCTCTATCTGCGCTTTCCCATGCGCTCCATAGACTTGAGCATTGGGTTGTCGATCTTTGTGTAGCCGGCAGGAATTTCGAAGGCCGACGCGGGAATCGCGCCGTATTTGACGCTGGTCACTTCGGTCGCGATCACCGACTTGTGTCCCATGACGCTCGTCGTGGTCGTGTTTGCCAGCGGGAAGCCCTTCATCTTCTTGAATTGTTCCTGCATCTTCATGGCGCCCGCTGCCATCGGGCCCATGGCTGCCATCATGGTTTTCATGGTGTCGGCAAAGCCCTTGTACGCTTCCCACGCTACGGTCGGGTATTTGAGCTGGGTCGTCACGCATTCCTCGGATTTCGAGAACTGTCCGATGGCGACCGTCCAGTTATCGCAGTCATAGCCGGCGATCTTTCGCGATGTGCCGCTTTTCTCCACCGCGACCGTGAACATTCCCCCCATCATCGCTTCCATCTTCGCCTTCTGATCGGGAGGAAGGTTGTTCATCTCCAGCGCTTGCTTCATCTCCGGGCTATTCATCATCTCCTGGAGCTTTGCGGCCATCGCCACCATGTCCTGACGAGTCATCACGAAATAGGTCTTCTTGGCCGCGTCGAGCACCGTAATGTCGCTGGTCGCAATGTTAATAATCACTTCTTTGCCGTCGCCCTGAGTCACCCTGACGTGGTCGCTGGCAATGTAGCTTGCGGAAGTTTGCGGCGCGCCACCATCGCGTGTGATTTTCGACACGATCGTGAGGTCATCGGCGAGCGCGGGAAGGGTGGCGGCAAGGAGAAGAGCGCAGATCGTGAGTCGCATCGTACGTACTATACTCGTTGGGGCTGGTTCCTGGTGTGGCGGCACGGCCGCCGCAGTCAGCGACTCGTCGACTTCCTCTCATTCGCTGCGGGCAGCCGCGCCGGCTTCGGCACGCGGGCCTGCCGCAATCGCCGGAATCAGGTTAAACTTCGCCGTGCCCATTCCTTCAGAAGCCCGCGCCGAAGCGGAAGCCGCGCTCGGAGAGTTTTGCCAACAGCACTCTTCAACCCCCGGCGCCGACCGGCTCCGTTATGTGCATCAATTCGAGGCGAGCGCGGCATTGCTCGTTGAACAACGACCGGGATTTGTCAATCCGCAAGAGTGGATATCGACGCCAAGAGCCAAATTTCGCTATTCACAAGCTCGCAATGAGTGGTCACTCTATTGGTCCGACGCCAACAACCGTTGGCACCGAGTGTCCAATGTCAAAGCTGACAAAGACATTCGCGTGCTGCTTCAGGTTGTCGTGTCAGATCCACTAGGCGTTTTCTGGAGCTGACGCCCTTGCCCGTGTGATTAGTCTGCATTTCTCACACCTTGCCGTCATCTTAGAAGCCGCGTAGACGGCGAAAGATCTCAATCTACGTAACTTGAGATCCTTCGCCGCGCTCGCCGGCTCAGGATGACGTTTGACACTTGCTCCACGCCTTTTCAGATGCTGTGAGAAATGTGACTAGATGCGTCCTGGGCGACTATTTACGCTCAAATTGACTCTCTCAACAATGTCTTCGGCGATTTCCTCAGCACTGCGATCGGCCGCGTCGATATGCGTCGCAAAGGCGTCGCTCACATGCAGCTCGCAGCATTCGGCGGCTCGCCGGTAAGCCCAGCTCGCACGCTCAGGATCGTCGCCACGAAGGCGCAATCGCTGATGAACGACTTCAATCGGGGCGCGCAGGCAATAGTGGAATACGTCGGGATCGAAGCGGGCGACTCCGTCGCGAAGCTCGTCGAGATACGAGGGATTCGAAATGGCCATGGGAATGACGATATTCGGGAATGCCTTGCGAGTCGCGCGCACGCCAGTGACAGTGAATCGCCGCCACAATCGCAAGTTCTGAAAGTCATTGAGGCGGCGGCCGCCGAGTCGTAATGTGCGCTGCATCGCAATCCCGATGATTTCGGGATCGAAAAGAACCGCACGACGAAGTCGTGGCACCATCAGACGCGCGACGGTGGTCTTGCCGATTCCGAAGGTGCCGTTGAGCAGGATGATCACGCAGACTCGTAGTCGACGGTGAGCCAGAACGCCACGCCGGCGTCGGCTCTGGTTTTTGACGCCGGCATCGCTCCTACTCTCCTCCAATGTGTACGAAAAACGCGTCGCTCGCGACCGGGCGCTCCAGGAATCGCTCGACCATTACACGCGCCGGCTCCTCGCTGCCGCGGCTGAGGATCATCGTCCGGAAGCGGCGGCCGACTTCGTCGTTCATGATGTCGGCGCCGAAGGCGGACAACAGATCGAGGGCGATCGCCTTTGCCCACATGTATCCGTAATAGCCCGCCGCGTAGCCGCTGGCGATGTGCTCGAACGTTCCCGGGAATTGCGTCCCGTCGACATAGCCCATCGGCGTCGCGCCTTCCATCAGGCTCCAGACGTCGAGGGTGCGTCCGGGATTTTCGCTCGCCAGTGCCATGTCGAAGGACGCATAGAGCAGCTGGCGTCCATAATCGACTCCCGCGCCGAATTTATTGGACGCGCGCAGCCGCTGCACGAGCGACTCGTCGATCGCCGGTGCGTCGCCGACGTGTGTGCGCAAGAGCGCCAGGCTCTCGACGCGGCTCGCCCACTCCTCGTACATCTGCGACGGCGCCTCGACGAAATCGCGCTCGACGCTCGTTCCGGAATGCGCGAGGTAGTACGTATTCGACAGCACGCCGTGTAATACGTGTCCGAATTCGTGCAGCAGCGTCTCCACCTCGTCGTGCGTCAGTCCCTCGCGATTGAAATTCGTGACGAGTGCGCTGATCGGCTTTCGTCCCGTACGCGCGCTGACGCCGCGCACCGGCCACGCTGCCGCGTGTTTGTATTTGCCGTCGCGCGGATAGAGGTCGAGATAGATCCCGCCGATGGGAGTGGTGCGCGCCTCCGGCGCGCCTTCGGAGGCGCGCGAAGACGCGCGCACCCCTCCCGCGTTGAAGACGTCGAGGTAAATCACGTCCTCGTGCCACAGTGGTACGGTCGCGCGCTCGAATCGCAGGCCGTACAACCGCGACGTCACGTCGAGCATCCACGCGACCATTGCCGGCGTCGGAAAGTATTTGCGCAGCGCTTCCTGATCGATCGCATAGCGCTGCTCGCGTAGGCGCTCGCGATAAAACGCCGCGTCCCATCGTTGAATGCGCGCCTGCTCGACCGGCAGGCCGGTCATTTCCGCTTTCAGCTCGGCGAGCGCGCCGAGGTCGCGGAGCTCGGCTTGCGTGACCACGTTGCGGACTTCGGTGAGGAAACGGTTCACCGTCTCCGGGGTCTCGACCATGTTTCGCTTGGTCACGTAATGCGCGAAGCTCGGCACTTCATAGAGATCGGCGATCTCTTTTCGCAGCGCGACGATCTCGTCGAGGACTTCGAGATTGCGCGGCGTCCCGCGGTTCGTGTACGCGAACCAATAGCGCCGCCGCGCCTCTTCATTGCGTGCGTTCATGATGAACGGCACGTAGTCGGGATAATCGAAACTGACGACGACATTTCCGTCATCGTCGCGCGGCACGCGATCCAGCCACGACTGCGGCAGTCCGTCGCATTCCTCGACAGTGAACTGCAGCCGCGTCGTGTTCTCGCGGATGTTCTTCGCGAACTCCTGTCCGAGCTCCGTCAGCCGCTCCGAGATCTCGCGAAAGCGCTCCCGCTTTGCCGGCGGCAGCGACACGCCGCCGTCCTCGAACTCCTCGAGCAGATGCTTGCGCAACTCGCTCTCCGCGGGCGTCCGCGGCTCCGCGCGCAGGACGGCGTGATAGAACGCCTCGTTCTGGAAGACCCCGGTGAGGAAGCTCGATTCCTCGACCAGCGCGACGTCGCACGCATCGCGCACGTCTTTGTCGGGATGCACGCTGTTGAGGAGCGAGATCGGGCCGAAGGCGTCCTCGACGATCGTGCCGGCGTCGTCCCACGCGTCCAGCACGTTTGCCGCGTTGTGAATGTCCGCGATCCGCTCGGCGGCCGACGCCAGGGCGCGTTCGCTGACCTCCCGTACCTCGGCAGCATCGAGGATCGGGATCGTCGCTCGTTCCGGAGGCGCTTCGAGGGACATAACCGCGGGTGCGAATTCTATGTGAAACCTGCGCCCGGCAAAGCGCGTACTAGATGCATGCGAAGCCTCATCGTTGCCCTCACTGCGCTTTTTCTCGCCCTCCCCGCATTTTCAGTCACGGATACGCAACTGATCACGGACGGGAAGGCGGCCATGCGCCGCGGCGACGCCGATGAGGCGGCGAAGCTGTTCGAGCAGGCGGTGGCGATGAAGCCGAACGTCGCCGAATATCACTACCGCCTCGGCACCGCGTACGGTGCGCAGGCGCAGAAGGCCGGCATGTTCGGCGGATTCAGTCTCGCGAAGAAAACGAAAGGGGAGTTCGAGCGCGCGGTGCAGCTCGACCCGAACTACCTCGAGGCGCGGCTCGCGCTGGTCGACTTCTATTCGATGGCCCCCGGCATCGCCGGCGGCAGCGACGACAAGGCGCTCGAGCAGGCCGCGGAGATCAAGAAGCACGACGCGCTGGAAGGGCATCGCGCGTTCGGCCGCATCTACAACCGCCAGAAGAAATTCGATCTCGCGCGCAAGGAGTATGTCGAGGCGGTGCGCGAGCAGCCGAACTCACCGAAGACGCATTACTACCTCGGCAACTTCCTGGCCTCGCAAAAAGACTGGAGCGGATCGCTGCACGAATACGAGTACGCGCTCAAGCTCGATCCGAAATACATGCCGGCCTGGTTCCGCATCGGAGTTCACGCGACGCAGTCGGAATCGAATTACGCGCGCGGCGAAGAAGGGCTGCGCAAATACCTCGGATACACGCCCGCCGAGGACGAGCCGTCGCTGGCCAGCGCGTGGTACTACCTCGGCATGGTTCAGGAGAAGACCGGCCGCAAAGCCGACGCGAAGCAGAGCTACCTGAACGCGCAGAAACTCGCGCCGACTTCGAAGGAGATCGAGGCGGCGTTGAAGCGGGTTTCGTGATTCATCGCGAAGGCCGCGCGCTCTTTTCGAGATAGCGGAGCGCGATCAGCAACTGCGAGCGCCTGAAATTTTCCGGGGGCAATAGCGACGAGCCGTCGGGTTGGTCGAGGATTTCCTCCACGAACGCGGCGGCCTTTGCCCGTTGCCATAGCGAGCCGCTGGGATAGGCGCTCACCGTCCCTGCCAGGATCCACGGCAGGCGCAGGTGGCGGACGGGATCGGGAAGCGGAGGCTGCTGCGGAGTGATGCGGTACAGCCAGCGCGCGTTGCTAACCTCGTCGTCGCGCGATCCCAGATCCTCGCGCGGGAGAGAATTCAGCCAAAGCTTGTCCAGTTTCCTGTCGCCCCGGCCGACGTAATGCAGCGTGTAGATCGCCAACCCGCTGTCGGCATCGCTGAGGGCCGAGTCGGACCGATCGGGATAATAGCGCCACCGGCCGCCGCTGCAGGAACCTCGAAGGTAGCCGATCCCGCGATTCAACGCGACTTCGGCCTGCGCGCTTTGTTCCGGCGTCAGCACCTTCGCTTCAATGAGATCGTGCAACGCCAGAACGGCGTGAGCCGTCGCGAACGTCGACAGGTCGCGAGTGTCGTCATAAAGCGGCCATCCGCCATCGCCCTGCCGCGTGAGCAGAAATTCCAATTCGCCATTGCCGGGCTTTCGATGCCCCAGCGCGTAGGCGCGCAGGACCCACGCCGTGACGAAAATATTCGGCGGCATGTTGCTGAATTGTGCCCAGCACTGGCAGTTCTTGTCCTTCTGCAAGTCGATCGTGGCGAGGACGTCGCGACGCGGCTGACGCATGGAGATGATCGTCTGCGCGGCCGACAATGCTTCATACAGCACGATCGGTGGATATCGTGCGCTGGCCGACAAGTCGGATGCACCTTCGCGCTCCAATGCGGCGATTGCAGTACGAACAGCTTCCTCGGTGTCGGAGCTCATTACGAAGCGGTTCCGTCCCGCGAACGCGACGCGCGGGACGAGTCGAATCAGGTGCCAGTTGCGAAAAACGAGCTCCTGATAGCGCCACGCCACGACACACAATGCGCCGAGACCAATGAGAATGATCTGAGCCCACAATGGCAGCCGCCGCCAAATGGCGAGGACGCGCGTTTTCGTGTCGTTCAGCGCATCGGAGACAGCAGCAGCCAACACTTCCTTCGGAGACTGAACACTCGCTTTTTCTGGCGAGTCGGCCGTGGATGGTGGCTGTTGTTCTCCGTCCATGTCGAAGCGGTGCGAACCGGGGACTCAGTACTCTATTCGCTAAGTTCGACGTCACAGAGTTCCGTCATCCTGAGCGCGTAGCGAAGGATCTCGAGCTATGTATTTTGAGATCCTTCGCTGCGCTCAGGATGACGGGAAGAATGTGTGATCAGCACTTAGCGAATGAGTACTCAGGGTATCACCGCAGCGCCGAAACGCGCCTCGTGAGCAGCGGATACGGATTCACCGGCTCCCCCTTCCACCACTCCTTCGTCGGCGTCAGATTTTCGATCGCGAAGTGGAGGTGGGGCGTGCCGGGAGGCGCGTTCCCGGTCGTGCCGACGTAGCCGATGACGGTTCCCTGTTTGACGGACAGTCCTTCGTAGATACCGTCGGCGTAGCCATCGAGGTGGGCGTAGTAGTAGACGCGTTCTTCGCGCACGTCGAACTCGTAGATCGTCAGTCCGCCCGCGCGCGAGGTGAAGAGTTTTCGGATCGTGCCGTCGACTGCCGCGACCACGGGCGTTCCGCGCGGCGCGAGGATGTCGATCGCGTCGTGCGTGCGGCCGCCGCTGCGCGCTTGCGTGTAGGTGTCGGTGAGTTGATCTTCGGTGACACCGATGACGGGCAACAGAAGCAGTGGAGCGGCGCCCGCCTCGGGCGCCGGAATGGACAGGCGCACCTGCGCGACGCGACGCTTCGCTTCGGCGGCCGAGGCGGCCGCCGCTCCACTGTGCGTCGTGCCAGGCGCGGGTCGCGCGAGGGCCACGATCATCACGGCTCCCGCGAGCCAGCCGCAAACCAGTGCACCGAATGTACGCATGCGTCCGATAATGAGAGGCGCGTGCCGGAACTTCCCGATATCTCGATTTATATCGAAGCGCTCGCTTCACGCGTGCTCAACCATACGCTCGAAAAACTTCGGCTCGCCAGTCCGTTCGTGCTGCGCACCGTCGATCCCTCGCCGTCCGACGTCGCCGGCAAACGCGTCATCGACTTGCGCCGTCTCGGCAAGCGCATCGCCTTCGCGCTCGAAGAAAACATCTTCATCGTCGTCCACTTGATGATCGCCGGACGGTTCAAGTGGCTCGCGAAAGGGGCGAAACCGCCGGGGAAAGTCGGGCTCGCCGCATTCGACTTCGACAACGGAACGCTCGTGCTCACCGAGGCGGGATCGAAGCGGCGCGCGTCGATCCATATCGTGCGCGGCGAAGAGGCGCTGCGCGCGCTCGATCCCGGCGGCATCGACGTCCTCGGGATGACACTCGACGAATTCCGCGACGCCCTCACGCGCGAGCGCCACACGCTCAAGCGCACCCTCACCGATCCGCACGTCTTCAGCGGCATCGGCAACGCCTACTCCGACGAGCTCCTCCATCGCGCGCGCCTCTCGCCCGTCCAGATGACGACGAACCTCGACGCCGGGGAGATCGAGCGGCTGTTTCACGCAACAAAAGACACGCTCAACGAGTGGATCGAGCGCCTCCGCGCAGAGACCGGCAGCGGCTTTCCGGAAAAAGTCACGGCCTTCCGTCCGGAGATGAAGGTCCACGGCCGCTACAACCTCCCCTGTCCCGACTGCGGCACGCCCGTCCAGCGCATCGTTTACGCCGAGAACGAGACGAACTACTGCGCCCGCTGCCAGACCGGCGGCAAGTTGCTGGCGGACCGGGCCTTGTCGCGCCTGCTGCACGGCGACTGGCCAAAATCAATCGATGAGCTCTAACGTCTTCAAAAATCGAGCGTCTACACCCGTGAAGAACAGATGCTCCAAGCGGTCATGACCATCCCGATGACGGGACACGACACGAGCGCCGAGGACCGCCGGATGGCGGCGGCGTGCGCCGCGGGAGACGCGAAGATCTTTGAAGAGCTGTACCGCCGTTTCGGCGACCGGATGAAGAGCATCGCCTGGAATCACCTCGGCAACGCGGCCGATGCCGAGGATGCCGTCCAGGAGACGTTCCTGAAAATCCATCGCGCGGCGGCGACCTACAGCGGAGAAGCCTCCTTCTCGACGTGGGCCTATCGCATCCTCGTCAACACCTGTTACGACGTCCTGCGCAAGCGCAAACGGCGCATCGAAGAGACGTCGATGGAAGACGACGAAGGCATGACAATCGAGCGGCCCACATCGAGCGTCGACGACGCGAAGCGCATGACGCTGCGCAAGCTCCTCGACGAGCTTCCCGAACAACGACGCACGGTTTTCAGCCTCTTCGAGATCGAAGGACTGAGCCACGCCGAGATCGGCCAGATCCTCGGCATCAGCGAAGGGAACTCCAAGTGGATTCTCTTCTCGACGAAAAAAGAATTGCAGGAGAAGTGGAACCGGACCCGATCATCATGAACATCAACTGCAGCAATCTCGACGACCTTCTCTTCGACGCGAGCCCGCTCTCGATGCGCACGGCGGCGGAACATGCGGCGGCCTGCGCCGCGTGCGCGGAGAAGCTGGAGGCGTGGAACGACATCTCCGCCACCGCGAAGTCGATGCAGACGGCGTGGCAGAACGACCTGCTGTGGCCGCGCATCGAGCGCGCGCTCGCAAAAGAAATCGCTGAAGGAAAACGACGCACGCCTTTGCGCGGCTTCTCGCGCATCGCCGCCGTCGCGCTCCTCACCATCGGCCTCGGCAGCACGATGTGGTTCACCATGCGCGAGCAAGTGCGCGGTGCGAAGTTCAACGGAAAAATTTACCAGAACAGCGCGATGGACGAGGTCGAGAAGGCCGAGCGCGATCACGTCCGCGCGATCGCGAACCTCCAAAAGTTCGCCGACGCGAAGCTCGAGAACACCGAGTCGCCGCTGATGGTCTCTTACAAAGAAAAACTGATGCTGCTCGATGACGCCATCGCGGAATGCCAAGTGAACATCGATCGCAACCGACAGAACGCGCACATCCGCGAGCAACTGCTGGCCATGTACTCCGAAAAACAGCAGACGCTCAAAGACGTGCTGCGGGAGGACCCCAATGTCTCGAATCAATAACATCACGCGCGCGATCTTCGCGCTGCTGTTCCTTCTCTTCGTCGCGCCGCTGCGCGCGGACGAAGTACGAGTCGTCTCCTCCAGCTCGAGCACTGCCCGAGCCAGTGACGACCAGTTCGAACTCAAAGTCTCGAAGGACCTGCACTTCGGCGGCGGACGCGTGACGATCGATCACCGCTTCGGCGACCTCAACGTGCGTACGCAGTCCGGCTCCACCGTCAGCGTTCGCGCCTTCATCCGCAGCTCGCATCCCGACATCGGCAAATCGATCCGCATCGTCGCCGAGGAAGAAGGCAACGGCGTGTCGATCAAGACCATCTTCCCGGAGATCCACATCCACGGCGGACACGTCTCCTACTCCGTCGACATGACGGTCACGATTCCGCCGAACGCGCAGCTCACGGCGAAGAACCAGTTCGGCGAGACCGACATACGTGGACTGCGCGCGTCGAGCATCATCGACAACCGCCAGGGATCGATCACCTTCGCCGACGCGCGCGGCGGCTCGCACAGCGTCAGCAACGCCTTCGGCGGCATCGACATCGTCGACGTCGACGGCGACCTCACCGTCAACAACAGCAACGGCGCGATCACGGTCAACAACGCCGGCGGACGGCTGACCATCACGAACCGCTTCGGCTCCGTTACCGTCGACGACGCGAAGCGCGACGTCACGATCGGCAACGCCAACGGCGCCATCACCGCGCTCGACATCGGCGGATCGCTGAAGGTCACGAATGCCTTCGGCAACGTGAAAGCCGGGACGGTCAACGGCACCGCCGACATCACGACGACGAATGCGAAGGTCGATCTCGCGAACATCCAGGGCTCGGCGATCGTGAAGAACTCGTTCGGCAGCGTCGTCGCGCAGAGCGTGAAAGGCAGCTTCACCGCCGACTGCGAGAACTCGAAAGTCGACGCGGCGAACATCGGCGGCAACGTGAAAATCGACACCGCGTTCGGCGGCGTGACGCTGCAGAACGTCGGCGGACTCGTCGACATCACGACGTCGAACGGGAACATCAAAGTGATGGACAGCGGCGCGTTCACCGCGGAGACGCGGTTCGGGTCGGTGCGCGCGGAGCGCATTCGCGGCTCGGCCGACATCAAGGGATCGAACGGCGGCATCACGCTGCAGGAGATCAGCGGCGACGTGAAAGTGCGCACCAGCTTCGGCGCGGCGTTCATCAGCGGCGCGAACGGCGCGATCGACGTGCAGAACGACAACGGCGCGATCTCCGTCGAGCGGCTGCGCGCCGGCGGATGCAAACCGATCGTGCTGCGCACGTCCTTCAGCTCGATCCGCGTCACGCTTCCGGAAAACGCCGGCTACTCCGTCAACGCGCGGACGTCGTTCGGCCACATCCGCAGCGCGCTTCCCGTGACCACGACCAGCGCCGGCGACGACTCGCTCGTCGGCACGATCGGCCGCGGGGGCTGCCGGCTGGAGCTCTCCAACTCGAACGGCAGCATCACCATCGAGCGCGAATAAAAGGTGCTGGGTGCTGGGTGTTGGGTGCTGGGCGCTGGGTGCTGGGTGCTGGGTGCTGGGTGCTGGGCGCTGGGCGCTGGGTGCTGGGTGCTGGGTGCTGGGTGCTGGGTTACTCAGCACTCTGCACTCTGCACTCAGCACTCAGCACTTCTAAAAGGTGCGCCGATACGTGAACACGAACTCTCGCGGAGCGCAGTTGCGGATCGGCGGCGAAAACTTCGCCGCCTTGATCTCGCGTTCCGCGAGAAACGCCAGCGCCTCGTCGCCTGTCGAATTCGATACGACCTTCGTCCGCGTCACGTTCCCGCTCACGTTCACGTTCGCGTCGACCACGACCACGCCGTGGGCGCCGGAATCGGAGAACGTCAGCGTCGGCGTCTCGACGAACGCGAAGTCAGAATCCGCCGGACAACCTGACGTCTTCTTTTTCCGCGCGACTCCGTTGGACACGAATCGCGCCGCCACCCACCCGACCTCGCCGCTCGCCAGCCGCACTTTCACCCACGAGTCGTTGAGATTCGCGAGCACGCTCAGCGCTTCGTTCTTCTTCACCTGCGCGACGACATCCGCATCCGTCGACGCTTCGCTGCGCACGTTGAGCGCCGACGCCGTCACGCGAACCGTTCCGATTACTTTTTCTACGACCGGCTTCTCTACGACGGGCTCGGGCGGCGGAGACGTGACAGGCTCCGACTTCGGCGCTGGCGACGCGCATGCGAAGACGAACACTGTGAGGAAGAGGGCCCTGCGCAAACGCCGCGCATGATATCCAAAAGCAGAAAGCAAAAAGCAGAAAGGTTCAGCGCCGAAAGCACAGCCCAGCGGAGCATTTCTGCTTTCTGCCTTCTGCTTTCTGCTTTTCATCAAATGCTTCTCCCCACCGCCGGCACGATGATGCGCAACTCATCCATCAATCGCGCGAATTGATCGGGGTACAGCGACTGCGGTCCGTCACACACCGCCTTGTCGGGATCGTGATGGACTTCGATCAACAGTCCGTCGCCTCCGGCTGCAACGACCGCGCGCGCGAGCGGCATTACTTTGTCGCGGCGTCCCGTTGCGTGCGACGGATCGCCGACGATCGGCAGGTGCGAGAGTTTCTCGATGACCGGGATCGCCGAGATGTCGAACGTATTGCGCGTTGCGGTCTCGAACGTGCGAATCCCGCGCTCGCACAACACGATGTCGTAATTGCCGCCGGACATGATGTATTCGGCGGCGAGGAGCCACTCCTGAATCGTCGCCGACATGCCGCGCTTCAACAGAATCGGCTTGCGGATCTGGCCCAACGCGGACAGCAGATTGAAGTTCTGCATGTTGCGCGCGCCGACCTGCAGGATGTCGACATACTCGAGCATCCCTTCGATCTGCGAGATCTCCATCACCTCGGAGACCGTCGCCATTCCCGTCTCATCGCCCGCCGCGCGCAGCAGCTTCAACCCTTCGACACCCATCCCCTGAAACGCATACGGCGACGTGCGCGGCTTGTACGCGCCGCCGCGCAACACCTTCGCGCCCGAGCGCGCTACGCGCCGCGCGGTCTCGAACAATTGCGGCTCACTCTCGATCGTGCACGGCCCGGCCATGACGACGACCTGGTCGCCGCCGATCTCCACTCCGCGCGCCTTCACGACCGTTTTCTCGCGCTTCCACGTGCGGCTGGTGAGCTTGTACGGCTCGCTGACGCGGACGACTTCCTGTACGCCATCGAACAGCTCGAACTCGCGCGGATCGATCGTGTCGACATGTCCCACCACGCCTAACACCGTCTGGTCCGAGCCGGTCGAGCGATGCACGTCGAATCCGCGCGAGATCAGCTCCGACACGACATGCTCGACGTTGCCTTCTTCCGTGTGTTTCTCCATCACGATGACCATGATTTCTCCTATTCGATGGCAGATGGCGGATGGCCGATGGCGGATTCGTCGTTGGTGCTTCTGCCATCTGCCATCTGCCGTCTGCCATCTGAGGCTTCGCGCTCCACTCGGCGCGACTCGTCGATGATGCGTTCGAATAAACGGCGGACGGCCGACCCTTCGAGCGGGCCCGCGGACGCGCCTTCGACGTGCTGCAGCACTTCTTTCTCGCGTTCCGGCGCGTAGATCGGCAGCGAGAGCAGTCCCTTGATCTCGCCGATCTCGACCGCATACTTCGCGCGCTGATTGAGGAGCTTGACCAGCACCTCATCCACGCGGTCGATCGCATCGCGCAGGCGTTTCAGTTCGGCTTCGGCATCGACAATCTCGTTCATCAGCAAAAAACCTCTTCCCGTCGCCGAGAAGAGGTTTTCGAGATCGTGCAGCCGTTCGAGCGCCCCTCCTCGCGGCGGGGCGCAAGCCCCGCTAGGTATAGAAACCGTAGTAATAGGCGCGGAGGAACATTAGCGGATGAGGGTACGTGATCGAAGAAAGTAGGTCAAGCGCGCACCGAACCGGAAGGCAGAAGGCAGAAGGCAGAATTGAGAAACCCGCACCCCAGGAACGATGACGCAGCCCTCGCGTGGGCGTGCTTCTCACTTCTGCATTCTGCCTTCTGCCTTCTGCATTCCCGGCCAGTGCACGCACAATCACGCCATCCCCAACACGCGCCCGTCCACCGTGCACGCGCCGCTCCCCCACCCGCGCTAAACTCCCCCCAACCAATGACGGTCTCCCTCGCCCGCTGCGCGTACCACACCGATCGCCCTGCTTTCGCGCGCTGCATGTCCTGCGCGAAGATGCTTTGCCAGGAGTGCGCGACGCAGTGGGACGGCATCTGGCATTGCGCGTCCTGCCTCGGCGCGAAGCGTGGAACACGCAGACAGCGCTCGGGCGCCGGCTCGTGGATCGGTGCGGCGTTCCTTTCCCTCATGTTTCTCTATCTCGGCGCGCGGGTGATGGTGTGGACGAGCGCGTTCATTGCGGGACTGTTTTGATTCGCGCGCCGCTCTCCACCACCTCCGTCCTCGATGAAGCGGCCGACACCGTCCGCCTCACCGCTCCCTGGACCGCGGTCCTCATCCTCACCGCACTTCCCTATCGATTCCTGCAGGCGATGTTCTTCGATCAACTGCTCGAAGTCGGCAGCTCCGCGTCGCAATACGGCAATCTCCTCGGCGCGACCGCGAACCTGATCGTCGCCAGCCTGCTCCTCGCGTTGTGGGGACGCGCCGTCTACGCGCGCGCGTGCCGTCTCGCGATCGCGCGCGGCGATGCGCCCGGACGCGCGGCGTGGCGCGTTCCGCCCGCCGCATACGCAAGCTACGTCCTCACCGCGTCGGCGATGATCTTCGCCGGCTATCTCGCGCTCTACACGATCGTCGGCTTCATCGTCACCGTCATGTTCGCCGGACTCGCGATCGGCACGATGGAGCTCAACGAGCGCGTCGGCGTCTTCGCTCCGTTCCGCGTCATGGCGCGCTATGCGAAGTCGATCGCCGTTCCGCTCGCGCTCGTCTTCATCTTCTTCATCGCGCTTCTTGTCGCGCTGGTGAATCTCTGGGCCGCATTCAATCTCGTCAAGGCACTGATGACCGCCATCGGCGGCTTCGACGCGCCGCGCTGGCCGCTCCTCTTCGGCCCGGGCAATCGCCGCTTCACGCTCATCGTCATCGCCGGCGCGATCCTCCTCGTCGAGCCGTTCTGGATCGCCGCATACGTCGTCTTCGTGCGCAAAGCCGGCGCGCAGGAAAGCGGCGACGATCTGCGCGCATGGTTCGCGGAACTGCGGCGGGCCTCATGAAGCGCGTTCTCGCAATTCTGCTCATCGCGCTGCCGGCGATGTCGCAGACGATCAGCCTCAACGACTACGTCGGCGCGCTCGCTCGTCTGCAATCGCTCCTCGCATCGAATCAACTCGCCACCGCGCAGGACGAAGCGCGCAAGCTCGCAACCGCCGACGTAAATTCACCGCACGGACGTTTTCACGCAGACTCCGCGCTCCTCGGCGAAATCGCAAATGCGAAACGAGCGGACGTACAACTGCAGCAGCGCATCGCCGTCACCATCGACGAGATTCGCCGCGTCGCTCCCGGCATCACCGCGACCGCCGATCCGAAGCTGTTGAATCGCGTCGCGAATGAGCAGGCCGTGCCCGAGCTCGCGAAAGGCGGCGAGCTTCGCGTCACGCCGGCGACGACGCCTCTCTCCGAGCGCATCGCGAAGTCGCTCGAAGCGGTCTGGAACTGGATCCTCAAGGTGCTCGGAAAGATTCTCGACTGGATCCTCGACTTCCTTCCCGACTCCGTCCGCCGCTCCGGCGCGACCGGCGGCATGCGCTGGATCGTCGCCGCCGTCGTCGCGGCGATCGTGCTGCTCATCGTCTTCCTCGCGTTAGAAGTGCGCCGCCGCGCGCGCAAGAAGGCCGCGCCCGCGACCGAGTCGATCGCGCCTCTCGGCTCGCAGGCCGACGCCGATCCGCTCTCGCGCGGCGCGTCGGAATGGGAGCGCTACGCTGCGCAGCTCGCGCAGAGCGAACGGTTCCGCGAGGCGATTCGCGCGTGGTATCACGCGGCCCTCGTCAGCTGCTACGCCGCAGGCGTCCTGCACTTCCGCAAGAGCCGCACGAACTGGGAGTACGTCGCCGCGCTCGCGCCGTCGCTCGCCTGGCGTCCCGAGTTCATCTCGCTCACGCGCCGCTTCGAGCGGGAATGGTACGGCTCGAGTCAGAGCTCGATCGATGCGTACGACGACTGCCGCCAACGCGCGCGCACCGTGATCGACAACGTGCGAGGTGCCGCGTGAGGCGCGCGCTCCCGCTCGTCCTCGCCGCCGCCGCGTTCGCCACGCTCGCGATCCTCTGGATCGTCACCGACCGCCGCGCATCGCAGCGCATCTACGACGACTACTCGTCCGCCAACACGTCCGCGAAAGGCCTCTCGCTCGCGTCCGGATATCTCGCGAAGAGCCACAAGGTCGCGATGCTCACGCGTCCGCTCGCACGCGCGCACCTCGAGCCGAACGCGATCGTCTTTCGCGTCGTCGACGAGCGTCCGCTCTTCTTCGATCCCGAAGATCTGAAGGAAGGACAGTTCGGACCGCCGCGTCCGAAGCACGAGCCGCTCTTGAATGACGCCGAAGAATCGTTCGTGCGCCGAGGCGGACGGCTCGTGTTCGCCGCACAACGCGGCGTGCTCGCGACGTCCGACGCCGGCGAAAAATTCGCGCGTAAAGTCTTCCCGATCTGGCGCAACCTCGGCGATCTGCAAATGAACAGCGACTGGAACGCGTTCACGTCGCTCCGTCCGCGCATGCACACGATCTTCGCGAGCGGCGCGCACGCGATCGTCGGACGCGAGCGCATCGGCGCCGGCGAGCTGTTCCTGATCTCCGCGCCGCAGCTCCTGCAGAACGATGCGCTCGCCCGAGGGAATCATCTGCAATTCCTGAATGCGCTCGCGGGTACTGGACGGCCGATCTATTTCGACGAAGTGCCGCACGGCATCGTCAGCGACGACGGCTCGCTCGCACTGATGAAAGACTGGAACCTCGGACCCTTCCTGATTCTCATTACGCTAGCCGCGATGCTCTATTTCTGGCGCGAGTCCCGCCGCATCGGACCGCCCGTCGACGACTATCGCGAGACGCGCTCCGACGCCGTCGATCTCGTGCGCTCCCTCGCCGCGCTCTATTACAAGGTCACGTCGTATGGTGAATCGCTCTCGCTCTACCACGACGCGCTCACGCGCACCGTCGCGTCGCAAACCGGGTTGCGCGGCGACGCGCTGCGCAAACGCGTCGACGAGCTGACCGGCGGAAAGCGCGACCTGACCGCGATCAACGACGCATTCGCAAAATTACAGACTCATAGGCGCATAGGCTCACAGGCGCAAAGACCTATGAGCCTATGAGCCCGTGAGCCAATGAGCCTACATCGGAGGTAACGACGCCCATGCAAACCATCCAACAGATCGCGGACCGCATGCTCTCCCTTCGCGCGCAACTCGATCGCGTGATCATGGGACAGGAGCGGGTGAAGATGCTCGCGATCACGTCGCTCGTCGCCGGCGGCCACATGCTGATCGAAGGTGTGCCCGGCACCGGCAAGACGCTGCTCTCGCTCGCCCTCGCGAAGCTTCTCGGGTGCCGCTTCCGCCGCATCCAGTTCACGCCCGACCTCATGCCGTCCGACCTCACCGGCGCGAACGTCTTCAATCAGAAATCGCAGGAATTCGTCTTCCGCGCCGGACCGGTCTTCACCGATATCCTCCTCGCCGACGAAATCAATCGCACGCCGCCGCGCACGCAGGCCGCGCTGCTCGAGGCGATGCAGGAGAACGCGGTGACGATCGACGGCGAGCGCCACGAAGTCTCCAACGTCTTCACCGTCTTCGCGACGCAGAATCCCGTCGAGCTCGAAGGGACGTATCCGCTGCCCGAAGCGCAACGCGATCGATTCCTCTTCAAGATCAACATCGACTTCCCGCTCGCCGAGGACGAGACGCGGATGCTCGAAGAGTACGCGGCCGGACGAAGACTGCACGACGACATCGTCGCGTCGCTCGAGCCGGCCGTCACCGCCGACGAGCTGCTGCACGCGCGCACGACCGTCGCGAACGACGTGCGCGTCGAGCCGCACATCATCCGCTACATCCAGGAGCTCGTCTCGCGCACGCGCCGCGACGAAGCCGTCCAGATCGGTGCCGGCCCGCGCGCCTCGCTCGCGCTGCTCGAAGGCAGCCGCGCCGCCGCCGCGCTGAACGGCAGAGACTTCATCACGCCCGACGACGTGAAGTCGCTCCTCACCCCCGTCCTCGCGCACCGCATCACCTTGACCCCCGAGGCGGAGATGGAAGGACTGGCGCTGGAAGATTTGCTGAAGCGGATTTACGAGCAGGTGGAGGTGCCGAGGTAGCCGGTTTCGCAGTTACGCGGTTGCGCAGTTGCGCAGCCCCGCGTAACCGCGCGATCGCGTCACCGCGCAACCCATGCGTCCCGGCCAGCTCCTGATCCGCCTCGCAGTCCTCATCGCGGCAAGCTCCCTCCTCGTCGCCGCGATCCCGCTCTTCGTCTGGTTCCTATTCGTCCTATCCGTCCTATTAGTCCTACTCGTCGTATCCGAAGCCTTAGCCCTCCGCCGCATCACCCTCACCATCGAGCGCCAGCCCAAGCTCGCCATCCCCCTCGGCGAGCTCGAAACCACCATCGTGCGCATCGAGACCAGCGCGCGTGCGACGCTGCGCCTCACCATTCGCCAGCGCTGGCCGGAGATCCTCGAGCCACGCTCGACGATGCGCGAGGCGATCATCCGTGCCGGCGAGGCGCTCGCGCTGGAGTTGCAAGTGCGCGGCATCGAGCGCGGCACCGCGAACATCGAGCCGCTGTACGTCGCCTTCACCATCCGCGGACTCGTCGAGCGGATCGTTCCCGTCGGCGACGCGACCGTCGTCCACGTCCTCCCCAACCTCCACGCCGTCGGCCGCATGCACAAGCGGCTCAACAACTACGCCCTCCGCTCCCTCGGCGCGCGCACTTCACCGCGCATCGGCAAAGGCCGCGACTTCGATCGCCTCCGCGACTACCACATCGACGACGACTACCGCGACATCGCCTGGCGCGCGTCGGCAAGACACGGACGCCTGATCGTCCGCGACTTCCGCATGGAGCGCAGCCAGGAGATCCTCCTCTGCCTCGACCGCGGCCACCGCATGGCCGCGCGCGTCGAACAAATCACCCGACTCGACCACGCCGTCAACGCGGCGGTCCTCATCAGCTACGTCTGCAACCGGATGGAAGACAAAACCGGCATCCTCTCCTTCGACACCGCCGTCGACAAAGGCCTCCCCTCGCAACGCGGCGCCGCCCACCTGCGCGCGATCACCGCATACGTTTCCCAACTCGAAGCGGAGTACCGGCACACCGACTACCTCGCGCTTGCCGCCAACCTGCGGCGTCGCCTCCACCACCGCACATTGATCTTGATTTTGACGGTGCTGCCCGAACGCGAAGAACGCTTCGACTTGCTCCGCGCCGTCGACCTGCTCGCACCGCAGCACTTGCCGTTGTTCGTCGTCCTCACGGATCGCGATTTGCGCGCGCAGGCAGAGCTGTTGCCCGCAAATCGTGATGAACTCTCGCGCACGCTAGTCGCCCGCGATTTGTGGCTCGGACATGTTGAGCTCACCCGAGAACTTCGCTCTCGCGGAGCGATGGTCGTTGATTCGACAGCTACCGATTGGGGCGTTGATGCAGTAAACGCGTACATCGAAGTGAAGCGTCGTCAGCTGCTTTGATTTCGTTCGCCTGCTCTTTCAATCTATCCCGCGCGCAGACGCGGGATCTCGGGTTATATCGCGACACATGTCGCCCACTTGTCGCCTGTGGTAGCGATCTTCGCGGTACAACCGGAGATCCCGCGTCTGCGCGCGGGATAAACTGAAAGAAGCGAGCGAAGCGAAAAAACACCATGAACATCGAACGCTTTCTCTCCGACCGCCGCCCCGTTTGGGAGGATCTCGCTTCGCTCGTTCAGCGCGCCGAAGACGTCGAGCTCTCGCGCAAGGAGATGCAGGAGCTGGTCGCGCTTTATCGCCGCACGTGCTCGGACCTCAATCGCGCGCGGTCGTACACGGCGAATCCGGAGATTCTCGGCTACCTCAATCAGCTCACCGGACGCGCGTATCGCTACATCTATCGCGCGGGACACGAGACTCCGGTGTGGCAGTCCTTCGTCCAACTTCTCACGCGCGAGATTCCGGCCGCGTTCCGGCGCGAGCGGTTGTATGTCGCGCTCGCCGCGTCCGCGTTTCTCGCCGGCACGCTCTTCGGCGCGGGCGCGGTGCTCATCGATCCGGCCAACGGCGAGCGGCTCGTGCCGCCGATGTTCTTCACCGAGAGTCCGCGCGATCGCGTCGAGAAGATCGAGTCCGGCAAAGAGCGCGTGGACAATCTCGAGAAAGCGGTCGTCTTCGGCGCGTCGCTCTACACGCACAACATCAAAGTCTCGTTCCTCGCCTTCTCCCTCGGCGCGCTGACGATCGTGCTCGGCCTGGCCATCCTGTTCTACAACGGCGTGACGCTCGGCGCGATCATGGCGATGTACATCCTCGATAAGGTGCCGCTCTTCTTCTTCGCCTGGGTCGGTCCGCACGGCGCGCTCGAGCTCCCGGCGATCATCTTCAGCGGCGCGGCGGGACTCCTCGCCGGCCGCGCGCTCCTGATGCCCGGCCAGCTCTCGCGCGGCGCGTCGCTGCGGCGCGTGCTGCCGTCGGTGTGGCGGATGATCATCGGCGCGGCGTTCGTCCTCGTCCTCGCCGGTCTCATCGAAGGCTCGTTCTCGCAGTTCTCCGCGAAGACGTTCCCCTACATCGTGAAGATCGGCGTCGCGATCGTGCTGTTCTGCGGACTGATGGCGTACCTCTTCCTGCGACGGAGCGACGAATGAGTGCCGCCGCCGAGCTGACGATCGTCACGCCCGAGCACGTGCACATCCGCCTCGAGCCCGCGGGACTCGGCAGCCGCTTCCTCGCGATCTGCATCGACTCGGCGATCGTGCAGGGCGTGTCGATGATCATCCTCACGTCGCTGTCCGCGTTTCTTCCGCGCGGTATCGCCGTCGCCATCGGCATCACGCTCAACTTTCTCCTGACATGGAGCTGGCACATCTACTTCGAGACGCAGATGCAGGGACGCACGCCCGGCAAGCGGATGCTGCGCCTGCGCGTGATCGACGCGCGCGGACTGCCGGTCTCGCTCTACCAGTCGCTCGTCCGCAACATCACGCGCGTCCTCGACTTCGCGCCGCTCTTCTACGGCGTCGGCGCGATCGCCTCGATGATCAGTCCCTCCCGCCGCCGCCTCGGCGACATCATCGCCGACACGCTCGTCATCCGCGATACGCAGCCGCTCGCCTACAAGGGCCAGCTCGCCGCTGAGCGCCGCTACAACTCGCTGCGCACGCCGCGCGTGCAGCGCCTCATCCGCCACCGCATCAGCCTCCAAGAACGGGAGTTCCTCCTCGCGCTCTGCCTCCGCGCCGACAGCATGTCCGCCGCCGCGCGCTACGACGTGATGGAAGAAGTCGCGGCGAAATATCGCATCGAGCTCGGACTCGAGGACGAGCCGATCAGCGGCGAGAATCTCGTGCGCGATTTGACGGCCGTGCTCTTCAATCCGGTAGGATAGCGACGTCCAAAATGCTGGCTTGCCGGAACCACCCCGACGTGATCGAGGGTCTGCGTCACTGCTCGCGCTGTGGCAACCCGTATTGCCGCGACTGCCTCGTGACGATGAACGATCGCCTCTACTGCGCGACGTGCAAAGTCGAGCAGCTCCGCGACGTGCAGTCCGGCGTCGATCGCACGCGCCTCAATTACGCCGGCGCGGGAAAACGATTCGGCGCGCTCATCATCGACCGCCTCATCGTCGTCCTGCCGCCGTACGCGCTTTTTTTCATCCTGATGATCACCGGCGGCAACAACCCCAGTCCTTTCATCTTCATCCTCCTCCTGCCGGTGTTTCTCGGGATGCCGTTCTACGAAGCGCTGATGATGCAGCAAAAGAACGGGCAAACCCTCGGCAAGATGGCGATGAAAATCCGCGTCGTCCGCGTCGACGGCTCCCCTCTCTCGGCCGGCCAGTGCTGGGGCCGCGCCTTCCTCCGCTTCGCGCTGGAGAGCTGCATCTCCTTCATCGACTACATCCCAGCCTTCTTCACCGACGAGAAGACCGCGCTGCACGACATGGGAGCATCGACGCGCGTGGTGGAGACCTACTGAGGGTATCGCAGCAACCTCGCAGGTAACGCGTGCGCATCGCACGTTGCGCGATCGTTCGTGCACGGGACCAGGAATGCAGAATGCAGAAGGCAGAATGCAGAAGTTAGAAATCCGCCCCCGAGATCCGACTATGTGCGCCACACGCGTGACGGTGTTTCTCACTTCTTCATTCTGCATTCTGCGTTCTGCATTCCCGGCCGGTGCGCGATGATTTAGCCACGCATGGCGCGCGCGCCCAACGCATGCGCGCGCCCGTCCTCCCGCAACATGCGGTAGCATTCCCCCCACAAAATCGCCTAACGAGGTTCCCCATGCTCGCTTGTCGTAATCATCCCGACGTGACGGAAGGTTTGCGCCACTGCTCGCGATGCGGCGGTGCCTTCTGCCGCGACTGCACCGTCACGATCGGCGACCGCCTTTATTGCGCGACATGCAAGAACGAGCAGCTCCTCGACGTCCGCTCCGGCTTCGACCGCTCGCGGCTCAACTTCGCCGGCGTCCTCAAACGCTTCGGCGCGATCTTCATCGACTACCTGATCTTCAATTTCCCGCTCTACTTCGTCATCGTCAACATGGTGATCAAGCAGATCCGGACTCCGGGATATCAGCCGAATCCGTTCATCAACCTCATCGGCCTGCCGGTGATGTTGATCATGATCGTGTACGAGGCGCTGATGCTGCAGCACAAGAATGGGCAGACGCTCGGCAAGATGGCGCTGAAGATCCGCGTCGTGCGGCCCGACGGCTCGCCGCTCACGCCCGGGCAGTGCTGGGGCCGCGCCGGCATGCGCGCGATCCTCGGCTGTCTCTGGATCGTCGACTACATCCCCGCGTTTTTCACTGACGAGAAAACGACGCTGCACGACATGGCCGCGGGCACGCGCGTGGTCGAGCTCTTCTGACCATGGCCATCGCTCTCGCGTACGCAGGTCCGCAGTGCCCGCGCTGCGGCATCGTGCTCACCGCCGATCATCTCCGCAACGGCATCATCACCTGTCCCATCTGCGTGCGTCCGTTCGAAGCGACCGTCTTCACGCCGCCCGAGCGTCCGCGCGTCGCCGTCGCCGAAACGCACGTCGTTGCCGGCCCCGTCGAAGCGAACGCCTGCGCGAACCACGCGCGCAATGCCGCGGTCACGAGCTGCGCGCGCTGCGGACTCTTCATCTGCTCGTTGTGCGAGATGAACGTCGGCACCGGCTCGTATTGCCCGTCGTGCTTCGATCGCGTGCGCGCGGAAGGCACGCTCGCGCCCGTCGCCACGCGCTATCGCGACTGGGCCTCGATCGCGCGCCTCACCGCGATCGTCGGCCTTCTCTTCTACATCTTCTGGCCGTTCGTCGGCGGACTCGCGCTCTTCTTCGCCGTGAAAGGCATGCGCCAGCGCAAGGAGCAGGGACGCTCGCGCATCGGGATGGCGATCGTGATGCTGATCGCAATCGGAGAGATCGTCGGCGGCATCGTCATTTACGGATTCATGGTCTGGGCGTTCACGCGGGGGATCAAGTGATCGATCCGAACCGCACGCTCCTCGGCAAATGGTCCTCGCCGCTCAACCGCGTGCGCGTGTACCAGACCGCCGAGGGGCTCGACGTCGAGACGCATGAACACTTCGAAGTCGCGAACACGCGCGTCTTCTACGAAGACGTGCAGCTCGTGACGATTCATCGCGAATACGGCACGCTCTATCTCACGCTCACCGGACTGTTCTCGTTCGGCTTCCTGCTGTTGTTCGGCTACATGGCCACCCTCGGCGAAGCAGGTGTCGTCGCCGGCGCCGTGATCTTCATCATGATGGGGCTGCCGTTCACGGTCGCGTTTCTCACGCGCGCGTTCTGGGGCGTCGACGTCGTCACGGTCTTCGGACGCCGCTCCAAGGCAACGTTGCGTTTCAAATTTCGCAAGCGCCACGCACGCGAGGTCTACGGAAAAATCTGCGCGCTCGTGCGCGCGGCGCAGCGCGTGGCGTTCGCGCCGCCGGCCGAGGCTAGCCCTGCAGAATCTCTCGCGCCACCGATCCCGGACTCCGTCCTTCTCCCACCGCCCGAACAATAGCGCTGCCGACGACGATGAAGTCGCAGTGCCCGCGCAGCAGCTCGTAGTGCTCGTGGCGCGAGATGCCGAAGCCGACGGCGATCGGCTTCGTCAATTTCGCGCGCACTTCGTCGAGGCGATCGATGAGCGTCGGATCGAGCTCCTTGCGCGCGCCAGTGACGCCGGTCGTCGAGACGTAGTAGACGAAGTCGTCGCTCGCGCGATCGACCGCTTTGATGCGCGCGTCCGTCGACGTCGGCGCGAGCAGGAAAATCGTCCCGATGGTCTGCGCGTGCATCGCCGCGCGAATTTCCTTCGCGCTCTCCGGCGGCAGGTCAGTGAGCAGCAGCGAGTTGACGCCGGCGCTCGCCGTGTCGCGCGCGAAGTTCTCGACGCCGTAGCGCATGACGGGATTGAGATACGAGAACGCGATGAGCGGGATGGCGCTCTTTTTTCGAATCGACTCCGCGATCGCGAACACGTCGCGCGTCTTCGTCCCGTTCTGCAGCGCGCGCTGCGACGCGGCTTGAATGACTGGACCGTCGGCGATCGGATCGGAGAATGGGATGCCGAGCTCGATCAGGTCCGCTCCCGCCTCCTCGAGCTCTTCGACAATGCGCACCGTGTCGCCGTCGCCGCACGTGACGTACGCGATGAACTTCGGAGTGGTGCGCGCCTCCGGCGCGTCTCCCGTCAAAAGCGCGCCGGAGGCGCGCACCACTCCAATGCCATGATCTTTCATAGTGCCGCCACCGTCGGCACATCCTTGTCGCCGCGCCCCGACAAATTCACGACCACGTCGCCGGAGATCGACGCGCCGTTGCGCAGCAGCCAGCCCAGCGCATGCGACGACTCGAGCGCGGGGATGATGCCCTCGCTCTCGCTCAGTTTGTGGAACGCCTCGAGCGCGAGGTCGTCGCTGCAGTCGTGATACTCGACGCGCCCGATCTCCTGCAGGTACGCGTGCTCGGGACCGATCGACGGATAGTCGAGTCCCGCCGAGATCGAATGCGTCTCCGCGATTTGTCCGTGCTCGTCCTGCAGCACCATCGAGCGCGTGCCGTGCAGGACGCCGAGGGCGCCGCCGGAAAAACGCGCGGCATGATTGCCGAGCTCGGGACCGCGTCCGCCGGCCTCGACGCCGATCATGCGGATCGACTCGTGTGGGAGCATCGCGTGAAACAAACCGATCGCGTTCGAGCCGCCGCCGACGCATGCGATCGCGACGTCGGGAAGTTTTCCCGTTCGCTTGCGCAGCTGCGCGAGCGCCTCGCGTCCGATGACCGATTGAAAGTCGCGCACGACCATCGGATACGGATGCGGACCGAGGACCGAGCCGATGATGTAGTGCGTCGTGCGGACGTTCGTGACCCAGTCGCGGATCGCCTCGTTGATCGCATCCTTCAGCGTGCGGCTGCCGCTGGACACGGGAACGACTTCCGCGCCGAGGAGTCGCATGCGGAAGACGTTCAGCTCCTGCCGCGCCATGTCGACTTCGCCCATGTAGACGACGCATTGCAGGCCGAGGAGCGCGCAGGCGGTGGCGGTCGCGACGCCGTGCTGGCCCGCACCCGTCTCGGCGATGATGCGCTGCTTCCCCATCCGCTTCGCGATCAATGCCTGTCCAATCGCGTTGTTGATCTTGTGCGCGCCGGTGTGATTCAGGTCCTCGCGCTTGAGGAACAGCCGGAAGCCGCCGCACATCTCCGCGAACTTCGGCGCCTCGGAAAGCGCCGTCGGACGGCCGACGAAGTTCGCAAGGATGTCGTCGAGCTCCCGGCGAAACGACTTGTCGCGTTTCACCTTCTTGTATGCGGACTCGAACTCATCGAGCGCCGCCATCAGCGTCTCGGGAACGAACTTCCCGCCGAATTGACCGAAGAACCCTTGCTTGTTCGGGACTGTCATGCGCGCACCCTTTCGAAGAGCTTGCGCACTTTGTCGTGATCCTTCACGCCCGGCGCGCTCTCGACTCCGCTCGCGACGTCGATCGCGTCCGGCTTCACGATGCGAATCGCTTCGCCCACGTTGTCCGGCGTGATCCCGCCCGCGAGAAAAAACGGCTTCTCGCGATAGCCGTCGATCAGCTTCCAATCGAACACGCGTCCCGTTCCTCCACCCGAGTCGAACATCACCCACTCCGCCTTCGTCTGAACGGCCGGCAACGCATCGCCCACGCGAAAGGCTTTGATCGCGGGCATGCCGATCGCCGCGATGTCATCGTCTGTTTCGTTGCCATGCAACTGCACGACATCGAGTCCAACTTCGTCGACGATCCTGCGAACCGTCTCGCGAGACTCGTTCCGAAACACGCCGACACAGTGGAGCGGCGGCCGCTCTCGGCCGCCGGATTCTCGCGAGAGGTCGACGGCCGAAGCGGCCGCCGCTCCACAGATCTCTGCCGCGTGCTCGGGCTCGACATACCGCGGACTATCGCGCACGAAAATGAACCCGAGGAAATCCGCGCCCTGCTCCGCGCAGAACAGCGCATCCTTCACATTGGTGATCCCGCAAATCTTGATCAGCGTCATCCCGCCACCAGCGCGCGCACCGCGGCCGCGCGATCGTTCTGCCGCAGCAGCGACTCGCCGATCAGAAACGCGTTGAATCCCGCCGCGCGCAGTCGATCGATGTCCGCACGCGTGCGAATGCCGCTCTCCGCGACGCGAACCACGTCGTTCGGCATCGCCGCACCGAGCCGTTCGGAGATGCCGAGGTCGACATGAAAATCGCGAAGGTCGCGATTGTTCACGCCGATCAATCGCGCGCCGCCCGCCACCGCCCGCTCCAGCTCCGCCTCGTCATGCACTTCGACCAGCGCATCGCACGCATACGCCTCGGCGATCGCCACGAAGTCGCGAATCTGCGCGACGTCGAGGATCGATGCAAGCAGCAGAATCGCGTCCGCGCCCGCGGCGATGCCGCGCACGATCTGTGACGGCTCGACGACGAAGTCCTTCATGATGACCGGCAGTCCCGCCGCGGAACGCGCGCGCGCGATCCAGTCGCGCGAGCCGTGGAAAAACTCCGGCTCCGTCACGATCGAGATCGCCGCCGCGCCGCCGGACGCGTAGTCGCCGGCGATGCGCTCGACCTTCGGATCTTCGACGATCCATCCCGCGGAAGGCGAAGCCGACTTGATCTCCGCGATCACGTTCACGCCTTCGCACGCGAGCGCGATCCGGAACGCGAACGGCATCCGCTGCTGCGCGACTTCTTCCGCCGCGCGCCGGTCCGGCTTCGCCTCGTCGCGCAGCCGCGCGCGCGTCCGCTCCACGATCTGATCGAGCACCGTGCTCATTGCGCACCTCCCAGCTCGTTCGAGACCGCGATCAGTTGCTGCAATTTCTCCGACGCGCGTCCGCTGCGCAGCGACTCCCTCGCCAGCGCGACGCCATCGCGCATCGTGGGGGCGAGCCCCGCGACGTAGCACGCCGCGCCCGCATTCGCGAGCACGATGTCGCGTCGCGCGCCGTTCTCGCCGCCGAGGATCGCGCGCGCGATCGATGCGTTCTGCTGGATGTCTCCTCCAGCCAGTCGCTCGAGTGCATGTCGCGACACTCCGATCTCCTCGGGTGTCACGTCGTACGAGCGCACTTCGCCGTTGCGCACTTCGCAGACATGCGTCGCAGCCGACACCGAAATCTCATCGAGCCCGTCGCGGCTGTGCACGACGAGCGCGTGCTCGGCCCCGAGCGCAGAAAGCACTTGCGCGACGACTTCCGTCAGCCGGTCGCTGTAGACACCGAGCACTTGTCGCCGCGCGAACGCGGGATTCGTGAGCGGCCCGAGAACATTGAAGATCGTGCGGACGCCGAGCTCGCGTCGTACGGCGGCAACCGCGCTCATCGCCGGATGCAACTTCGGCGCGAAGAGAAACGCGATGCCGACGCGGCGCAGCACCTGCGACATCCGCGGCGCGTCGAGATCGATATGCACGCCGAGGGCGGAGAGAAGATCGGCGCTGCCGCAGGAGGACGAGACCGCGCGATTGCCGTGCTTCGCGACGTTCGCGCCCGCGCCCGCGGCCACGAGCGCCGCGATCGTCGAGATGTTGAACGTGCCGCGTCCGTCGCCACCGGTGCCGCACGTGTCGACGAGTCCATCGCGGATATTGTCAGCATCCAGGTCGAGCGGCGTCACCCGCTCGCGCATCGCCATCGCCGCGCCCGTGAGCTCGTCCGGCGTCTCGCCTTTCATCCGCAGCGCGACGAGCAGCGCCGACTTCTGCACGTCCGTCGCCTGCCCGTCCATCACCGCGGAGAACACCTCATACATCTCGTCGCGCTCGAGATGCTTTCCATCCACGACGCGTTTGATGGCCTGCGCGATCATTGGATGGCTCCCAAAAAATTGCGGATCACCTGATCGCCGCCCGGAGTGCCGTACGACTCGGGATGAAACTGAATCCCGAACAGCGGGCGCGCGCGATGCGAGATGGCCATGATCGCGCCATCGTCGCTCTCCGCGTCGATCGCGAATTCGTCCGAGAGCGTCGCCGGATCGACGACCAGCGAGTGATAGCGCGCGCTCTGCATCGGGTCCGGACACCCCGCGAACAACCGCTCGCCGCGGTGATGCACGCCGGTGACTTTTCCATGCACCGGCATCTCCCCGCGCACCACCCGCGCCCCGAACGCCTCGGCGATCGCCTGATGTCCGAGACAAACGCCGAGCATCGGGATGTCGTTGTTTGCCCTTGCTAAAGCATGGATCAGATCGATGCAACGTCCCGCGCGCGAAGGCGTCCCCGGCCCCGGCGAGATCACCAGCGCGCGCGGCTTGTCGGCGAGCAGCGCATCGGGATCGAAGTCGTCGTTGCGAATCACGCGCAACCGCTCGCCCGCGAGCCGTTCGATCTGCTGCACCAGGTTGTAGGTGAAGGAGTCGTAGTTGTCGATGATGGTGATCATGTTCGTTTCCTCGTTCGTTCGTGCGCGCGCGTCAGACCAGGCGGAGACACCATCGCCAGGGACGCCAACGAACGATCAACGGGAAACTGAAAGGTGGGAGGCTAGACGTGCCAAAGACACGCGCAGAGCACGTGCGGTCGCTGCGGCGCGTTCTCCTTCGGTGTCATCACGTCGCGCAGATTACCACAAACCAGGTGATAGAGGTAGGGAGAGACCCGTACGGGTCTCCCCCTCCCTCCGAACCGGACGTGCGGATCTCCCGCATCCGGCTCTCCAGTTGGTGGTTCCGTTTAGGGCAGACGGAACGTGGAGCTGGTAGCGCGTGAAAGCAGCTGTACACGTCTGAGTTCTTCACCTCGTCGCCGAGGCCATCCGCATGAGCATCTGGTTCGATCGCGTCGGCTTCAGCCTAGCTATCACTGAAGCTGTCACCGCCGGTTAGCTCTAAGAGCACTCACGTTGGTCGGTTTTTCCTGTCGCAGATCTTGCCTTCCTCTCATCCACCTTCCTACCTCCCTTTGCTCCACGCCCGTTATGGCGCTTCTTCGCTCGTATGGAGGTTCTGACTCCCGGCTGCCTTTCAGTCACGCAGCGGGGTATCCCCGATTCACCGCACCTGAATCTTTCTGTCGTTCTGTGTTCAACCACCCCAGTGTCTTCCCATGTCCGCTTTCTGTTCGCTCATTTGTTCTCGCGTTCTGGGGCCGTTGCCTTAGGACCGTTTCTAGTCCGCGCCCACAGGCTCTCTCGGCTTCGCCACTCGCTCGCAGGCTCGCCAAGACACAAGGCCGAATCAACTTTCTCTCGTACGGACCGACAGACTCGCCTTCCGTTGCTCTCCACCCCGCCTTCCGGCGACGCAGTTACGGTCGGCTTTCAACCAGTTGAGCGTTTGGTTGAGAGTGTTTCCACCTCCTCTTCAGGTGCGCTCTCGGGCGCACGAGCGGCGGCCGCCCTCGGCCGCCGGAGCGCAGCGACAAACCGCCCGGAGCGCTTCCGTTT
>Ga0209468_1000041_pt1 | contig 71319 bp, 66 predicted proteins | sample GraSoiAngelo_102_FD_185871 | JGI IMG/M metagenome (GOLD analysis project Ga0209468, IMG submission 185871) | Grasslands soil microbial communities from the Angelo Coastal Reserve, California, USA - 14_0903_02_40cm (SPAdes) (version 2) | ecosystem: Environmental > Terrestrial > Soil > Grasslands ...
CGCCGCTCCACAGGATCGGGCGAGGGGCAACCGAGGAGAGCGGGCGTCCCGCCCGCCCCCGGGGGGCGGGCAAGATGCCCGCGCTCCTCGGCGTGGGGTATCACGCGGACGTTGCGCCGATCACTCCGCCCATCACCGGCAGCACGATTCCGGTGACGTAGCTGGAGCAAACGGGCGCGGCGAGGAAGACGTAGGCGGGCGCGATTTCTTCGGGCTGCGCGGGACGCTTCATCGACGTGCCGTGTCCGAAGTCCTTCACTTTGAGTCCGGGCTTGTCCGCGGGATTGAGAGGAGTCCACACCGGTCCCGGCGCGACGGCGTTCACGCGAATGCCGCGCGGCGCGAGGTTCGTCGCCAGCGACTTCGTGAACGCGTGGATCGCGCCCTTGGTCGACGAATAGTCGAGCAGCGCGGCGTTGCCGAAGATGCCGGTCTCCGAGCCGGTGTTGAGGATCGCGCTGCCTTCGCCGAGGTGCGGCAGCGCGGCCTGGGTCATGAAAAAGTAACCGTAGATGTTCGTGCGGAACGTGAGATCGAGATGGTCTTCCGTGATGTCTTCGATCGTGTCGGCGTGCTCCTGGAACGCCGCGTTGTTGACGAGAATGTCGAGCGAACCGAAGGCATCGACCGTGCGCTGCACGGCCTCGTGGCAGAAATTCGCATCGCGCACATCGCCGGGAATGAGCAGGCATCGCCGCCCTTCGTCGCTTTCGATGACGCGCTTCGTTTCTTCGGCGTCGACCTGCTCGACGTCGAGATAGACGATCGCGACGTCGGCGCCTTCGCGCGCGAAGAGCACCGCGACCGCGCGGCCGATGCCGGAGTCGCCGCCGGTGATGATCGCGACTTTGTCTTCGAGCTTGCCGCTGCCGCGATAGCCCGGCGCGCGATATTGCGGGCGCGGCTTCAGCTTCGCTTCGATGCCGGGCTTCTGCTGATGCTGCTTCGGCAGCGGATTCTCCGGCTGCCTGCGCGCGCCCGCCTGCACGGCCTCGTCGGATTTTTTGTGCGATGACTTCTTCGCGTCGATGCGGCGCTGCACGGTTCGTTGTTTGGCGACAGTTGCGTTCGTTTTTCGAGTGCTCATCGCACGATGCGCAGTTCGAATACCATGCCGACGTGGATCTCGATGGCTATCTCGCCAGACTCGGCATCAGCGAGCGCCCCGCACCGTCCGCGGAGTCGCTGCGGCGATTGCACGTCGCGCATCTCGCCGCGTTCCCGTTTCACAACCTCACGATCCAGCGCAACGAAGTCGTCGACATCCACATCGATGCGATCACGCGTCGCTTTCTCGTCGACGGCGGCGGCGGCTACTGTTTCGAACAAAACACGCTCCTCGGCACCGCTCTGCGCGAGCTCGGCTTCGACGTGACGACGCTCCTCGGCCGCGTCGGCATCGCCGGCAATAAGGCGCTCAACCATATGCTGCTGCGCGTCGACGTCGACGGCGAGTCGTGGATCGCCGACACCGGCTTCGGCGGCGAAGGTCCGCTCGAACCGATTCCGCTTCGCGAGGGCGTGCGCGTCACGCAGGACGGAATCGACTACTCACTGCGTCGCGACGCGCATCACTGGATTTTGCTGATGCATTACGGCGACGTGACCGAGGAGCTGTACGAATTCTCCGGCGCTCCGCACACGAGCGGCGACGTCGAGATCGTGAACTACTACACGTCGATGCATCCGGCGTCGATCTTCCGGCGCACGCTGACGATTCAACGCGTCACGCCGGAAGAACGACTGATCCTCCGCCCCAAAGTCGTCACGCGCTACAGAAGCGGCGTGCGCCGCGACACACCGATCGAGCCGTCGCAGGTGCGCGCGTTCGCGCGGGAGCTGTTCGGGATCGAGTTGGGCGACGGGCCGCTGCTGTTCGAGAGCGTCTGACCTTCAGTTGCATTTGTTGCTCTTGCCGCAAATCGCATTGCAGACGCGCTGCAACGCTTTCGTCTGGCTGCTCGACGGCTTCACGGGATAACCGGTCGGATCGGCGACGAAGAAGTGTCCGGTCGCAAATTCGAGAACACCCTGAAAGTCGCCGATCGCCTCGCCCTTGCTCCAGTGTGCCCAGATCGCGTGGATGTCGGTGCACGTCTGCCCTTGCAGCGGCGTGGCAAGTTTCTTCACGGCGATGATGAACGGACTCTCGCCGCTTCGCGTCGGCTTGTAGAACCCTCCTTCTTTCGATCCGTACCAGCGCAGGATGTAGCCGAGGCACAAGCTGCTGCGCGATCCCCTGCATTGAAAGGAATAGACCTGGTCGATGAACGGAACGATCCGCATGTCCGCCACCGCGATCGCCTGCAGCGCCGCGATCTCCGTGGCGATGTTGGGATTGCAGACGGTGTTCTGACAGATGACCAGCCCGGCCTGGGGGAACTGCACGAGCCGGCATCCGAACTTCTGCGAGCCTTCCGTCAGCGGATTGCACTCCGTGTCGTAGTTGAACGCGATCGGTTGCGGCTGGCTGTTCAGCCAGGCCTGCGCATCCGTCATGTCGTCGGCGCGCGCGATGCCGGTGAAAACGATGAATGTGAACGCGAGAACGAATCTGGATTTCATCAATCTCTTCTCCTTAATAGAGGAGAAGATTTAATTCAGGAATTCCCTACCCAACGCGCACGGGCAGCGGAAACAGCGACAGGCATCGACAGGTTCGGCACGCCATGAATGATCAACGGCGGAATGAAAGAGTTTTAGGTTCAGTGGAGCGGCGGGCTCTTAGCCCGCCGTTCTTCTTTTCCGGCGGGCTGAGAGCCCGCCGCTCCACCAAGTCTCATCAGCGCGATCATCGCGGGAACGAAGTCGCGCGTTTCTCCCGGCAACTTGTCGACGATGCGATAAAAGTCCGCGTCCGTTCCCTGCTCGCCTCCCGCCACCTCGGTCATCGCGCGCGCGACGCGGTTTTCGCCGCTGTTGTAGGCCGCGGCGGCGAGGTACCAGGAGCCGAATCGGTTGTAGAGGTACGAGAGATACGACAGCGCGGCGTCGGTTGCTTTCGCGTTGTCGCGACGCTCGTCCGTCGTCTCGTCGACTTTCAGCCCGTAGCGGCGGGCGGTGTCGGGGATGAGCTGCCAGATGCCGATCGCTTCGTCGCGCGAATGCGCTTTCGGGTTGAAGCCGGACTCCGCCATCGCGAGATAGATGAGCCCGGGCGGCAGTCCGCGGCGGCGCAGTTTCTCCGCGATCATCGACTCGACTTCTTTCTTGCGCGTGAACGCTTCTTCGATCTCGGCGCGCTTGTCGCCGGTGGTGAAGCGCTCGACGAACGCGTCGACGCGCTGATGCGGGATATCGGGAAGAACGCCGCGGTCGGCAACGATCGCGGCGAGGAACACGAGGAGGATCATCGTGCTCTTACAAGAGCAAGCTACCGGCCAGCGGCGACGATTCTCTCGATCAATTTCGTGTCGTCCGGCAGCAGGCCCGAGTGTGGCAATCGCGTTGTGAGCTCGCGCCAGGACGGCTCGAGCTTGAATGCCTTCGCGAAAATCGGCAGCGCTTCGTCGACGCGCTGCATGTTCACGAGCGCGACCGCGTGCCAGTACAGCATCTCCGCGTAGCGGCTCTGCGGAATGCCGCTCGTCGTCGACGCGATCTGTTCGGCCGCGCTGTATTCGCGCAGCGCCGCCTCGTTGTCCTTGTGCTCGACGGCGAGGTCGCCGGCGTTCATGTGGTTGTACGCACGCTGCAACGCCACGAGGCGGCGCAACTCGTCGAGCGGCTGCGGAGCATCGTCGACACGCAAGTCGAAGACGCGATCCTGCCACGGACGTCCCGTCGACTTCGCCGCGACGACGATCAGCGCGGCCGACTGCTTCCCGCGAATGTCCCCGCCGACCGACTGCGCGGCATCGAGCGCGGCGAGCATGCGATCGGCGAGATCGCCTTTCGCTTCGGCGTAGGCCTTCGCCATCGCCGGCCACACTTTGTCGTTCGACATCAAATTCGCCTGCACGGCGAAATCGCGGCCGACGCTGATGCGGCCGCAATTGAGATCGACGTTGCTCGTCGCATTTCCGGCGATGCCGCCCGCGGCGATGATGTCGCGCGATCCGGTGAACGTCGCGACGTTTCCCTGCGTGTCGATCATTCCGACCTGTCGCACATCGCACGCCGCATCTCCGCTCAACAACGCACGCAACGTGTCCGGCGCGCTCTTTCCCGCGCGCAACAGATCGAGGCCGAGCTTGCCGTACGACGGATCGACGAAGCTCTGCGTCGCCACCGCGCCGACTCCCGCCTCCGCCCACGGCACGACCTGCCCGACCGAGAACCAGTGCGACTGCACCGCCACGCCGATCTCACCCGTTTGCGGATCGCGCGCGACGATGGAGAAGGTGTGGACCGGCCGAAGCTGTGCGGCGAACGGATGCGTGAGGAGGAGGAGGCAGAGCAGCGACTTCATGGGCGCCGATTCTAAGGCTCATGAGCTTACAAGGCGCATGGGCTCACAGGCTCATGGGCTCAGAGGGGCTATGAGCCCATGAGCCCATGCGCCTATGAGCCCATGCGCCTCCGGGGCTATGAGCCCATGCGCCTATGAGCCCATGCGCCTCTTTTGCAATACTCCCCCTCGTGTACCGCTATCTCCGCTATGTCCCGAAGAACCACATGAGTCGCTTCATCGGCCGGCTGATGCACGTGCGCTGGCCGAAGCCGGTCGCGCGGCGCCTGGTGCACTGGTTCGCGAATACGTACGAGATCGATGTCGACGAAGCGCAGCACCCGGCACATCACTATCCGTCGATCGGACACTTTTTCATTCGCGATCTGCGCGAGGGTTTGCGTCCGATCGAGGGTGATCTCGTCTCACCCGTCGACGGCACGCTGCGCGGCTTCGGCGAGATCGAGAACGGCCGTCTCGAACAGATCAAAGGGAAGTCCTACACCGTCGCGAAGTTCCTCGGCGATGCAACGCTCGCGCAGCGATTCGAGCGCGGCGTGTTCTTCAACCTCTATCTCTCGCCGCAGGACTATCACCACATCCACTCCCCCGTCGGCGGCGGGATCACGCGCAGCAATCACATCCCCGGCATGCTCTGGCCGGTCAATGACTGGTCGATGGCCAACGTCGACGAGCTGTTCTCGATCAACGAGCGCGTCGTGACGTACATCGAGTCGGATCACGGACTCGTGGCCGTGGTGATGATCGGCGCGACGAACGTCGGCAAGATCTCCGTCATCTACGACTCCTTCATCTCCAACGTCGCGCGCGCGACCCAAGCCACGCGCGCATACGATCCTCCCGTCGCGATCCATGCCGGCGACCGCCTCGGCACATTTCACATGGGCTCCAGCGTCGTCGTGTTGTTCGAGCCGGATCGCATCGATTTGCAGCGCGTCCGCCTCGAGGCGGGGAAGAAAGTGCGCTACGGCGCCGCGATTCTGCACTCGCACTGAGGGACTTTTCGCGCGGATTGCGCGATATCCAGCGAGGGCCAAACATCATGAAGACCTTGCTGCTCGCCGCGTTGCTCGCGGCCAATACGATTTCTCTCCCCGAGTTGAAGCCGTCGGAGTGGTTCGACGGAAAGATGGGCGGGACGTTCGGCGCGAAGACCGTGACCGCGTTCGCGAAGACGAATCGCGTCGCCGTCTCCGGATTTCGCGTCGTGTTCGTGACGCACAACGAGGCGCACGCGTTCGTCGGCGCGACGTATCTGCCGGGCGGCGTCGAAACGGGATCGGCGCGCTCGAAGATGGAAGTCGATCTGCGCGGCGTCGACGACGCGACGATGCAGGCGATCACCGACGAGGCGTACAACACGTTCCTCGAACAATTGAAAGCAGCGGGACGCGAAGTCGTCGTGCCGGACGCGGCGAGCTTCGCCGAATTCAAGACCATCCCCGTGCCGCAGCCGGTCGACAGCGGATATCTGAAAGGAAAAGCGTTCAGTCCGACCGGCATGCCGCTGTGGTGGCAGGTCGGCGACTCGTGGGGCGACGCGGGCCTCGGCCAGAAAAACATGCGCGCGTTCAATAAACAGTCCGAGGCGCTGAAGGCGCCGGTGTCGATCGCGCCGATGATCGTGATCGACTTCGCGCACATGCAGTCGAGCGGCAATCACGGCGGACTGATTCACCGCACCGCGGAAGTCGGCGCGTCGCTGGCGATGAGCATCCCGACGTTCTCCACGCGCGTCGTCCGCGCCGAGCAGACGCGCTACGGCGGAATCGTGTTCAAAGGAGACGACGGCGCGCTGACGCTGAAGAAAGCGCTCGACACCGACATCGAGTTCGCGGAGATGTTCATCGTCGATACGAAGAGCGGCAAGGTGCTGGGACCGGTCGTCGACAACGTGAGCAAGAAGCAGACGCGCGTTGCGGAGACGACCAACGAAGCCTACGCGACCGCCGCGCACGCGGTGCTCACGCAGGCGACGGGCGCATTTGCGAAGTTGTTTGCGGAGAATCCGGTGAAGTGAGGCTCAGAGGCTCAGAGGCTCAAGGGCTCAAAGTCTCATAGAAACTCTTTGAGCCTATGAGCCCGGGAGCCTATGAGCCTCATACAAATCCACCACGATGTCCGGCATCCGATGGCCGAGTTGTGCGCCGGTGTAGCGCGCTTCCCATTGCATGCCGAGGCGTGCGGCGACGCGCTTCGAGGGCTCGTTGTCGGGATCGATGATGGCGACGACGCGATTGCGGCCTAACGTTACGAGAACGTGATCCATCGCCGCGCGTCCCGCCTCGGTCGCGTAGCCGTTTCCCCAGACGTCGCGCGAGAAGATCCAGCCGATCTCGAGATCGCCGGTCGTGCCGAGGGGCTGCGTGCCGGCGAGACCGATCAGGCGTCTGCTGGCTTTCTCGATGACCGCGCCCATGCAGACGTCGTGTTCCGCGAGCTGGCGCGCCTGCCGCGCCAGCCATTCATCCGCCTGCGCGTCCGTGTACGGACGCCCGCCGGTGAGGTAGTGCATCACCTCCGCGTCCTGCATGATCGCCATGAACGCGGGCCGGTCTTCCGCTCGCCAGGGGCGAATGGTCAGGCGAGCGGTTTCCAGACCGAACAACTACTTCTTGTCCTTCTTCGCTTTCTTCTTTTCCTTGCGCGTGTTCATGCCTTTAGCCATGACGTTTCTCCTTCAGGAGAACAATGGTAACGCACCGCGAGAACTCCCGCGCCCGCACCCGTGCCCGCTTCCGCGCCCGGGGTGGGGCGCGCAGCGCGTAATCACGATTGCATCGCTTCGCTCGCCCACCCCGGGCGCGGAAGCGGGCGCGGGCTCGGGCGCGGGCGCGGGCGCGGGCGCGGGGGCGGAAGCTTCGCTAGGTGCGCAAAACTCCGGCGCGTTCGTACACCTTCGCTTCGATGAAGACGCCGACGAGCGCCGGATCGAGCAGCCCGTCGTTCATCTCCATGCGGAGAATGTCGAGCGCGCGCTCCGTGGGAACGGCGCGTTTGTATGGGCGGTCGCTCGCGGTGAGCGCGTCGTAGATGTCGGACACCGTCATCATGCGCGACTGGATCGGGATGCCGCCGGCCGTGAGTTTGCGCGGATAGCCGCGGCCGTTGAGTTTCTCGTGATGCGCGTAGGCGATGTCGGCGACGGACGCGAGGTCGCGCGTCCACGGGATCTTCTGCAGGAAGTTGAATGTGTGCGTGACGTGGCTCTCGATCTCGATTCGCTCGGTTGCGTCGAGATTGCCTTTGCGGATCGAGAGGATGCGCGCTTCTTCGGGATCGAGGAGCAAGCGGCGCTCGCCGCGGATGTCGGTGAAGTCGAGCGTCGCGAGTTGCCGGAGGTAATTGAAGTCGCCTTCCGGCAGCACCGTCGGCTCGTTCGACTGCGCGATGAACGCGAAGTCCTTCTGCAATCGATCCAACTCGCTTTGCAGTTCCGCGTCGACGTTCGAAGAGAACGCGTCGTATCCGTCGCGTCCGTGCTGCAGCAGGTAATCGATCTTCTTGCGATTCGCCTCGTTCTCGACCGACTTCATCACGAACTCGAATCGTCCGCGCACGATCTCGATCTGATGCGGATAGAGCTTCTTCTCCTTCACCAGCACCTGCTCGCGCACGCCGACTTTCCCGAAGTCGTGCAAGAGCGACGCGTAGCGGATCTCGCGCACCTGGTCGCCGGTGAAGTGGACGTCGCGATACTCGCCTGCGTCCATGTGATCGACGACGCGCGCCAGCTCGACGGTGAGATCGGCGACGCGGAACGAATGACCCGAGGTCGTCGGATCGCGCTGTTCGATCGCCGTGACGGCAGCGGTGACGAATCCCTCGAAGAGGCGTTCGATCGATTCGTACAACAGGTTGTTCTCGACCGCGACCGCGGCCTGGCTCGCCAGCGCCCTCATGATGTCGGCGGTGTCGGCGTCGAACGCGATCACGTTGTCGGGGACGAGCTCCGCGTTGAGACGCTTCGTCACTCCCCGCTTGCGCCGGTTGATCAGCTGCAGCACGCCGATCGTCTCGCCGACGTGATTCGTCATCGGAAAGACGAGCAGCGACTTCGTGAGATATCCATTCTTTTCGTCGTACGTGCGGTTGATCTCGTACTCGACGCCGGCCGGCAGGTTGTACGCGTCGTCGATGACGAGCATCTCGCCCGTCATCGCAACGTAGCCGGCCAGGCTCTTGCGCGTGATCGGGAGGATGCGCTCTTCGAACGCCTCGACGTCGATGGAGTCGTTTTGCGCGAGCTTCCAGCGCAGCACTTTCTTTCTGTCGACTTCGTCGAGCAAGTACAACGATCCGGCGTCGGCGCGTGAGAGCTCGCGCGCTTTGCCGAGGATCATCGTCAGCAAAACGGAATGATCGCGAACCGTCGAGAGCGCGGCGCCGACTTCGGCGACCTGCTGCAGCTCGCGCGTCCGCTCGCTGAGCTGCCGCTCGAGCTGATCGGCGCGCTGCTTCTGATAGAGGAACTGGAACGCGCGCTTGATCGCGCCGAGGAGCGCGGAATCGGTCGGGTCTTTCGGGAGGCCGAGGTAAACGCTTTCATCCGAGAGCCATCGCGGCTGCTCGGCGAGGCCGACGCCGACGACGGCGGTGCGTGTGTCGAGCGCGAGCGTCTGGCGGTCGCCGTCGACGATCGCGAGATCGATGAGCACGACGCGCAATCCCGGCGTGTCGCCCAGCAACAGTTGATCGAGCGCCGTCAGACGTCGCGGCGCGATCGACTCGCGCGTCAGCGCGTCGGCGTAGCGGGCGATCGGAAACACGTCCGAGTGCAGCAGCGTCAGCGAAGGTGTCATGACACGAACGGAGCCGCAATTATCGCATCACTGCGTCAGCCGCAGCTGACACTTCTGTCCGCTCGCGTCGACAGTTGCCGGCATCGCAAAACGTAAACCATTGAAATCTCAGGCGGCGCCATCCGGCACGCCGCTCGCTCAACGGCGGCGCGGAGGCTTCAAGTGAAAATCATTCGAATCGTCGCAGGGCTCCTCGTCTTCGTCTGTTCCTTCTCGCTGTTCGCGCAGTCCAATGAAATCGGCGTGTTCCTTTCGCAGCCGCACATCTCGTCCGCATCGCTGGGCGAGCTTCCCCCGATCAGCGCCGACGTCGACTTCGACGCCAACTCCGGATACGGCATCAGCTACAACCGCTATTGGAGTCCACACTTCTCGACCGACTTCGCGTATCACAAGCTCAACGCCGATACGACGCTCATGCTGAACACTCCGGCTGGATCGTCATCGTTCGACGCGGGCGACATCGATCTGACTTCGATCAGCGCGATCGGTCAGTTTCACTTCGGCCTCGGCCGATTCGTTCCGTACGTCGGAGCGGGCGTCGCGCGCGTGAGCGGCGAAGCGAATGGTCCGGACGATCCGACCGATCCGACATCGGAAGTGACGTCCGACGACTTGGAAACCAAGACGCACTTCGTCGCCAACGCGGGCATCGACTTCCGCATCACGCCGATGATCGCGCTGACGGCGGACGCGAAATATTTTTCGTACGACGCGATTGCGAAAGACGATCCGCTGGCCGAGGCGATCACGCTGCATACCTATATTTACTCGGCGGGCGTGAAGTTGCGGTTCTGACGGACATGGTGGAGCGGCGGCCGCTTCGGCCGCCGCTCTCGATGGCATTCAGCCGTGTCAACGCGTTCGCGCCAATAGCAGGTTGGCTTGATACCCGATGCGATAAATCGCCGTGTCGCCCTCCGCCGTGCCAGTCAAGCGAATCCGCACAACCCTGCTGGTGCGCACTTCGGCAAAAGATTGATCGAGTGCCAACTGGAATCCCGTATCGTCATCGGTTCCCATGGATGCCAGGCAGGAATAGGCTGTGCTGTATAGGAGTACGTCGTCATCGCGCAACTTGTAGTCCGTGTCGATGAAAATCTCGATGTCCGTCGGCTCCCGGCCGTTTCTGAAGTCCTCATCCGTGTCGAAGCCTTTGAGCGTGATACCGTTGATGCACACCAGGAGATTCGCACGCCCCGGCCCTTGAACCGGAATTTCCAAGTGCCTCGCGGCGGTGACCTCACCCATGTCGGCCGCGATTTGAATGCGTTCAATCATGCCTAACCTCCTAGTGAAGACCAATAAACTCGCGTGCCTCGAAATCCACCGGCCGTTCCACGGAGTGCGCGGTGCTCAGTGTTATCGGCGACGGGCCCGAGACCTGGAAAAAATTGAAGGGTGCCTTGGAGTTGAGAATGACGAACGCACCAGGCTTGGGCTCTACCGTGACGGTGAGCGCCACTCCGAGCGGAAGTCCATTGATGACGTAATCGATCGCCATCATCGCTCCCTGTCGAACGACTCCGCCCGTTGTCGCGCCCACACGCTCAACTTTGCTGATGGTCCCTCCAAATCCACCCGGAGAGCCCGGTTGCGGCTGCATGGATAAGGCATTGATTTGAAAAAGGTCGTGTTCGGGCCCGGCAAAGAGGAGGAAGTGCGGGTTCCATCGGATGGTGCCTGCGATCGTTCCGCTATCAGCATCGAGAAATACCGTTGCCTGGTACGCGAAACGGTTGAGGACAGAGCGATCGCCCATTACCGCGATATTGCAGACAAGCAAGAGCTCGAGGTTCGGGCCGGTGATCACTTTCACATCGTCAGTCGCGAAGACGAGATCGGAATCGCTGTTGAAGATGCTGGCCAAGCCAACTGTGGCCGCATATTTCGGATCGCGCGTGTTCGCCCGCGCGTTGAGGTCGATCGTGATCTCCTGCCCGTCAAGCTGCCCATTCGACTCCAAGGCAGGCATCGCGATCCCGGTGAAGATCAGGAGTCTGGCCGGCGGCGTCCCGACGAACGCCTCGAGTATTCTCTCGCTGACGACTTGCTGTGGATTCTTTGAATTCAGAAACAGCGGCGGCATGATGTTCATGCTTAGAAGGCCTCCATATCAATGGAAGCGGTCACTGCGCGCAAATCCCGCCACGCGCGTGCACAAAAGTTCCGCAACGGTCCGGCAGTTCCGGCGCCCCGGGCACCGATACCGAATTCCTTCTATATGGTTCGGGTATAATTTCGGAACCGAGGGCGAGAGCGAGTGACCAAGGAGCCGGGCGCAGTCACGGAGTTGCTGCAGCAGTGGCGGACTGGCGACCGAAAGGCCGAGTCACGACTGTTCGAAGTGCTGATGCCCGATCTGCGCAGGATCGCAGCACGCCTTTTTCGGGGGGAACGATCCGGCCATACTCTGCAGCCGACGGCGCTGGTCAACGAGGCATTCTTTCGCCTCGCCAGAGCAAAGAACATCGACTGGCAGGACCGCGGCCATTTTCTCGCGATCGCCGCGGTCATCATGCGCCGCCTCCTGATCGACCATGCCCGCAGCCACCCGGAGGTGGAGTTTCTGCCGTTGGAAGGACTTCCCGAGGGGCTCCTGGCGGAATCCACACCTCTGGAGCAGGCAATCGCAATGAACGCCCTTCTCGACGATCTCGGTCAGGAGTCGCCGCAGCAACGCATCGTCGCGGAGCTCAAGTTCACCCTCGGATTCACCGATGAGGAGGCGGCTGAAGCACTGAATCTCAAACTGCGCACGCTGCAGCGCGAATGGCTTCGGGCGCGTAAGTGGATGTTCGAGCGACTGACCGGCGAGCGATCATGAACAACACCTCAGTGCGAGACGACCAGGTCATGACGCTGCTCGCGACTGCGCTCACCCTCCCCGACGACGCGCGGAGCGACTATTTACAGGTCGCTTGTCAGGGAGATGAAGAGCTTTTTCACGAGACCCGCGATGCGCTCGAGTGGGAAGAGCGGATGGGCGGGTTCCTCCGCAAGCCGTGGATGGCCCTGCGGGATCTCGAACGCCCGTTCAAACCGGGACAGGTAGTCAACAACCGCTTCGAAATCATTCGTGAGATCGGTGAAGGCGGTATGGGCGTCGTCTACGAAGCCTTCGACCGAAAACGCGGCCAGCGCATCGCCTTCAAGTCCGCCAAGCTCGGATTTCGCCGCCTGCTCTCCCCCGAGCTGGAGTCGGCGCTCAAAGTGCGTCACCGAAACATCTGTCTCGTAAACGAAATCCATACCGCGGAGACCGACTACGGCGAAGTCGATTTCCTCACGATGGAACTTCTCGATGGTCCGACTCTGCACACGCGCTTGTCGTCGGGGGAACGAATCGATCGGCAAGAGGCGCTGGAGATTGCGCGCCAACTCTGCGCGGGCCTGGCCGAGGCCCACAAGATCGGAATCATTCACAAGGACCTCAAAAGCGCGAACGTGATCCTGAGCCATTTGCCCGACGGGACTCCTCGTGCGGTGATCACCGACTTTGGACTGGCCGGCGAGCCCGCACTCGCATCAGAAGATCTGGCCGGCACGCCTCAATATATGGCTCCCGAATTGTGGCAAGGTGCTCCCGCGTCCAAAGCCTCCGACATCTATGCCCTCGGCGTGATCCTTTACGAGATGGTTGCGGGGAGCAAGCCCTTTGAGGATGAACCGACGCAAAGTCGTCTCACAATGCGTCCTCCGCCACCCAGCAGCCGGGCGAGGATTCCCGACAAGCGTTGGGATGCGGCCATCCTGCAGTGCCTGGATCCTTTACCGGAAGCGCGGCCGTCCGACGCGACCGGGGTCTCCGACGCCCTCGGAAAACGAACGTTCCGGAAGGCGCCGCTGGTCGCCGCGATCATGCTCCTCGCGCTCGGCGGCGTTGCAATGCGCGGGCCGCTGCTCAGGTTTTTCGCGCCGCCGAACGTCCGGCTGGCGATTCTTCCAATCGAAGGTGCAGCAGACGTCGAAGCGATCGGAAACGGGGCGCTGATCGACGTCGCCGATCGCCTGCGGCATCGAACCGGGGCGCCGACGCTCGTGGTGATCCCTGCTTCCCAAAGCCTGGACAACAACGTTCATACGCCAGAGCAAGCGAGTCAGACTCTGCACGCAACGCACGCCCTGCAGATCGCGTTGCGCAAGGAAGGGAACGACCTCCTCGCCCGAGGCACCGTCATGGATCTGGATACGCAGACGCGCCTCGGTGAAGTATCCGGGCGCTACTCTCTTGCGAATGCCGGTGATTTGCCGGCAGCGTTGACGGGTATTGTTTCCAAGGCGCTGGGTTTGCGTGGCGGGCCGGCAGACCCGATATCGCCTTCTGCCTCCGCTCCGTACCTCCAGGGTCTCGGGTACCTGCGCCGTGACCAGCATAGTTTTGACGTTGCCATACCGCTGTTTCAACAGGCGGCGCGCCTGGACCCGCATTCTCCATTGCCGCGAGCGGGCCTGGTCGAAGCCATGCTCCTGAAGTACGGCGACACGAAGGAGCGTCGATGGCTCGACGAAGCTGGTCGAGCGCTGCAGGCGGCTGAAGCGCTCGACCCTGATTCCGTTGCGGTCCTTCTGGCCGAAGGCCGCTTCGACGTCAGCGGAGGCCGGTACGAAAAGGCGGTGCAGGATTATCAGAGGGTGAGAGATCTACAGCCGCACAACGTCGAGGTCCTGCTGCGAATGGCGGAGGCCGACGATCACCTGAATTTTCGCAAAGAAGCGATCGAGAACTATCGGAGGGCGATTGCACTCGAACCCGGCTATTACGAATCCTATGAAGAGCTCGGCGTATTTTTTTACCGCCGCGGTGAATATGTCCAGGCTGCGGAGCAATTCCGCAAGGTGATCGAACGCGCTCCCCGCTTCTACAACGCCTATACGAACCTCGGTGCGACATTGAGTGACATGGGACAGGACGACGCCGCTGTCAATGCGTTACTCACGTCAGTCCGGATCAAGGCGACCGCGAGGGCCCTCAACAGTCTTGCGGCTATCAAGGCGTACCAGAAGAAGGACGCCGACGCAGTCATTCTTTACAAGAAGGCGCTGGCGCTGAATCCCAACAGTTACCTCTATCTGATGAATCTCGGAGACTCCTGCCGCCGCGAGGGTCGAGGAGAAGAGGCTCGCGACTGCTATCGCAAAGCGAGCGAGATCGCGCTGGAGGAGTTGAAGGGGGACCCGCGAAGCGGTTACACACGTGTGTACGTCGGCTATCTCGCCGCGAGACTGGGCGATGCAGGACGAGGCCGCGAAGAGATCGATCAGGCCCTGCAATTGTCGCCGACCGACAAGTCTGTAATCCGTCGCGCAGTGCTGACGTACGAGATGCTCGGCCAGCGAGACCAGGCGCTGGCGATCGCCGGCACGGCGACGAAAGACGTACTGGGCGAGCTCGACCGCCATCCCGACTTGGCGGACTTTCGCCAGGATCCTCGCTTTATCCAGTTGAAGAGAGAAATGCAAAACGGAGGTTAATCGCTCATGAAACGCCCAATCATCGCGCAGACTCCCCGGCATCACGACATCCGGATCAATCTCATTCATGGAGCGGCTGTGCCGGATATGGCCGGAGCAGATGAGCTGCGAGTCGACGACACCGTCAAGTACTTCAGCCCCGACGGCAAGGTCCGCGTGGTCTTCGAAGGCATCGGCCCTTTTGGAACCGCCGTTTCCGAGACGGTCCTCGACGGCGAGAGGCGGACGCTGAAAACAGCGGGGAAGTTCTTCTGCCGGTGTTTCATTACGCCGACCGGATCGACGACGGAGATTGGCTGGTCCCCGGCCACGCCGGAGTCGGGCGGCGATCACGACGTCAAGCCATAAGGGGGAAAGCCCGGGCAACGTAGAATGCGCCGCATGCGACGCGCATTCGTTCTCGCGCTTCTCCTCTTCGCATTTGCCGCCCTCGCCGATCAGCCGTTTGCTCCGGACCGCCGTCCCGATGAAGGCGACGGTCCGTACAAACGGCTGGTCATCCGCGGCGCGACCGTGATCGACGGCACCGGCGCTCCCGCAATCGGGCCGGTCGACATCGTGATCGAAGGGAATCGCATCACCGACATCCGGACGGTCGGCTATCCGAAAGTCGAGATCGATCCGGCGCGGCGGCCGAAAGGCGGCGACCGCGAGATCGACGCGTCGAAGATGTACGTGCTGCCGGGATTCGTCGACATGCACGGACACATCGGCGGCGAAGATCAGGGCACGAACGCGGAATACGTGTTCAAGTTGTGGATGGCGCACGGCGTGACGAGCGTGCGCGAGCCGGGATCGGGCAACGGCGCGGCGTGGACGATGCACGAGCGCGATCGCAGCAATAAAAATCAAATCGTCGCGCCGCGGATTTTCCCGTACGTCTTCACGACAAATTCCATCTGGGACGGCGGCTTGATCAACACGCCGGAGCAGGCGCGCAAGTTCGTGCAGTGGGCGGCCAAATCGGGATTCGACGGACTGAAGGTCTTTGGCGCCGGCGATCCGATTTACGACCCGCAGATCCTCCCCGCTCTCCTCGACGAGGCAAAAAAGCTCAACCTCGGATCGACGACGCACCTCAGTCAGATGGGCGTCGCCCGCATGAACATCCTCCAGGCCGCGCGCCTCGGACTGCGCGGGATGGAGCACTGGTACGGCTTGCCCGAGGCGCTGTTCGATAACCGCACCGTCCAGGATTTTCCGGACGACTACAACTATCTCGACGAGCAGCACCGCTTCGGCAACGCGGGACGTCTGTGGAAGCAGGCCGCGCCTCCCGGCAGCGCGAAGCGGAAGGAAGTGATGGACGAGCTCTTGAAGCTCGACTTCACGATCGATCCGACGTTCACGATCTACGAGGCGAGCCGCGATCTCATGCGCGCGATGCGCGCGGAATGGCACGACAAGTACACGCTGCCGTCGCTCTGGAAGTTCTATCAGCCGAGCCGCAAGGCGCACGGCTCGTACTGGTTCGACTGGACGACGCGCGACGAGATCGAGTGGAAGAACAATTACCGGATCTGGATGGACTTCATCAACGAGTACAAAAACCGCGGCGGACGCGTGACGACCGGATCCGACAGCGGATTCATTTTCAAACTGTACGGCTTCGACTACATCCGCGAGCTCGAGCTGCTCGAGGAAGCGGGATTCCATCCGCTCGAAGTGATTCGCGCCGCGACGTTGAATGGTGCGGAAGTGCTCGCGGCGCCGAAAGGAAAACCGCCCGAGTTCGGCGCAGTGCGCATCGGCATGCTCGCGGACCTCGTCTTCGTCGAAGAAAACCCGCTGCACAATTTGAAAGTGCTGTACGGCACCGGCGCGCTGCGCGTGAACGACACGACCGGCGAAGTCGAGCGCGTCGGCGGCGTGCGCTACGTGATGAAGGACGGGATTTTGTACGACGCGAAGAAATTGCTGGCGGATGTGGAGAAGATGGTGGCGGAGGCGAAGAAGAAGTGATTCTCGCTTCGCTCGCCGCCCACCCCGGGCGCGGGAGCGGGCACGGGACTCGGGAAGGTATCGCTAGAATGCGCACTTCAATGTCGTGGGAACCGGTCATCGGCCTCGAAGTGCACGCGCGTCTTTTGACGCGCACGAAAATCTTTTGCGCGTGCGCGACGGAATTCGGCGCGCCGCCGAATACGAACGTTTGTCCCGTCTGCCTCGGGTATCCCGGCGCGCTGCCGGTGCTCAATCGTAAAGCGGTCGAGCTGGCGATGCGCATGGCGCTGGCGACGGGCTGCACGATTCATCACCGCTCGATCTTTGCGCGCAAAAACTATTTCTATCCCGATCTCCCGAAGGGTTATCAGATCTCGCAGTTCGATCAGCCGCTCGCGACGGGCGGTCGCGTGAATGACATCCACCTGCATCGCATTCATATGGAGGAAGACGCCGGCAAGTTGCTGCACGAGCGCGACGCGTCGCTCGTCGATCTCAATCGCGCCGGCACGCCGCTCATCGAGATCGTCAGCGATCCCGACCTCAGAAGTGCTGAACAGGCCGTCGCGTATCTCACCCGTCTGCGGCAGATCCTCATGTACACCGACGTCTGCGACGGGAACATGGAAGAAGGATCGCTGCGCTGCGACGCGAACATCTCCGTGCATCGCAAAGGCGAGCCGTTCGGAACGCGCTGCGAAGTCAAGAACCTCAATTCATTTCGCTACGTCGGGCGCGCGATCGAGCACGAGATCGAGCGGCAGATCAAGGTGATCGAGGGCGGCGGAAAAGTCGCACAGGAGACGCGGCTCTTCGACGTCGCGAGCGGCGAGACGCGCGTCATGCGCTCGAAAGAAGAAGCGCACGACTATCGCTATTTTCCCGAGCCCGATCTCTTCACGCTCGCTGTCGACGAGGCCTGGATCGAAGACGTCCGCTCGTCGCTGCCTCCCCTGCCGCACGAGCGCGCGGAGCGATATCAGCGAGAGTACGAGATCAGCGCAGTCGACGCCGAGCAGCTCGTCGTCACGCGCGCACTCGCCGATTTCTACGAGTCGACCGCAGCCGAGTCGAAGAATCCGCGCGGCGCGGCGAATTGGGTCCGCAACGAAGTGCTGCGCGTGCTCAACGATCAGAAGATCGAAGTCGAGCAGTATCGGGTCACACCGGCAATGCTCGGCCGGCTGATCCAGCTCATCGACAGCGGAGCGATCGGCGGGAAGTCGGCGAAGGAAGTATTCGACGAGATGTCCGCAAGCGGAGAAGCGCCGGATGCGATCGTCGAGAAAAAAGGGCTCGCGCAGATCAGCGACCCCGCGGCGATTCGCGATGCAGCAATGCGCGTCGTCGAGAAAAACGCCGCGCAGGTCGAGCAGTATCGCGGCGGAAAACAGCAGGTGTTCGGCTTCCTCGTCGGCCAGCTGATGAAGGAGACGCGCGGCAAGGCGAAGGCCGAATTGGCCAACGACATCCTGCGCGAGTTGCTGAACGATCGTAACTAACGGCCGCGCGAAGCGGTGCTATGATGCGCGCCGTTCATTTGCCGTAATTCCCTCTAAGACAAATCACTTAGGAGGTCCATTTGCGATCCCTCAGATTCATCCTTGTAACCATCCTCACGTGCCTCGTGAGCGCGGCGGCATTCGGCGCCGGCTTCTCGATTTTCGAGCAGGGCGCGAAGGCCAGCGGCATGGCCGGCGCGTTCGCCGCGACGGCCGACGACCCGAGCGCGATCTTCTACAACCCCGCCGGTCTCGCGCAGCAGCGCAGTCTGACGGTTCTCGGCGGCGCGACGTTCATCAACTTCACGAATGAATTCGTCGGCGATCCGAACAGCGACTTCACGTCCGGCGTCGAAGGGAAATACGCGCGTCACACCTTCGTCCCGCCGAACGTCTACGCGACGATTCCGATCGGCGGGAATCTCACGCTCGGCCTCGGCGCGTTCTCCGCGTGGGGACTGCGCACCGACTGGGCCACACCGTGGGCCGGCCGATTCATCTCGCGCGACGCCGATCTGAAGACGATGTCGTTCGAGCCGGCGCTCGCCTGGCAGAGCTCCGACGGAAAAATCGCCATCGGCGGCGGCGTCGAATATCGCCGCGGACGCGTCATCCTCAATGCCAATCGCGGCACGCTCAATCCGTTCACCGGCCGCTTCGTCGACGTCTCCAACACGCGTCTCGAAAGCGAATACGCCAACGACTATTCGTATAACGCCGGCATTCTCTGGAAGACCGACCGCTTCCGCTTCGGCGCGTCCTATCGCTCGGACATGGATCTCGAGTTCAAAGGCAAGGCGGACTTCCAGCAGATCTCGACCGGCAACACGCAGCTCGATGCGCTCGTCGCGTCGCAGCTTCCGCCCGATCAAACGATCTCCGGCACGGTGCTTCCTTTCCCGTCCGTCACCGCGGTCGGCGTCGCGTTCAAACCGACCGATCGCTGGGAAGTCGAGTTCGACGTCACGCACATGACCTGGAGCCGCTTCAAAGCGCTGACCGTGAACTTCGACGTCACTCCGTCCGCGAACTTCACACGTCCGCAGAATTGGGATGACTCGTCCTGCTATCGCCTCGGCGCGAACATCAAGGCCACCGACGAATGGGACGTGCGCCTGGGCGCGCTCTACGACGAGAACCCGCAGCCGACGGAAGCCGTCGGTCCGCTGCTTCCCGATTCCGACCGCATCGGCGCGACCTTCGGCTTCGGCTATCACCACGGTCCGTTCATCGCCGACGTGGCTGCGTTCATCCTGCACTTCAAGGATCGCAGCACGAACGGCCTCAATGCGGACGGCTTCAACGGCACGTATCAGACCGACGCGACGCTCTGGAGCTTCAACGTCGGCTACCGCTTCTAAGAAGGAGATCCCATGAAACGCATCAAATTCGCAGCGGCAGTTCTGATCGCAGTCCTTGTCGCAGTTCCGATGTTCGGCGCGCGCGGCGCGGCGAACTTCTCGCACCTCGTCACGCTCGGCGACAGCTACGGCGCCGGCTTCGAGAGCGGCTCGCTCAACGAGCGGCATCAGGTCTGGAGCTGGCCGGCCATTCTCGCCAAACAGCTCGGCTACAGGATCTGTCCGCCGACCGCCACCGCGGCCGACAACTGCTTTGCCGTTCCGCTGGTGTCGTTCCCCGGCATCGGACCGGAGCTCATTCTGCAGAACCTCTCGCCGTCGATCGTTCCCGCGTCTTCCTCGAACGGCACGCCGCTCATAACGACGTTCGGACGTCCGTACAACAACCTCGCGGTTCCGGGCGCAACGCTCGCCGCGCTGCTCGCGCTCAAGGGCAACGAGCCGGCGACGAACACGCCCACGACGTTCGGCCAGTTCATTCTCCGCGGCCTCGGCACGCAGATCGAGCAGTCCAAAGCGCTGAACGCAACGTTCATCGCGATGTGGATCGGCGGCAATGACGCGCTCGGATCCGTCCTCGCCGGCACCGACCAGGGACTGACGACCACGGCCGACTTCACCGCGCGCTACAACGCGATCCTCGACGCGCTCATCGCCGCGAATCCGAGCGCCGGCATGGTCGTCGGCACCATTCCCGACAACGTCAACTCGCTCCCGATCGTCAACACCATCCCGCCGTTCATCGTGAATCCGACGACGCGCCAGCCGGTACTCGGACCGGACGGAAAACCGATCTTCTACATCGCCGATCTCGGCAACGGAACGATCGGACAGCTTCCTCCCGGCAGCTTCGTGCTGCTCACCGCGCAGACACGCCTCTCGTCCGGCTTCGGCTTCCCGCCGGTGCCGCCGTTCAACGCGCTGCCGAATGCAGGCAAGCCGCTGCCGGCCGGCGACGTCCTCACGCCGACCGAAGTGGCGAACATCGTCGCGCGCGTGCGCGAGTACAACACCGCGATCAACGCCGCGGCCGCGGCGCGCAGCATCCCGGTTGCGGACATCAAAGGACTGTTCGACAAAGTGACGCTCGATCCCGCCACCGGCGCGGGCGGCTACACCGTCGGCCCGATCAAATTCACGAACGCATTCATCCAGGGCGGCTTCTTCAGCCTCGACGGCTTCCACCTCACCGACCTCGGATATCTGCTCTTCGCGAACCAATACATCCGCGCGATCAATCAGGGATACGGCACCGAGGTCCCGCTCGCGAGCATCACGCAGCTGTTCTCGAACAACGGCGCATTCTTCCCGGACAGCTCGTCATCGAGCGTCCAACTCAGCGAATCCGCTGCGAACCAGATCACCAACATGTGGGCCACGCCGGCGATCAGAAAGTTGCGCGCGGTTCGCAATCACTGACACGCACTCGCGAAACCTGTGGAGCGGCGGGCTCTTAGCCCGCCGTTTCTATTTGGACTGCGGCGGCTACACCGCCGCTTTCTGATACCAATCACAACATCGTCATCCTGAGGCGCGGAGACGCCGAAGGATCTCTAAATGCGAAACGTCTGCGTATTCAGAGATCCTTCGCTGTCTCACGCAGCTCAGGATGACGGTTTCATGAACAGCGAGTTTTTGAGATGTTCGGCGTAGCTGCCGCAGTCCAAAAGAGTTTGGCGGGCTAAGAGCCCGCCGCTCCACTGAATCTCTACGTTCCTGCCGGTCGTCCGCGCGGCGAAGGCTTCGAGATGTCGATCATCGCCATCCGCTCCTTCTCGTCGTACCAGCAGTGGAAGCGTTTGATGCCGGGAACATCGATGTCATAGAAGCGGAAGAAGCTCGGCACGTGCAGCGACGTCGACTTGTCGGACTGACGAATCTTTGCGGAGCCTTCTTCCTTCCGATCGAGCGGACGAATGCCGATCACTTTGCGTTTCTTGTCGTAGTAGAGGTTCGCGCTGCTCTTGCCGCGCAGGCGCAGCATGTTCGCGACGGGAGACGGAAGGCGGATGAGGCGCGATTGCACGATAGTCGCCGAGGCCGGGAAGCGCTCGAATTCAGGTTGCGGCTCCCATTTCTCAAAAGCCATGATGCGACTCCTCACCCATCACAGACCCCTCTGACGTCGGTGGCACGATCATAAATTCTGGCAGCATTTTGTCAACAATTAATCGCACGGGTTTCGCGACTCGAAAACGTGCGTTCCCGGAAACTTTATTCTGAGCAAACGGATATCGTGTCCAAAAACCACACGCCTGCCGAGTTCGCTATTTTTCGCTAACTGATTGACAGGATTGGACTACCAGGCAGGGATGCCGGCGCGGTCGAGGGCGTCGTTCTCACTCTTGGACGCGCGCTCGCGGATGAAGGCGATGTGCGGAAGGGCCGAGCACCAGTCACTTTCGTGCTGTAACGAATCGCGTAACAGCCTCACCGTGCCGAGAAAATCGCCGGCCAGATAGGCCGCTTCGGCGGCCAGTCCGATGTACGTCGTGCGCGCTCCGCCGGCGCGCTCCGCGCGCTCGATCAGCGTCTCCGGACGCACGAGTCCCTCTTCCACGAGCTCGATCGCGTCGGGCGTCAGACCCCACTCGCACGCGCAGAGAAAGAGCAGATTCCCTTCGACGCGGCGCTTGCGCAGATGACGAATCGCGCTGCGCTGCCGAAGATAAATCAGTTCCGGCGGCACGAACTGCATCAGCTCGCGCCAGCGAGCGAGCGACGGATCGATGCAAAACGAATCGAGCAGCTCGATCCAGTCCTCCGGCGTCTCGCTCAACGTGTCGAGCATCTCCTCGAGCTTGTCCGCGTCCGGACATTCAGGACGCGCGAGCGCAACACGCGCAACTGCCGAGGCCTCTACATTCATCCCGCGCGACGCCAGCAACGACACGAGCGGCAACGCGCTCCCGCCGTTCAACCACTCCTGTTCGGCATGATGCCGTTCCGCGTCATCGACGATGTGCATTTCGAGCGGTGGAATGTACCACCGGAGGCGGCGATCATGCCGGACGTCCAAAAATCGAGGGCAGCCCTTATCGGAACGTCACGAACGGCTCGATCGTGAGTGCGATGGAGCCGAATCGCTGCGTCGCGATTCCTCCCGCCGGTACGTCGAATTCTTTCGAGCGATCGATGCACGTGTATGTCAGACGCGTCCAGTGCCAGCGCACGGAGACGCCGCGGCGAAAGTCGGCGACGAAGCGCTTCGAGCCGTTGGCTTTCGGGCCGTCGCGGAAGAGACCTCCGTCGAGCGTCGCGTTGAAGGGCACGAATCGGCCTTCGCCTCCGACGAACACGTAAGCCTCGAACTTGTGTGGACTGGTCAGACGCGTTCCTCCGGCGGTCGGTCGGATCGTGACGGCCGGAAGTCCGCTGACGTGATATCCGAGGCGGATCGTTCCGCCGGCGCTGACGTTCGTTTGCGGTGAGCCGAGAAGCACTCCGAACGACGGCACGAAGTCGAACACTCCCTCTTTCACGTCATAACGCCGCATCTGCTGATACAGCAGCTCGAGCATCGGCTCGTTCTTCAGCTGGTTGTGCCAGCCTTGCGGATCGTTGTTGCTGAATCCGAGATCGTTGTGCACGAACTTCTGCGTCCCCTGCGCGCCCGCGCCCGGTCCGAGGATGCCGACCTGCAGCTCGAAGGCGTGACTGAGCTTTTGATCCGCATCGGTGATGACTTCGGTGAGCCCGCCGTACAACACGCCGGCCCATGGACGATCGAGCGGCTGCGGCGCGGCGATCGTGATGATCTGCGGCGTGTAAAAGTTTTGACCGAAAGCGACGCCGATCGATTCGATCGGCTGCACACCGTCGATGCCGGCGCGCCGCCACACCGCATCGCGGAACGTTTTCGGCCAACGCCACTGGATGACGCCGTCCTCGAATACCGCCGAGTAGCGCACGCCGTTCGTGTAGAAGCGGTCGCTCTTCCGGCCGATGCCGAAGTTGTCGTTCTCCCAGGAAAGCGTCGACGAGTTGAACTGCGCCGAGGCGCTGGTGGCAGCGAGCAATAGAGCCGTGACGATGATCAGCTTTCGCATCGGATCCTCCCTCATGCGTTGAAATCGGCCGTGAATCCTTTGAATGACGTGTTCTTGCAGCTCGCATTGCGGCCCATGCCGAATTGCGCAAACGCTCGACGAATCGCGCTCTCGATTGCCGCGGCCTGCGGCGCATTCAGTCGCGCATTCGCGGAGAGCAGCGCGTCGCGCGCGTGCAGGAACGTCGGGTTTTCTTTCAGCACCTTCATCGAGTCGACGACGAGGCGCCACGCGGTCTCTTCCAGTGAGAGCGTCCGCAGCTCTTCGTGCATCCGGACCAGCGCGGCCGCGAAGATGCTTCCGGCCGTGTGCTGCTCGTCGAACCCCTTCGCGCCGAGCTTCGTTACGTCCGAAGTGAATCGGTCATACGGATGCGGACGCACGCCGCCGGCGATTCCCGATGCGAACTCCGCGAAGGTGAATCGACGCGCGTTCGGCGGCCGATAGAAATTCAGAATCGTGATTGCGAAGTAATCGCTCCACGCTTCGCCGAGCGCGAGCGGCTGCGGCTGCGAGAGCGCCGTTTTCTTGAGCCGCCCCGAGACCAGCCGCTGCGAGACGCCGTGCGCGTATTCGTGGATGACGACGCCCGCGTCGAGCGCGGTGGGGCGACCCGTCGACGGGGGGTTGTCATTGCGCCACAGGCCGAGGCTCAATTCGGCGGGCCCGCCATCGTTCTGCGCGCGCATGTTCGCGTTGCCCTGCGCGGTCGTAAAGATGCTGACCACCAGCCGATCGCCGGCCTTGCCCTTGCCGCCGAAGTTTTGCTGCTGGAAATTTCCGTCCTCCTCGCCGAAGCCGATCAGCGAGAAGAAGTCGTGCATGAAATTGCAGACGAAGAATGCGTTGACCGCCTGCTCTTCCAGCGAGCTCGCGGCGGGTGTGAAGCGGCGCCCGGCCGGTTCGATCGTCGACGGAACGACGCATTTGTTCACGCCGACCCGCATCTCGATGTTGTTGCCGAGCGGCTGATCTTTCTCGACCCAATCGCGGAACGGCTGCAGCGGACGAATGCCCGCCGGATAGTCCGCGAGCGGTCTCGGAAACAAACTGTCGACTGCCGGCTCGCCCGCGCTGAATGGAAAGACGCGCGCGATGCATGCGCTCGCCGCCTCGGCCGCGCAGTCGAGGACGCGCGGCTGCTTTCCTGTCGCGGAGACGACGATCGTGAAATCCGCGACGTGTTTGACGACAAGCGAGACGAGCCACGCCAATTGCGGTTGGTCACCGTCGCGAAAAATCGCGAGATTCGCCTGCACCGGCGCGTCGAACGCGCCTTTCGCCAGCACCGTCGGACGGTTCGGCATGGGAAACGCCGACATCACCCGCGATCGATAGCGAAGTCGATCGACCGGCTCGTGTGGCGTGTGACATCGCTGATCGCTTCCGCGTCGCAGATGGCGAACCGCCGTACGTACCGCGGCCTCGACGCCAATCTCCGGCACGACGTCGACGTCGTCCGCAGCGACCAGCGGATCGCCGTCCGCTTTCACATCGCCGTTCGCACCGACTTCGAACACGATCGAGTGCGGATAGATGGACAGCCCGCGATGCTGTTGCTGCCCGTGAACGCTGTACGCGTCGCCCAGGAGATGCTGCACGTGAGGATCGAGTTGGATATCCCCGATGGCACGCGCATGCTCCTCGGCTGCTCGAAACGCACTGGCTGAGCTCACTGTCACTACCTCTCAGAGCAGTAGTGACGATCGACCTCCAAACGTTTCAAATAAGATTTGACAGCCCAGCCTGGTTAGATACAATAAATAATATGAAACATCTTGCGATGCCGCTCGCTATTCTGCTTTCGCTGCCGTTGGTCGCTCAGAAGAGGCACTCCGTGGGAATGCCAGAGGTCGATTCCGGTACCGCGATCACCATCAGTTTCCAAGGCACCGTGACGGATGCGGCGACCGGGCTTCCGGTGGCCTTCGCCAACATCACGACGGACAAGGGAACGCACCTCTATACCTCTCGCTTCGGAACGTTTGCGTTCAGCGCCGTGAGCAAGGTCGGCGACGTTGACGTCACGGCCGGCCGCACGGGATATGACAGTTCTACGGTTCGGGTCAGCGGCGCCGGAACGCACGAGTTGAATTTCCGCCTGCAGAGCAGGCACGCCGCCATCCTCCGAAAAATCGACGGCACGATCGTCACGCTCGACGACGACAGCGTGAAATTCGGCTATATCGTCCCTTTCATCGCCTATCAGACGGCGACCGGAAACAGTTTCTGCATGACTGACGGAACGCAGGCGAAGATCCCGGTGGCGCAGATGACGCGCATCACCTCGCTCGGAACTTCGGTGCCCGGTTCGTGCTGCCAGAATCCGGCGCAGCGAGTTCTGCTCGAGCTTCGCGACGACAGCATTCACGACGCGACGTTCATCGACTCCTGCTACGGCTACTCGGTCGATCTCATCGCCCGGGATCACGCCACAGGCGACGTCGTCTTCGTCCCGTTCGCCGAAGTGTCCGAGATCGTTTTCCCATAGCGTCCACCTTCACCGAAAATACGCCCGGTCCAACGCCCGATACTGCACGGCCTCGGCGACATGCGCGGATTCGATCTGCTCGCATGCGCCGAGGTCGGCGATCGTGCGCGCGACTTTCAGGATGCGATCGTGCGCACGCGCGGAGAGGCCGAGGCGTTCGACGGCGGAGACGAGCAGGCGGCGTGAAGATGGGTCGAGCTCGCAGAAGCGGCGCATGTGACGCGATGTCATTTCGGCATTCGACTGAATCGATGCGCGATGAAAGCGCTCGCGCTGAATCGCGCGCGCCGCTTCGACGCGCTCTCGAATCGACGACGACGGCTCACCAGGCACAATCGTCGTGATCTCGTCGCTCGTCAGCGCCGGCACCTCAACCTGCAGATCGATGCGATCAAGGAGTGGTCCCGAGATCTTCCCAAGATAACGGGTGATCTGCATCGGCGAGCAAATGCATTCGCGCCGCGCGTCGTTGAAGTAGCCGCAGGGACAGGGGTTCAGCGCGCCGGCGAGCGTGAAGCGCGACGGGAAGGTGACGGTGCGCGCCGCGCGCGCGATCGTGACGGTGCCCTCTTCCATCGGCTGTCGCATGACTTCGAGCGTTTCACGCCGAAATTCCGGCAGCTCGTCGAGAAACAACACGCCGTGATGCGCGAGACTGACTTCTCCCGGCCGCACGTTCGCTCCTCCTCCGACCAATCCGGCCGTCGAGATGGTGTGATGCGGCGCGCGGAATGGACGGCGCGACAACAATCCGCTTCCCGGCGGTAGAAGGCCGGCGACCGAATAGATCTGCGTCGTGACGATGGCTTCGTCCAGCGAGAGGCGCGGAAGGATCGTCGGCAGCCGCTTCGCCAGCATCGTTTTTCCCGATCCCGGCGGGCCGATCATCATGATGTTGTGTCCGCCCGCGGCTGCGACTTCGAGCGCGCGCTTGGCCTGCATCTGTCCGCGCACGTCCGAGAAATCGATTTCGGCCTGCGTTTGATCGATGGCAGCGATCGGAGTCGTCGCCGCGATCACATCCTCTCCGCGGATGTGCCGCAGCAGCGCGAGCAGATGCGGCGCGCCGACGACGCGGATCCGCTGCACCGCAGCCGCCTCATTCGCGTTCGCCGCCGGGACGATCAACTCGCGCACCGAGTCGTCCGCCGCGAGCGCCACCGACATGGACAGCGTCCCGCGCGCCGGCGCGATCGTTCCGTCGAGTGAAAGCTCTCCGACGAAGACACGTCCTGCCACATCTTCGCTGCGAAGCTTGTCGACCGCGTGAAGAATGCCGATGGCGATCGGCAGATCGAATCCCGACCCTTCCTTGCGCACGTCGGCCGGCGAGAGATTGACGACGATGTGTCGCGAAGTCGGCCAGAAGCCGCAGTTGATGAGAGCCGAAACCACGCGCGCGTATGACTCGCGCACGGTCTGATCAGGAAGACCTACGAGGCTGAAGCTCGGCTGCCCCGAATTTCGGGCATCCACCTCGATGACAATCCGTACTGCATCAATTCCGAGTGTCGCTGCACTCCACACTTTCGAGAGCATGGCGCGTTTCGACCCGCGGAAGTCCCTGATGCCGAGGCTACCTCGGAAAGTTCGGGGACGTCAAACCAAAGATCGCTCCCCTCTCCACGTCGCTGCAACAGCGCGAACGCCGCCGGTGTCCTTCCTAACGACGAGCGAGAGAGATGAGCGACGACCGTTTCGAGGACTTGTGTGTGCGCTATCGCGGTCCGCTGGTGCGGGAGCTCATGCGGTTCGGAAGACAGCGACAGGAGGCCGAGGACATGGCGCATGAAACGCTCCTAAAAGTTTGGAAGCACATCCATCAGGTGAAGCAAGGGTCGGAGTGGACGTATCTGCGCGTCGCGGCGAATCGCGTCGCGCACAACGAACATCGGAGGGCGAATGCCGCGAGGCGCGGAGGGGGCGCGAACGTGTCGCTCGACTCCGTCGAAGAAACGACGACGAATCACAAGGCGGAATCGCAGGCGATCGCGCGCGTCGACTTCGAGCGGCTGCAGCGATCGATCGCGGACGTGATGAACGCGCTGCCGCCGGACACGCAGCTCGCGATCGTGCTGCGGCATCAGGGATTCAACTCCGCGGAGACTGCGAAGAGACTCGGACTGACCGCAACCGATGTGCGGTCGAAGCTGCATCGCGCGACGGAGCTCTTCCGGAAGCGCCTCGGCGAGCCGCCGGCCGGACTGCGATGGCTCGATTTGATCGGAGAACCGCAATGATCACGAAACACGATTGGGACCACGCACTGGATCGCTGGATCGCCGGCGAGCGCGAGCGGCTCGGCGGACCGCCGTCGCCGGAAGAAGTCGTCGCGTTCACGCGCGGCGAGTTGCCGCCGCGCGAGACCGCGCGCGTGCGGGCGCTGCTCGTCTACTACCCGGAGCTCACCTCGCTGCTCGACGATGCCATTCCGCCGCAACAGACGTGGCGCTATGCGCGCATCGCGAACATCGCCGCCGCCTTCGTCATCGCGGTGCTGAGCATCCTGCTCGTGCAGCAGGTCCGGCAGAACCGCGAGCCGTTCGCGTATGCGTCGCGGCACACGCTCGACCTGCGGACCTCGCGCGGCAGTGCGCTGCCGCAAATCTACGTGCTGCCTGCAAACGAAGAGCAGTATCTGCTCGACGTGTTGCTCGCGGAAGACCTGCCGTACCGCGCCTACCGCGTAGACATCTTCGACATGCGGCGATCCGACATTGTCTGGAGCACGTCGGATTTGCGCGCGCCGTTCTCCATCGCTATCCGGCGAACGTTTCTGCGTCCGGGAACCTATCGAATGGATGTCTACGGCATCGCAAACGGAAAAGCCGAAAGCGTCCAGCACTGCTGGCTTCGCGCACGGTGAAGCGAAGGAGATCGCATGATCAGGATATGGAAGCCGTTCGCTGTCGCAATCACGGTCGTCAGCGCGGCAACGGCGGCGATGCTCGCGCCTCACGCGTCGACGATGACTCGATCGATCCGCCGATTGCCGATGCAACAACAACAACACGTTGCGACGGTCTCGCGATTCGATCGCACGCAATCGGCCGCGCTCTTCGTCGGCGTGCGCCGCTTCACGAAAGACCGCACGATCGATGTTCCGTATGCCGTCGACGATGCGGTCGATCTCGCGTACACATTCGCGCTCGATGCGCGCGTCAGTCTCGTGCCCGCCGAACGCGTCGTCCTCGCGCTTTCGGGCACACCGCAGAAAGAAGAATCGCAGCATCGACTCGACGAACTAAAGAAAGCGGGCGCGCAAATCGAGAATGCGGATCCGAGCGACATCCTCCTGCTGCTGCAGCAGCAAGCCGCGGCCGCGGGACAGGACGGGATGTTCATTCTCTCGATCTCGAGTCACGGCTTCGTTTGGGAAGGGACGCCGTACATTCTCGGCTCGACATCGTTGTTCCGATATCCCGACACCGCGCTTTCGACCACGCGCATCTTCGACATCGTTGCGACTTCGGAGGCGCGGCGGTCGCTGCTCTTCATCGACGCGTGCCGCGAGCGCATCGCATCCGAAGTCCGCACGCCCGGGCCCGATCCGCGAACGGCGGCGCCGCTCATCGACCGGATGACGCAGATCGAAGGACAAGTCGTGTTCTACGCCGCGGCGCCCGGCCGGTACGCGTATGACGATCCGAAAAACGGAAACGGCGTCTTCACGCGCGCCGTGATCGAAGGACTCCACTGCAAAGCCGCCGCCGCCGGCGTCGTCACGGTGGACACGCTGCGACGCTATGTCGAGCGCGAAGTGCGGCAGTGGATTCGCGCGTATCGCGATCCGTCGATCGGTGCCGCGATCCAGGTCAGCATGGAAGGCGACACCGATGACATGCCGCTGGCGATCTGCTCGCAAGAGGATCTCAACGATGCGGCGTCGGTACCCGCAGCGAGTACGTCGCGACCCTTTCTTCTGTCGCGCCGGTGATGCCTGACACGACCACTTCGTACGTGCCCGGCCGGAAGAAGCGGCGCGACACGAGCAGCGTGAACGTCTCGTCGTCGCGGAGCGCGAGCGGCTCGCTCTTCCAGACCGTGCTGCGCGACGCGGCGTCGACGAGCTCGAGTCGATACTGCTGGTACTCGTTCTGACCGATCAATGGGACGACGAGAAGCACGGACTCGCCATGCGCCGACAGCGTGGCCGCTTCCAGACCTCCGCCGCGCCGCCCGTCAGGGAAGAGCACCTGCTGTTCCGCCACGACGCGCGGCTCGGCGAGTCGCTGATTGGCCTGCCACAGGGATGCGCCGAGGACGACGGAGATCGCGGCGGCGACCGCCGCGGCGAAGCGCCAGAAGTGCAGCACGCGTCCAGGCTGACTCACCGGCTGCACGGGCTTCTGCATCTTCTTCTGCATCGCGGCCCAATGAAATTCGTATTCTGCGTCCGTCAAATAGTCAGGATCACCGCGCTTCGCGCCTTCGGCAGGGAAGGGCTCGGTCAGCGTACGGACGAGATCGGGATGACAGAGCAGCCGCTCGCGCACGGACGCTTCTTCTTCCGGCGGCAATTCGCCGCGCGTATATGCGAGCACTTCGTCCGCCGTCGGCGGCTCTCCCGCTCCGCGGCGATCCTCTTCTCTGAGCTGTCGCCCCACCGCCTGCCAATCCGCTTTCGTGTTCATCCTTCATCCTCCGGGAGCGCAGCCTCGTCTCCCAGTTTTGCGCGCAGCTGCCGTTTCGCATCGCGAAGCCGCGACTTCACGGCATCCATCGTCGTGCGAAGCGCCCTCGCGATCTCGTCGTACTTGAAATCATCCAGCCAGAGCAGCACGCATTCGCGCTGGCCGTTGGGAAGCGAGGAGATCGCGTCATAAAGCCGCTTTCTCCGGAGCGCCGCCTCCTGCCGTTCGGCATAATCGGGTTGTTCCGGCGCCGGAGGCTCGTTCGCAGTGAGCTCGGGATCGTCGATGTCGACCGTTTTGGCATTCCGCTTCTGCGTCTTTCTCGAGCGAATCCTGTTGTACGCGACGTTGCGGGCGACGCTTTCGAAAAACCCCCACTCCGCATCGCCGCGATATTCATCCATGGCCTCGTAAAATCGAAGAAAGGCTTCCTGCGCGAGCTCTTCCGCATCTTCTTCGGCGAATCGAAAGGCCCGCACATAAAAGCGGACGACGCGCCAGTAATACTTTTGATACAAGGTCTTGAAGCGCTCGTGCCGGTCGCCGCCGTTTCCGTTTCTCATCGCCCGATCTCGTATCTTATGCGGTGCGTGAAAAGGCTCGGGATCGTCGTTCTCATTCTGGTCTGCGGTACTTCCGCTTGTAAGGACACCGAACCGAGGCAGGTGTGGCGAACGATCGAACCGCGGCTGACGCAAGCGGAATGGCAGCCATTTCGAGCCGTTCCGGCGACACCGCCGTCGACGGACGAGCCCTGCCCCGACCTGATCGATACGCACAAAGACGCGCTGCGCCTTCTCGAGTCGCGGCCGCAATGCACCGACAGCGCGATTGCGGCGCTGCGGGTATTTGCGCACAGCGATGCCCATGCGCTGTCCGACATCGCCGCCGCGTATTACGTGCGCGCGCAACGCGAACAGCAGGACTCCGATTTGCTGCGCGCGCTCGAAGCTGCGGAGCGCGCGACGGCGGCGATGCCGGACGATGCCACTGCATTGTTCAATCTCGCTCTCATTCAGGAGTCCCTTGGATTCTCGAATGATGCGATGACTTCGTGGAACGCGCTTCTATCGAACGATCGATCGGGGTGGGCCAACGAGGCGCGCGATCACTTGCATCGCCTCCGCGCGCCGATTCCTCATTGGAACCGCGGCGAGGTCGCCGCGGCATTGAAACGCCGCGACCGCACGGCCGTCCGCAAACTCATTGCGCCTTTTCCAAGTCCCGCGATGGACTATTTCGAACAGGACGTCCTGAAGAGTAAGGATCCCGGCGCGGCGAACCTTCTCGCCGAGGAATTGTCGCGGCGCCTCGGCGGCGATCCTTATGCGCCGGATGCCGCGCGCGCGATGACGCATCCGCGCGATAGTCCGCTTCGCCTCGCCGCGGAAATGGATCGCGTACTGCACCTCCCCTATCGCGCCGGTGCGACCGCGACGTCCTTGCAATTGCTCGAGCCATTGGCCGAGGAAGCGCACAAACGTCATTACGAATACCTCGGCGCGAAGATCCAGGCACTGCGCGCCTACATCTTCATGCGCGAGAGCCGCCATCTGGATGCGATCACGAATTACGACGCGGCATTCAAAGTATTCGAGCGATTCGGCGACACGGAGAAAGTCGCCAGCATTCATCGCAGCCGCTGCGGAAGCTATCGCGAGCTCGGACAGAGCGAGCTGGCGTGGCACGAGGGACTGCAGGCGCTGCGCTACGTCTCACGCACGGTCCATCCACGGATTCGCAATGTGATTTTCGGCGAGGGGGCGAAAACCGCGGCGGAACTGCACTTCCCCGCGATCGCTTTACGCTATGAAAACCTCGCGCTGCGCATGGTGCAGGATGCGTTTCGCGAGCAGCCTCCGGAAGGCGTCGAAGACTACAAGACCAACGTCGCCGCGCGAAGGCGCTCGCGCGCCGACGTCGAATTGCAGCTCGATCGCTACAAAGACGCGAGCGACGACCTTGCGGAAGCGAAACGGCTGGCGGAGAAACCGAAAGACGCGACCGTCCTGAGCGCGATTCAGGCGCAGATTCACGAAATCGATGGCCGCTCTCTGCTGCGCGTCAATCCGATGCGTGCCGTCGCGGCATTCAGCGCGGCATTAGCCATCGTTCCGCAGGACGAGGCGCGCACGTTTCGCGCGTCGCTCTACGCGGAGCGCGCCGAGGCGGCGCAACTGGCGGGACGCGACGGCGACGCGCAGCGCGACCTCCAAAACGCGTTGCGTGAATTGCGCGGCGAGGAATCGCAGATGCTGGCCCGTCGCCGCCCCGGCGAAGGTGAGCCGTACTGGAGCGCATACTTCAATCGTTTCCGCGAGACGTACGATCGATTGATCCGCCAGCTCGTCGACCGCGGGCAGTGGGAGCCGGCCTTCGATTACGCCGAGCGCTCGCGCGCGTATGAGCCGCTCAATCTGATCCTGCAGCGCGGCGTCGCGCCGGAGTCGTTCCGCCGGCTCGTGCCGCACGGCGAGCCGATGAGCCTCCGCGCGGTCCAGCCATACCTCGACGAAGGGACGTTCCTTCTTCAATACACCGTCCTGGAAGATCGCACGGAGACATGGATCGTGTCGCGCGACGGGGCGTCGCACATCACGCAGCGCGCGCGGCGAAAAGACGTCGAGCGCTGGAGCGACGAACTGCAGCGCGCGAGCAGGCAGCGCGACGATCCGACCTTCCGCCGCGCGTTGCAGCCGCCGTTCGCGGAACTGCTGCGGCGGCCGCTTCGTGACATTGCCAAATTGCAAAACGGCAGAGTTCCGAGGCGTCTCGTGATCGTCGCCGACGGCGCCATGCACGGCCTTCCGTTCGCGGGCCTCTACGATTTCGACACGAAACAGCACCTCATCGAGAAGATGCCGATCGAGCTCGCGCCGAGCGCGACGCTCTACGTGTTCTCGTTGCTGCGCGACGAAGAGTTGTCGTCGTCAGAGCCGCCGACCGCGCTGCTGTTCGGCGATCCGAACTTCAACAGCCAGCTCGATCTCGCGCGCGGACTCAAACGGCTGCCGCGCGCGAAGTCGGAAGTGGAGCGCATCGCCGGCGCATTCGGCGCGCTGGCAGTCGTGCGCACCGGCGACGCCGCGACCGTTCCGGAATTTCTCGCGCTCGCAAAAAACAAAGCCATCGTGCACATCGCGGCACACGCGATCGTCAACCCGTCGCAGCCGTGGCACTCGGTGCTGCTGCTCGCGCCATCGAAAGGAGACTCCGGCGCGATCGACGCCGAGGAATTGTTGAGGAACCTGACTCTCGATCGAACACGCCTGGTCGTGCTTTCTGCGTGCAGCAGCGCGGGCGGGCTTCCCGTTGGTTCCGAAGGTGTGGCGCCGCTGGTGCGGCCGCTCATCACGGCCGGTGTTCCCGCCGTCATGGGCACGTTGTGGGACGTCGAAGACGCCACAGCGGAGCGGCTCTCCGTGTCTTTCCATCGTCATTACGGACAGGGCGACGACGCTGCAGAAGCCTTGAGGGCCGCGCAGCTCGAAATGCTCCGAAGCGGAAACCGCGGACTGCAGTCGTTGCTGGCGTGGGCTCCGTTTCAGGTGATCGGTCACGCATCGTCACCGTTCGAGTCGACGCAAGAACGACAGAGCAACGGAGGAACACACCTTGGAGTTCATCGTACGAATCCTTTTCACCGGGATGATGGCATTCATCCCCAATAGCAACGGCACGCAACTCGACGTCGTGCTGCTCAATGTCGGCCACGGCCATCAAATCTCCGACGGCACCGGCCTTCCCCACCACCAACCCATCATCATCACGCGCGCCGGCAGCTGCACCGGTACGTGCCCGACGCGCGACGCGACCATCGCCTCGTACCTCTTCAGCGACAAGACCATCGACTCCGCGCAGGACGCGCTCGAAGCGGCGGTCGCCGGCGGCGGCGCGTGGCAACTGTCCGGTACGGACGTCTCGGTCGTCAAAGGCAGCAGCAGCGATCCCGCGCTGCCCGCGCTCTCGTTCACGAGCGGCGTCCGCTCCGGAATCATTCCGACGACGTCGGGTCAGCGCGAGGACATCAGCTGGCTCGCCCAACTGAGCGAGATCTGCCCGACCTGCGGTCTCGACTCGTCGGTCACGGGCAACTCGCCTCCGACGGGACTCGTCGCCGCGCGCATTCATCTCACCAGCGGCAACGTCTTCACCTACGAAGTCGCGCGCATCGGCAGCGACGTCACGCCGGTGCGCTTCAAGCGCCTCGACGGATCGGGCAGCGCGTCGACGTATTCGCAGGCGATCGCCAGCTGGATCGGCGTCGACATCGTCGTCTCGGGCGACAGCATCAAGCTCGACGAAGCCGACTTCGGCGGCACGCCCGGCCGCACGATGACGCTGACACCGGACGAAGACAATCACGTCGAGATCGCGGTGCTCAATCTGCCGCCGCTCGTCCCCGCGTTGCCGAGTGCGACACCCGGCGTCGGCCGGCACTTCGAGCGCTACTACGACCTCGCGGCGAATCCGCCCTCGGCGTCGTCGCGTCTCGTGCCCATTCCCGGCGCGGCACCCGGCACGACGTACTCGCAAGTCACGTGGTCGTCGATTCATCCGGCATCGACGCTCTGGTCATCGCTTCTCAACGCGCTTCGTCTCAACGTCGATCGCAGTCCGTGGGAGATCGCGCTCTGTCCACCGCTCGAGCCGTGAGGCTTTTCACCCGGGCCGCCGCTGCAATCGGCGGCGGCCCACTTTCGATGGAGGTACGTGAGATGACGCGCATCCTTGCAGTGGCGCTGACCATCGCGGCCTGGATGTCTTCGTGCGACTCGAATCAACCGCGCATGAAAAGCAACGAGCACGTCGCCGCCGCGGACGCATTCACGAGCCGCTACGCGCGCTCGCGCCTCGCACGCTGGAACGTGCAGGCGCACGCCGCCGGCACGGACTGCGGCGTGTTTTTCGTGCAGACGAAGATCGTGATGGAAGACTCGATGGTCGAGGCGCTGCACTACGGCGGCGGCGCGTACGACGTCTATCGCGGCGGCGTGCAGCAGTATTCGCACGACCGCGCGTTCCGCGGCGTTGCCTATCGCGACGGCTCGGGGCGGATGTGGACGTACGGCGACGTCACGACCGGCGAGGCGCTGGCCGCCTGCCGATGAAACGCGTGGCGCTCTTCGCACTGTGCGCGCTCGCGTTGCACGCGCACGCCGCGAAGCGCGCGCTGCTCATCGGAATCAACGACTACAGCGCAGCGAAGCCGCTGCGCAATCTCGACGGACCGCGCAACGACGTCGACGCGTTGCGCAGGATTTTGATCGATCGCTACGGATTCGAAGAGAGCGACGTCGTGACGCTGATCGACGGCGAAGCAACCGGCGACGCGATTCTTCGGGTTCTCGAGGTTCTGGGCGACTCGTGCACAAGTCGTATTCCCGTCATCCTGAGCCGCGAAGACGGCGAAGGATCTCAAAATGCGAAAGCGTCGCATTCCGAGATCCTTCGCCGCGCTTCGCCGGCTCAGGATGACGCCTCATGTAGAGGTTCCCTGGATCGCGACGTCGTCCTCTTTTACTTTTCCGGCCACGGCACACGTGTCGCCAACACGCACTCCGATGAGCGCGACGGCATGGATGAAGCGATCGTCGCGGCGGACGGGCGCGAGATTCGCGACAAGGAGTTGCGCGCGCACTTCAACGCAATCGTCGATCGCGGCGCGCGGCTGACGATCGTCCTCGACAACTGTTTCAGCGGCTCCGGCGCGCGCGGCGTCTCTCCTCGGATTGCGCATCGCACGCCCGAACAGCGAGGAGCGCTGGTGCTCAGCGCGACGCAGGACTTCGATCGCGCGTGGGAGACGCGCGATGAAGAGAAACACATTCACGGCGCATTTTCATCGGCGCTCGTGCGCGCGATGCGCGAAGCATCCGCCAATGCGAGCGCGAGCGAGGTTTTCTTGCGCGCACAGGCGCGAATGCGCGCGGAGACTCCCTTTCAGCAGCCGGTGATGTCCGGCGATGCGCGCGCGCGTCTCGCACCTTTTCTCGGCGACGCCGCGGCGCGCAGCGGCGAACGCACGTTCGTGTTCGTGGAACGAGTGGTGCGCGCCTCCGGCGCGCCTTCGGGCGGGGGAACGAAAGGCGCGCCGGAGGCGCGCACCACTCCAACAACCGTCGTCGTGCAGGGCGGGCGGGTGCATGGGTTGGCCATCGGCAGTGAGCTGCGCGCCGATGACGCGCTCCTGCGTGTAACCGCATTGATCGGCGCCGATCGCAGCGAAGCGTGCATCGAAGCCGGCAGCGCGCAGCCCGGGATAATGCTCGAGGTCTTCGAACCGCGTCCGCTTCGCGATCTGCGCGGACCACGCGGCGAGGCGCGGCTCGAGCTGCAGCACGCGCGCGACGGCGTGCTGATCGAGGGCGAGCAGTACGAGCTCACGCTTCATAGTCCGTCGTCGTCACGTTTTGTCTACGTCTTTGCGATCGACGGCCGCGGCGAGAGCGTGCTGCTGTATCCGCACGACGGCTCGGTTGAGAACCGGTTCGGCGCGCGGCAGGACGTCGTGCTCGACGCGCGATTCGAAGTCGCGCCGCCGTTCGGCGTCGAGACGTTCGTGCTCCTGACCTCCGACGAGCCGCTGTCCGATCCGTGGGTGCTCGAGCGCGGCCCAACGCGCGGGCCGCCGGAGACGTGGTCGGTGGAAACATACGTTTACCGATCCGTCGCCGCAAAAAAACGCCACACCCGTCCCTCTTCAGTGTCTGAAGAGAGGACCTCCTCTCCGAGCGGGATTCGCAGGACCTCGAATACTCCTTCGAACACTCAACCGGCGGATTTCGCCGGACGAGGAGGTCGACTTCGGAGGGACATGAATGGCGCAGTACAAGTACCGCGACAATGTCATTCAGTCGAGCAGCGCGGCGTTCGATACGCGCCACGCTCCGTGCACGGTCGCGTCGAATCCCGGCATCTACCGCTGCGTCGTCTGCGGCGAGGAGATCGTGATGGGCAAAGGGCGCACGCTACCCGCCCCCGACCATCACGAGCACGCGCAGGGGCAGCCGAAGATCGAGTGGCAGATGATCGTGTTCGCGGAGCAGAGCAAGTAACGAGCTGAAACGTTTCCGCCGCGTTCGTCACTATCCAGACGGAGGGGTAGTCATGGACGCCATCGGAAAAATGGTTGGTCTTCTCGTTCTCGTGATGTTCGCGGTGGACTGCATCGTCTCCGCCGCGCGGTCGACGCTGGCGTGGGAGCGCCTGCGCCGGCTTCAGAAAAACGCTCACGTCCTGTTCCGCGACAAAGTTCGCGCGCAGACGCGTCAGACGTTGATTCTCAACGCGCTGACGGTCGTGCTCTGTCTTGCCGCGGTGAACTTCACCGCGCTGCGCGTCGGCAGGACCATCAACGCGGACAGCGTGCCGCCGCAGCTCGACGTGCTGCTGACGTCGATCGTGCTGATCGCGGGCATGGACCGCACGCGCGACTTGCTGGCGCGATTCAAAGGCGTGGTGGAGTCCGCGCCCGCGAGGAAAGAAGTGCCGGCGGCCCGCATCGTCATCGATAACGAGAACCACGCGCGGCTGCGCGAAGCGGTGTAGCTCATGGCCGAGATCACCATCCTGATCGACGACTCCGCGGAACGGAAGCGGCGGAAGCGGCAGCGCTGGATCGAGATCGCGATCGTATTGGTCGTGGTCTCGATTCTGCCCGTGCTGGGGTCGCGGTCTCCGGGGGCGGGGGTTGGGGTTGGTAGGACAGATGCGACGACTACGACAGATAGGACAGATACGACAGGTACGACAGGTACGACAGGTACGACCGATACGACCGCCACGACACAGGGTCCCGATACTCCCGTAGTGCCCCCGCCCGATCGTGAACCGCCGCAGCAGCCACAGCCTTTTACCGTTACACCGGCAGCAATCAACTTCAACGCGCGCAACGTCCCCGCCCAACTCGTCACCATCAAAAACGCGGAACACGTCGTGCTGCTTAAAGCGAACGCGAAAGACTTTCTGATCACCGACAACTGCGGCGCCGGCGCGCCGTGTGTTGCCGCCATCGTGTTCGCGCCGACGACCGAAGGTCACCGCAACGGTAAACTGACCGTGATCGGGAACGGCAGAACAAAGACCGTCAGTCTCTCCGGCTACACGCCCATTCCCCCACCACCCCCGCCGCTCTGCACCAGCAACCAGCCCGCGATCGATCCGCCCGACGTCCACTTCATCGGCACCGGCCGGCGCACGATCACGCTCTCGAATCCGCATCCCTGCGCGCTGCGCGTCGAGGCCATCAACTTGATGAACGCCGATCGCCCCGGCCGCAAGGCCTCGGGTTACAAATTGATCGGCGACGCGAGTTGCAAGCGTGTCCTGCAGCCGGGCGAGCGCTGCTCGTTCGACGTCGCGACGAGTCCGTGGCACTTCACGCCGCGCGCGACGATCGCCGTGCAGTCGAGCGCCGTGACACCGTAGGCACGCGTCACGCACAATACGCGCGCATGCGAATCGCGGTACCGCACAACACGACGAAGACGAAGGCTCACCAGGTCGTCGATCGAAAGGCGCAGCAGCTCCTCGGCCAGTTCGGCGACAAGGCCGACGACGTCGAGCACGACTGGCGCGGCGACACGCTGTACTTCAAAGGAAAGGCCCGCGGAATGTCGGTCGGGGGGACGCTGGAGGTCACGGATGCAGCCGTGGTGATCGACGTGAAGCTCCCGCTGCTGGCGAAGCCGTTCGAGTCGCGCATCCGCCAGACGGTGGAGCGCGAGCTCGAGTCGCTTTTCAAGACTGCTTAGTCGACGTTCAAGATTTTCTTGAGCGCATCCACGTTCGGATCGACAAACATCCGGCCGTCGACTTCCACAGCCGGATCTTCTCCGAGGTGATGCGTATACGCCTTGTACTCCTCGGAGCGCACGAGCTCGTGCTCGACGCGGAACTGCCGGAGAAAGCCGGCCACCAGGCTGGTCTTGTGTTTCAAACTTCCGGGGAAGAACCTCACGGTCATTCGCCTCCCCTCCCTTCACAATTGGACAAATGCTAAAGGTAGGCCCGTTTCGGGCGGGTGTCAAACGACGTGAGGGTCGTCACACGGCCACCGCTTCGCGATATTGGATCTCGTAGAGCCGGCGATACAGGCCGCCGTGCTCCATCAACTGGTCGTGCGTGCCGCGCTCGCGAATCTCCCCGTGGTGGAACACGAGGATCGAATCGGCGGAGCGAATCGTCGACAAACGATGGGCGATGACGAGCGACGTCCGCCCTTCGAGGAGCGTCTGGATCGCCTCCTGGATCAGCAATTCTGTTTCGGTATCGATCGAGGATGTTGCCTCGTCGAGGATGAGCACCGGCGGATTGAACGCCAGCGCGCGGGCAAACGAAAGCAGCTGTTTCTCGCCGACCGACAATCCCGCTCCGCGCTCGCGCACCTGCGACGCGTAACCATCGGGCAATCGCGAGATGAAGCGATCGGCCTGCACGCGCAGCGCCGCGGTGCGGATCATCTCCGGCGAGATCGCGGGATCGGCGAGCGAGATGTTGTCGGCGACGTTGCCGGTGAAGAGGAAGAAGTCCTGCTGCACGATCGCGAACGATCGCCGCAGCGACTCGAGGTCGTATTCGCGGAAGTCGATGCCGTTGATCAGGATCTCGCCGCGCTGCGGCTCGTAGAAGCGGAGCAGCAGCGACGTGACGGTCGTCTTTCCCGCGCCGGTGTGGCCGACGAGTGCGATGCGCTCGCCGCGATTGACGCGGAAGGATACGTTCTTCAAGACCCAGTCCGGCGCTGTCGCTTCGGCGGCCGAGGCGGCCGCCGCTCCACTGTCGTTATAGGCGAACCAAACGTCGCGGAACTCGATCGACTCGAGGTGCTCGGCCTTCAACGTTCCCGTCGACGTGATGTGCACCGGCGTATCGAGCAATCTGAAAATGCGCTCGCTCGCCGCCATCGCCGCCTGCAGGATGTTGTACTTCTCGGACAGATCGGAGATCGGCTGATAGAAGCGCTGCGAGTATTGGAAGAACGCGACGAGCGCACCGACGGAGAGCGTTCCCTGGATCACTTTGCCGCCGCCGTACCAGACGATCAGCGCAACGCCGATCGTCTCGATCAACTCGATGACCGGATAGAACACGGCGTAATAGAAAATCGACTCGATGTTCGCGTCGCGATGTTTGCGATTGAGCGCGTCGAACTTCTCCGCTTCTTTCTCCTCGCGATTGAAGAGCTGCACGGTCGACATGCCGGAGATGTGCTCCTGCAGGAACGCGTTGATCGCGGCGATGCGCGCGCGCACTTTGCGGTACGTGACGCGCGCCCCGCGGCGGAACCAGATCGACACGAGCACGATGAACGGCGTGATCGAAAAGAGCACGAGCGCGAGGCGCCAGTTCATCCAGAACAGCACGCCGACGATGCCGAGGAGGACGAAGATGTCGCCGAAGATCGCGACGAAGCCGGCGGTGAAGAGATCGTTGAGCGCGTCGACGTCGGTCGTCACGCGCGTCATCAGCCGTCCGACCGGATTGCGGTCGAAGAATTGGATGTCGAGCCGCTGCAGGTGCGTGAAGATCTGCCGCCGCAGGTCGTACATGATGTACTGGCCCATCAGGTTCATCAGCACCATCTGCGAATAGAGAATCGCGAAGCCGCCGACGAGCGTGAACAGATAGACGATCGCGGTGAGATTGATGCCGCTGATCGGATCGAGCGCCCATCCGTGCGACGCGAGCCAGTCGCCGGCGCGCCTGCTCACACCCATCGGATTCGCGCCCTGCAGCGGCTTCACGTAGAGATCGATCGCGATCGCCGTGATCGCCGGCCCCGCGATCTCGAAGAGCGACGAGACGATGACGAGAAACACCGAAAGCGCCGCGCGGAAACGATACGGCTTCAGATACGCGAAGAGACGGCGCGCAAGCCGCGGATCGAACGCTTTCGCGCCTTCGTCTTCGTGTTTCTCGATGTCGGCCATCTCGTTCTTTCAGTTTATCCCGCGCGCAGACGCGGGATCTCCGGTGCACGAACGATGATCGTGCGTCGGAGCGATCTGTCGCGGTTTAACCCGAGATCCCGCGTCTCCGCGCGGGATAAACTGGAGGAACCGCAAATCATGCAATCTCCTCCAGCTCCGCCTCGATCGTCTGCCGCCTGTACAAGTCGGCGTAGTAGCCGCCTTTCGCGACGAGCGCTTCGTGCGTGCCGCGCTCGACGATGCTGCCGTCGTCGATGACGACGATGTGGTCGGCGTCTTTCACCGACGACACGCGATGCGAGACGATGAGCGCCGTCCGCCCCTTTCGAATCTCGCGCAACGCGCGCAGGATCTTCTCTTCGGTCTGCGTGTCGACCGCGCTCAGCGAGTCGTCGAGGATCAGGATCAGCGGCTCGCGCACGAGTGCGCGCGCGATCGCGGTGCGTTGTTTCTGTCCGCCCGACAGCGTGATGCCGCGCTCGCCGATGACGGTGTCGAGTCCCTGCGCGAAGGTTGCGACGTCGCCGGTGAGTCCCGCTTCTTCCGCGGCCTCCGCGACTTCTGCGGCGCTCGCGTTCGCGCGGCCGAAGCGGATGTTCTCGGCGATCGACTCGGAGAAGAGAAACGTCTCCTGCGGCACCATGCCGATCCAGTCGCGCAGCTGATGCTGCGGGATGGTCTCGATCGGGATGCCGTCGATGAAGATCGTTCCCGGCGGCGGCTCGAACGTGCGCGTGAGGAGCGAGAGCAGCGTCGACTTGCCGCTGCCGGTGCGTCCGACGATGCCGACGGTCTCGCCGTGGCGCAATGAGAGATTGATGTCGCGCAGCACGGCGCGATCGGCGTACGCGAACGTGAGATCGCGAATCTCGAGATCGCCGCGCGGAGTGGTGCGCGCCTCTGGCGCGCCGCCGCCCTCAGGCGCGCCGGAGGCGCGCACCACTCCAGATACGTCAACGCCCGGCTCGACCGACCACACTTCGTGCAGTCGCCGCATCGAGGCCATGCCGCGCTGGAAGAGATTCATGACCCATCCGAGCGCGATCAGCGGCCAGATCATCTGCGCGAGATAGAACTGAAAGGCGACGAAGTCGCCGAGCGTCATCGTGCCGGCGAGAATGCGGCGCCCGCCGATGAAGAAGACGAGCACGAACATCACGCCGATGAATGCGTGCAGCGCCGGATAGAACGTCGCCGTCAATCGAATCAGCGAGCGGTTGCGCTCCACGTACTCGTGGTTCATCCGCTTGAACGTCTCGATCTCGCTCGCCTCCCGCGTGAACGCGCGCACGACGCGCACGCCGGCGAGATTTTCCTGCACGCGCGCGGAGATGTCGCCGAAGTAGTCCTGCACCGATTTGAAGCGGACGTGAATGCGCTGGCCGAAATACTTCACCAGTCCGGCGACGACCGGCACGGCCAGCAGCGCGATCATCGCCATCATCGGCTCGATGCGCAGCATCATCACGAACGATCCCGTGACGACCAGCAGCGACGACACGGAATGCATCACCGCGGGACCGATCAGCATGCGCACCGAGGAGAGATCGTTCGTCGCGCGCGACATGAGGTCGCCGGTGCGCTGCTCCTGGTAGTAGCGCAGCGGCAGGCGCTGCAGGTGCGCGTAGAAGTCGTTGCGCATGTCGTATTCGATGTTGCGCGACGCGCCGATGATGATCTGCCGATGCAGGTAGAGAAACACGCCCTGCATCGCCGCCGCGCCGATGAGCATGAGGCCGTAGCGCACCAGCATCCCGCGCGTGAACGTGCCGCCGATGGCGTTGACCGCGCTGCCGATGATCAGCGGCTTGAGGAGCGAGAACGCCGCGGAGCCGAGCACACAGGCGAAGCCGAGGAGAAGCGTTCGCCGGTATTTTGCGAAATAGTGGAGAAGGCGGCGGACGGGAGTCATCGGGCGAGACATTGTAGTGCTGTGACATGAACGACACTTGCCAACGACCGCGCGCGGGCTTATTCTTACAGCTGTAAGCATGAACAGGAAAGACCTTCACGAGCTCACCGACCTGCAGATCGCCATCATGCAGGAGGTCTGGAGCCGCGGGACGGCGAGCGTCACGGACGTGCACGACGCGCTCCTCGACAAGACCGGCCTGGCGAAGAAGACGATCGGCACGATGATGACGCGGCTGGAGAAGCAGGGATTCCTCGCGCATTACGCCGACGGACGCGAGTTCATCTACGAGCCGACGGTTACACGCTACGAAGTGGGGCGCGCGAAGATGCGCAACGTGCTCGACCATCTGTTCGGCGGAAGTTTGCCGGCGCTGGTGAGTCACGCGCTCGAGGCGAAGGACATCGCGCCCGGCGACGTCGAGCGCGTGCGGTCGCTGATCAGCGATTGGGAAAAGCGGGGAAAGAAGGAGCGCAAATGAGCGCAGTCACGATATGGGGTGTCACGTATCTGATGCACAGCACGCTGCTGATCGCGGTCGTCGCGATCGTCGCGCGCTTCATTCGCTCCGCTTCCGTTCGCGACACGTTGTGGAAGGTCGCACTCATCGGCGGAATCGTGACGGCGACGCTGCAGGTGCTCGCGCCGGTCGAGCGCATTCTTCCCGCGCGTGTACCGCAGCGGATGCAGGTGACGATGCCTGCTCCCGAATCGACCGTCGTCGCAACACCGGTCGTCGCAACACAACCGTCACGCGTCGATCGCACATCGCTCGCTGCCATCGCGTACGCGCTCATCGCGTTGCTCCTGCTCGCGCGCATCTTCGTCGGCCGCCGCCGATTTCTCGCAGCCGTTGGCGATCGAACGGAACTGCTTCTCGGCCCCGCGCGCGAGCTGCTCGATGCACTCGCCGCGCGCGCGCGTTGCACGAAGCCGATTCGTCTCAGCACATCGGAGTCCGTCGCGTCGCCGGTGGCGATGCTCGGATGGGAGATCGTGATTCCGTCCGACACATTCGCGCGTTTGAGCGCGGAGCAGCAGGAGACGATCCTCGCGCACGAGCTCGGACATCTGCTGCGGCGCGATCCGCTCTGGCTCACGCTCGCGGAGGCTGTGAAAGCGCTGCTGTTCTTCCAGCCATTGAACTGGCTCACGGCCGCGAAGCTGAAAGAAACCGCGGAGTTTCTCTGCGACGACGCGGCAGTGCTGCAGACCGGCAATCAGCGCGCGCTCGCGGAGACGCTCGCCGAGCTCGCGTCCAACATCGCACCCGCGCCGCCCGCCGTCGCCGCGATGGCGGAGGGCGGCTCGAATCTCATCGCGCGCGTGCAGCGCGTGCTGCGGGCGCATCCGTCCGCGCCGCTCCCCGTCAGCGTCCGCTTCGCTCTCGCCCTCCTCGTCCTCGGCGCAATGGCGCTCTTCGCGCCCGCGTTCGGCATCGTCACCGCCGCCGCTGCGACGACGCGAACGCCGGGACAGGCGAACGACTTCACCGATGCGAGTCTTCGCCAGACGTTCGAAGGACCGGACGGCACGACGCACGTGAAGTTCGTCGCGCACGAAGCACAGGTGGCGCTCGACGGTTCATGGGTGCGCTTCAACAACTCCGGCGGATTCGTGCGCGTCGACCAGGAAGCGGACCGCGTCACGCGCCACATCGAAGTCGTTCCCGGTCCGAGCCTCGACCCGAAGTACCGATACGTCGTGAACGGCGACGAGAAGCCGTGGTGCGACGACGCGCGGCGCGCGATGATCTCCGGCTTTCTCGCCGAGGAGGCGTACGACGGCGAGACGGCCCATAAGAACTCGACGTGGGCGGCGAACTATTCGCGTACCGACGACGACGGCAAAGAAGTGAAAGCGCACATCCAACTGGACTACGACAACGCCACCGGCGCGCTCGACGTGAACACCAATACGATCGTGCAAGTCATCGAGACGTCGTCCGCCGGCAAACGTTCCTTCGTGTTCGATCCGCGCGGCGCGCGCTGGATCGGATCGTGGAGCGGCGTCACGCGCGAGACCTGGCTGCGCCGGATTCTGCGCGACGCCGGCGCGAACGAGAAAGTTCTCGACGCCATCCTCAACTACTAATTGAAGCGGAGCGGCGGCCGCCCTCGGCCGCCGGACTTTCGCGAGCGGTCGGCGGCCGAGAGCGGCCGCCGCTCCACTCCCCTACACATGTAAGGAACCATCATGAGAATCGTCATCGCTCTCGTTGTCCTTGGCATCCTCCGCCGTCACGACCGCGCCGACGGCGACTACATTCGGCTCGCCGCGCATTACTCGGCGGTCGCGCAAATGCAGAAGCTCGCCGAAGGCGTGCTCATCGCGCCGCGATGGGTTCTCACCGCCGCGCATGTCGGCGCGGAGCTTGCGCCGGCGGGCGCGTTCGTGCAGTTGAGAGGGAAGCGGTATCGCGTCGCGGCGGTCGTCATCGATCCCGACTGGCTCGCCGACGAGCGGAGCGGACACGACTTCGCGCTCGTGCGGCTCGAAGACGCAGTCGAAGGAATCACGCCGGTTGCGCCGTACAGCGGCAAGAACGAAATGGGAATGACCGTCACGTTCGTCGGACGCGGTGCGACCGGAGATGGTAACAGCGGCCCGTCGACCGAGGACGGCGTGCTGCGCGGCGCGACAAACGTCGTCGATCGCGTCGACGAGAACGTCATCGGCTTCACGTTCGACGCGCCGCCGCGCGCGACGAAGCTCGAAGGCATCAGCGGTCCGGGCGACAGCGGCGGGCCGGCGATCATCGAGCATGACGGAAAGTCCTGGACCATCGGCGTCAGCTCCGCGAACGCGAGCGAGCGCGGCAAGAGCTGTCGCTACGACTCGCACGAGATTTACGCGCGCGTTTCGTCGCATCGCGATTGGATCGAGAAGACGATGCGCGATGCGCCGACCTCGAACAACGGCTGGAGCAAAGCGGTGTGGACGAATGAGCTTCCGGCCACTCCCCTCGCCTCGCGTGCACGCGCATTCGTCGATGCGGTGCACGGCGATGCCGCTTCGATGCGCGCGTTTCGCGTCGCGAATCGCACGTCTGCATTTCTCGAGTCGCGCCCGGAGGCGAAGTTCGTTGCGACCGAGGCGGAGTGGCTCTCGAAATTTCGAGACGCGCGCCTCGCAGGCTATGCGACCGGCGACCAGAAGATCGCGATCTTCCTCACGAGTGGAGCGGCGGCCGCCTCGGCCGCCGAAACGTGGTTCTGCCTCGTCTTCCACGCCGGCGAAGACGCGAAAATCGGCGGCATCTTCGAGAGCGAGATCATGGCTCCCGCAGCGGCAGCCGCTTCAACTCCTGCAGCGTGATGCGCAGCACCGACCCGAGCGTGAAACCGGTCGGGAAGCAGTGCGGGATGCGCATGCCCGCGCCGGAGAGCTCGAGGAAATCGAGCGGCGGCTTGCGCCGCGCGAGGACGTACACGAGCTTGCGCGGCAGGTCTTCGCGGTCGTCGACGTTGAGATGCAGCGGCTGCAGGTAGTAGCCGAAGTGCATCTCGCGCAGCGCCGGCATGCCGCCGGCGAACTCCGGCAGCGTTACGCTGAGCGTGAGCGCGCCGAAGATCCAGTTCTCCTGCGCGAACTCGCCGCGCCAGTGATCCTCTTCCGTTTCGCTGAGATGTTCGAGTCGCATCAGAGGCTCGTGAGAATGCGCGCGAGGAGCAGCAGCGCGGCGATCGCGATGTAGAGGATCGGAACCGTGCGTTGATTGTGAACGCTCATGCTGAATCCCTCGCACATTGTGGTGACCGCTGCCCCCAGCGGTCGCGGCGGTGCAAGGCGCCGCTGGCGCCGCCATCGGCGGCGCTGTGACCGCTGAGGGCAGCGGTCACCACATGACTAGTCCGCCCCATACGGAACCTCGCGTCTTCGGAAGATAAAACACGCCGCGACAATCGCGATCGCCGCATTCGACGCAATCATCAGCAGCCAGTGCCAGTCGAGTCGCGGCGGTGCGTCGGGAAAGAGATTGCTGTTGATCGACGCAAGGATGCGGTCGACGATGTCGTGTGTCGCCAGCCACGCGCCGAGCGTGCCGCTCATCGAGCGGAACATCGAGACCATCCCCTGCGCGACGCCGAGGCCGATCATCAGCACCATGTAGATCACGATGTTGAAGTACGCGCGCGTGAAGCTGGCGAAAAAGACCAGCAGCGCGCAGATCAGCAGCGTGTCGACGAACGTGTTGATGAGGATCGCGCCGATGATGTCGAGACGCACCGCGCCGACCCACAACACGCGGCCGAGCAACTCGAACGAGAACGCGATCAGCGCGGCGATCCAGATCGCGCTCACCACTCCCGCGACGCGCGACACAAGATAGACCGAGCGGTTCACCGGCTTCGTCAGAATCAGCTGCAGCGTGCCCGACGAGAACTCGGGACCGATCGCCGTGCAGCCGATGATGTACGCGAGCAGCGACACGAGCGATGGCCACGCCGTGCCCGGCCGGTCGAAGCGCGCGAGGCCAAGCGAAATGATCGCGAGGAGCGCGACGAAGGCCCAGTACGCGATGCTTGTCACGCACCGCCGCACGGTCTCCGCCACCACCACCCCGTTCACGCCACACCTCGTGATTGGATGGCAGATGCCAGATGGCAGACGGCAAGCCAACCCGCGGTCCGCCATCCGCCATCCGCCATCCGCCATCTATTTCTCACGCCACACCTCGGAAAATGCCCTCGAGGTCGGCCGTGTGCTTGCGGACGTCGATCACGCCCGCGCCCGTCGCGATCACCTCGCGCACCATCTGCGCGATGTCCGCTTCCGTCTCGACCGTCGCGATGACGACGTTCTCCTTCGGCGCGTTTCCGGCGATGCGCGCGATCGCGTTCGCGTCGAACCCCGGCAGCATCGTGATCGCGATGACGATGCGATCGGCGTGGCGCAGCGTCTCTTCGCGTCCGATCACGCCGCGATTGAGGAAGAAGACGCGGTCGCACACCTTCCCCACTTCCGCGAGCTGATGCGAGTTGAGGAGCACCGCCGCGCCGCGCTGCTTCTGTTCGGCGATGAGATCGCGCACCAACAGCACGCCGTTGGGATCGAGTCCCGACGTCGGCTCGTCGAGAAAAAGAAAGTCCGGATCGTGGATCAACGCCTGGCACATGCCGATGCGCTGCAGCATGCCGCGCGAATATTGCGACAAGCGGCGATCCGCGGCGCCGGCGATGCCGAGCCGCTCGAGCATCGCACGCACTTTTGTTTCGCGATTGCCCACGCGCGCGAGTCCGGCCATGTAGCGAAGGAACGAGTAGCCGGTGGCGCGGCGATCGAAGTTCATCCGCTCCGGCACGAATCCGGTGCGCCGCCGCACGCGCAGATCGTCATTCGGCAAGCCGTCGATCGTGATCTCGCCCGCGTTCGGATGAAGGAACGCCAGGAGACACGACATCAACGTCGTCTTCCCCGCGCCGTTCGGTCCGATGAGACCGACCACTTCGCCCGGCGCGACGTCGAGGTCGATGCCCTGCAGCACCGCGTGCGAGCCGAACGATTTTTTCAGCGCGCGGACTTGCACCCCTCGCTCTGCTCGGGGCAGGCTCCGGCTCATTGCGACTTCCGCGCGCGCAGACTTTCCGTGAGCTCGTCGATCTTCGCCTGGTGAAAGTCGTTTACGCGCTTCTGCAGCTCGTCTTCGGCACTCCCCTCGAGATCCTCGGTGTACAGCTTCTTCAGTTCGCCGCCGAGGTAGATCTTCGTCTCGATGCGCCACGCGGGACGGGCAAAAAACTCGGTTTGGATCGTGAGCTTCTTCGCGCCGACGTCAAACGCGTCGAGGCGGCCCATGGGAGGAGACTGCGGCTCGGACATCGAGCGTTAGTGTAGCGTGAGGCTACAATGAACCGATGCGCGGAGTTCGATACGTTACGGACGAGGAAGGGAACCGCGTGGCCGTGCTGCTCGATCTCGAGCAGTGGGCAGACGTGTGGGAAGACTTTCAGGATGTCCTCGTCGCTCGCGAACGAGAAGGCGAGCCCTCGAAGTCGTTGGCGTCATTCGACGCGGAACTGCGAAAAGACGGCCTTATCGGGGACTGACCACTGACGGGTTCGCTCACCGCTCCCTACGCACGCTGCGCCGGCACTTCGCCTCCGCGCGGCTCTCGATCTGCCGCACGCGCTCTCGCGAGAGGCCGAGGATCTCGCCGATGTCGCGCAAAGTCAGCTCGTCGTCCTGGAGGATGCCGTAGCGCAGTTTCACGATCGTTTTTTCTTCGAGCGTGAGCGAGTCGATGGCCAGCTGCACGCTTCCCTGCTGGCGCAGGTTCTGGAGGAACGGCATGCGGTCCTTCGCGATGTCGGGGGTCACGCTGTCTTTGCGATCGTCGAGCTCGTACCAGTAGTGCGGCCACGCCTTCGGGTTCGGGTTCGTGTAGAGCACGAGGACCGCGAGCTCGCTTTCGTTGATGTCGAGCTGCGCGCAGACCTTCCGCTTCGCGCTCTCCAACACGCCGGTCACGTTCTCGACGGTGCGGTTGAGGAAGTCCGCGAGCTCGCGGATGCTCTTCGGCACGTTGTCGCTGACGCCGTGGCGCAGGGAGAGCACGAGCCGCTCTTTCGGTGAGAGCTCGGACATGTGCGCGAGCAGTTCTTCGCGGCGCGACTGGTCCTGCATCTCGACTTCCGCGGACGGAATCGTGGTCTGCTCGATTACGTCGCCGAGCTCGGTGTGTGAGCCTTCGTCGAGCTCGGCGTTGAGCGAGTAGTTGTCGGTGTTCGCCCGCAGCAGCGTCTGGATCTCTTTGACCGTGACGCCGAGGCTCTGCGCCAGCTCGTCCGGCGTCGGGATGTGATTCCCCTCGGTCATCGCCGTCGCGATCGCCTTTTCGAGGCGATACATCAGGTTCGCGCGCTTCGGCGGGAGGCGGAACGCGCCGGCCTGTTCGGACAGCGCGTGCAGAATCGCCTGGCGGATCCACCACACCGCGTAGGTGATGAACTTGACGTTCTTGTCGGGGTCGTACTTTTTCGCGGCGTGGATCAGTCCGATGTTGCCTTCGTTGATCAGATCGAGAAAGAGCACGTGCGCGTTGCGATAGCGCTTCGCGTACGACACCACAAACCGTAGATTCGCCTTGACCAGTTCTTCGAGCGCGGACTTGTCGTTCTGCTGGACGCGGCGGCCCAATTCCTTCTCACGCTCGGGCGTGAGACGGGGGATTTTCGCGATTTCCTGCAGATATTGATTGAGGAGATCGTACGACTCGTCGCGTTCTTCGTAGCGGGCCATTTTGGAGGACGAGAATTCTACACCGGGTCATCGACGCACGGCCGTCCTCTACGGACTTGCGAAGTTGCGCAACTATTGCCTTGCGTATCGCGAAACACCGCGCGGATCGCCGAGCTCGCGCGCGATGATCGCCGCATCGACGTCGACGCGGACGAGCACCGTGTCGTCGTCGTCATGCGTGAGGATCATCAGCTCCATCCGCGCGCTGTTCGGCTGCGAGCGCGCGTAGACAAAGCTCCACTCGCCCGACTTGCGCGACCACACGCGCACGAGCGGCGTGTAGCCCTCCCCGGCGTTCGATTGCATGAGCGCGCGCATCTCCTGCGGATCGACGTCGCCGCGCCCTTCGTACGTGACGAGCTGGAAGTCGTGCACGCCTTTCGGACGCACGACCCACACGAGAAACCGCGCGATGCCGAGTCCCGGCAGCCAGCGGCGATGCATTCCGTGGTGGCGATCGATCGCCCGCGCGACTTCGCCGAATCCGGCGTACGTCGGGAGTGCGGTCGCGAGGAAGAGTGCGGCGCAGAGGAGTCGCTTAATCACGGTCTTTCCCCTTCGAGAATTTCGGGATGCCGAACTGTCCGGAGAGATCGGCGAGGCGGTCGATGTCGATCGATCCGACGATGTTGACGACGGTGAACTCGCGCGGCTCGGCGGAGATGATGACGAGTCCCACGATGTTGTCGCCGCGCATGTCGGCATAGATGTTCACGTTGTCCTTGGTCTTGCTGCGGACGGTGACGAGCGGCTTCCACGTCGGCCCGAGCTGCGACTTCACGCGATCGAAGAGAGTGCGGTCGTACATCCCCGACTCCGGGAACTCGTAGCTGCGGACGTAGATGCCTTCGAGCTTGCGCACGATGTCGCGCACGGCGCGCTGGTCGGGATCGTTGTCGGAGAGGAATCGCGCGCCGAGCTTCAAGAGCGACGCGTCGAGTGTCACGTCGACGACTTCGTCGGCCTTCTCCGCGAGTCCGGGGAAATCGAGATTGATCTGCTGTGCCATCGCGGGAATCGCGAGGAGCGTGAGAGCGAGAGTGAGAATGAATTTACGCATGTCCTTCGTGTCTCCTTGTTTTCAGTGCGATCCGATCTGACGCACCTGCTGCTGCGCGTACGCGGCCTTTTCGCTGGCGATGCTCATCGCGCGAAGGAGCTGTTCCTTCGCCTGCTCGCCTTTGCGGATTTCGTGAATGCGATAGCCGCCCAGCACCGCGGCGAGCATCACCGTGGCCGCCGCCGCGCGCCACCACTGGAGCGGCGGACTCTTGGTCCGCCGTCGGGTTTCGGCGGGCTGAGAGCCCGCCGCTCCACCGATGCGCTGCATCACACGCCCCGCGAAGCCGGCCGGCGGCGGCTCGCGGCGCAGTGCGCGTCTCAGATCGTTGTCGAGGTTCATGGTTGCTGTTCTCCAAGTCTTCTACGCAGCGACTGCAGTGCGCGGTGCAGATGACTCTTCACCGTGTTGACGGGTAGCTTGATGATCTGGCAGATGTCGGAGGGATCGAGATCCTCCTGATAGCGGAGCGTGACGACGACGCGCTGGATGTCCGGCAGCTCGTCGAGGAGCGCGCGCATCTTGCGATCGAAGAGCGCATCGCTGCGCTTCTCGGCGGCGCGCAACTCGCCCGCGTCCTCGAGACTCACGGCTTTGAGCCGCGTGCGGCGCGTGACGTCGATGCAGCGGCGCGTCGTGACCTGGCGCAGCCAGAACAGCAGATGCGCGTCCGACTCGATCGTGCCGAGGTTGCGATAGAGCTGCAGGAAGACATCCTGCGCGATCTCTTCGGCGCGTCCGCGGTCGTTGAAGAAGTGATACGCGAGGCTGTAGACCATGGCTTCGTGCTGCTCGACCAGTTTCGCGAAGGCATCGTGGTCGCCGCTCTGCGCCTTCGGCAGCATCGACGACGATGCTGCAGCGTCAGCGGTCTCAGCCACGATTGCCGTCATCCTGCACCCTTATACGTAGGATCGCAGAAATCGATGCAGGGGCATTCCCGCGCCCGAGCCCGAGCCCGCTTCCGCGCCCGGGGTGGGCGCGCGAAGCGCGTCATCGCGGCAGCATCGCTTCGCGAACCCCCACCCCGGGCGCGGAAGCGGGCTCGGGCTCGGGCTCGGGCTCGGAAACGAGCGGTTTCATAACGTCATCACCATCACGCGATCATTCTGCACGTCACTGCCGACGACGTACGGGTGCGAGCCGCGGTCCACGAATCCGCACTTTGTATAGAACGCGATCGCGCGCGGATTGCGCTCCCACACCCCCAGCCACAGCGTCGCGCCGCCTAACGCGCGCGCGGCGTCGATCGCTTCGCTCATCAACGCCTGCGCGATCCCGCGTCCGTGATACGGACGATCGACATAGAAGCGCGCGATCTCGACCGGCAATTCGCTGTCGACGCACGCCGGCGCGGGACCGCGCCGGATTTGCACGAAAGCAATCGGAGTGTTGTCCGACTCGACGAGCAACGTGACTCCGTCGGGGTCTTCGATCTCGCGCCGCTGAATCGCTTCGCTGTACGAGCGCGCCGCGTGCGCGGCGATGTCGTCCGGCGAATTCTGCGCGCCGAACCATTCGGCAAACGTGCGCTCGGCGAGCTCCGCGACCGTGGCCGCGTCGGCGGACACCGCGCGGCGGATCGTGAATCCGCCCGGCAGCGTGTCAACGAAGTGATGACGCGAGGAAAACATGGTGATGAAATGCGTCGCCGGTCGCTTGTACGAACCGCGCAGCAACCTTACGATAGCTGTCAACCCGGACAGGCGAGGAGGATGCGATGAAATTGCGAGTCATCGTGGCGACCCTGGTCCTCTTGACGAGCGTCACTCTTTCGGCGGCGATTCCGACGATCGAAAGCATCGAACCAACCAGCGGCGCGGTCACAGGCGGAACGGTCGTGACGCTGCGAGGGAAAAACCTCATCGGCTCCGCACTTCCCTGTCCCGTGCCTCTCTGCAGCGGCAAGCCGTCCGTCAGCATCGGAGGGAAAAAAGCCGAAGTGGTCGAAGCAGCAACGGACGGCACGTCGATCAAGATCAAGACGCCTCCGAATGCCGGCGGGACTTACGACGTCACGTTCAATCCGCGAGAGGCCGGCTCCATCACATTGGGATCCATCCAGATTCCGTTCACGCAGCAAACGGTCACCGTGAACGACGCGTTCACCTACGGAAACGGAGGATACGAGCGCTTCCTCGTGCCGTTCTACGCGGCGGGCGAAGTCCCCGGAGCATTCGGCTCACGCTGGGTCACGGAGCTGGTCGGGTGGAACCCGCATCCGTTTTCGGTTGCGGTCTACCAGGTGCCGCCGGCCACGACCCCAACTCCGTTCGAGCCTCCGCCTCCGGATTGGGGAGCACCGCTCTCGTCCTTTCGCCCGCACCTGACCCACTCCGGTCCGGCATTCCTGCACGTTTCCGGCAGCAGCGCGCTTGCGTTTCACCTGCGCGTGCGCGACGTCAGTCGCCAAAATGAAAGCTGGGGAACGGAGATCCCGGTGCTCTCCGAGCGAAAGGCGTTCACCGGCGAGCCGATTCTGTTGAACGACATCCCCTACGGCAGCGACGCTCGCGTGATGCTGCGCATCTACGACTTCGACGGACCGACCGGCGGAGACGTCGACGTCGAGGTGCACTTCAACGACGGCACCGGCAGCCTCAGTGAACCGTTCGCGCTGGCGAGAGTCGATTTCCCGGGCGGCGCCTACCAACAGTATCCGCCCGCTCCCGGCTACATCGAAGTGGACCTGACCTCGGAGCTGGCCGGCCTCCCGCTCACAAACGTCACCAGCCTTCGCGTGTCCGTGAATAGTCCACACGTTGACAAACGTCTCTGGGCATTCATCAGCGTGACGAACAATCGCACGCAGCAGATCACGACGATCACGCCGCAGCACTAGGAGCTTGCGCGGCAGAAACGAGATCTCAGGCGCGTTGCGCCGCTCGAAGCCGCAGGTCGTGACGTGGCGACAAGCATGCCGCAAGGCGGAGCAATCCACGCAGCCGCCCGTGGCGGCTAGCGCGATTGCGTGCGCGTACACTTCGAGATCGCGGGGCTGCTGGCGCGGCCCTGAAGCGCCTTCGGCGCGCAGCTGAACGGGGCCGACGCAGCCGGCGGCCGCCCCACCACCGCCCACCCGCCCCGAACGACAATCGGCCGCTCAATGAGAATCGGATGCTCCGCCATCGTCCGCAACACCTCCTCGTCCGCCGTCCCATCGCCGAGCCCCAGCTCCGCGAACACCGCCTCCCCCCGCCGCACGATCTCGATCGGCCGCACCCCAAGCAACCGCACAACCCGTCGCAACTCGTCGACGGAGAGAGGATCGCGAAGATACTCCCGCACCGGCAGTTCGATGCCCGCCTCGCGCACAAGCGCCAGCGCAGCGCGGCTCTTACTGCAACGGGGGTTGTGGAGGAAAGGTCGGTCATGGGGGAAGGATGTACGCGGGGGCTTTGGAGTGCGGCGGCATTCGCCGCCGCTTTGGGTGGGCGGGGGCTCGGCGCGGCCCGAAAGGGCCGCGCTAACATGCGTCACGCAATCGGTATCTGCATGCCGAAGTGATCGACAGGTAACCATTAAGTCTTGCTTAACAGTTCGGAAAGAGGATCGCGGCGGCCGTTTTCCTACTCACTTTTGTACTGCGGCGGCACCAGCCGCCGCTTTGCAACGCGCCGGAGGCGCGGTTGCGGTCATCGCTGAGGAAGAACCCCGATCTCGCGATGAGCAGCGAGATTCTCCTCGAGATCCGCCTCAAGCCCGAACAAGACAGTGTGAACGCGGGAGATCATTCCGCCAGCGTCTTCAGTAGTGCATCCGTAGCGTCGCTATAAAACTCAACATTGATCTTTGTTGCTGCATCGTCAGGTAGCGCGAAAAGTTGCTTACGCGCGCTGATCGGCATCAGCAGTGTCCCCGCCTGTTTGTCGATCGCCATCTCAGCCAGTTCCACCGCGTTCGGGAGTAACTCGGTGGAGCCGCCAAGATTCAGCGGTCCTACGATCACAAGTCCGCCCTTCGCGCATTTGCCAAGTAACGCGCCGGACAGTGCGATCAACACCGGCAGACCCAGGCCCGCTCCGCTCTTGTCGTTATCGATGGCGCGCATCTGGATCGAAAACTCGTGCGTCTTCGGGTCGCGATCCCCGACCAGCCGCTTCGCCTGCGTATACAGGTTCTGTTCGGCAACCTTCACGCTCTCGCGAAACTGAGGGGGCACCGGTGTATTCAGAATTCTCACTCCGCTTCCGGTATTTGTCGTCACCTCAACACGGAAGAGTCCTGCCGACGTGTCGACTCCTCCGGGACTCAGTGCCCACACCTGTCCCGGCGGGAGCGGATCGGTCTCGATGGCCGAATCACTGTGCAACTCCGGGGTGGCGACGAACTGCTCGACCCCGTCAACGCCGAGCGTGTAACTGAATGCGCTATTGCGGAATTCGCTCGGAAAGATCCGCTTCTGTTGCTCTTTCACGCGTCGCCGCATCTCGAGTGCCGTGCGCACGATGCGATCCAGCGCCTCGTCAGGAACGCCCATTTCGCGATCGGGAAAGAGCAGCTTGACCAGCCCGCTCACCGTCCTTTGCACCGCCTCGATATCACGTCCGGACAACGCACCACCCCAGAAAACGCGGTTCTGCAAAATCTGAACACGACTCGTCGTTCGCAATCTCGTCCAGCACTCGCTCAAGAAATCGCTCACAAGGCCGAAGTGACTCGTCAGATGGTCGTTCGGATTGATCTTGGGAAAGTCCCAACCGGGCAAATACGCGTGAATACGGTCCTGAAATGCAGTGTCCTGCCTCATTTCCGCCGGCAGCGGCGTGAGAAGGTGACCGATCCGCTGCTGGTGCATCACGTCGACGTCGAGATTGCCCACCATGACGATGCCTCCTTCAGCGCGGATACTTTCCTTCCCGCGGCTGAATTCTCCCGAGGCCATGTACCCCTTCATGATGTTCACGCCGTCCTTCTGATCGAAGGAGATTCCCGAGATCTCATCGAAACAAACGACGTCGTACTGGCAGACGAGCCCGCGCTGACCGCTGGCGTTGTTGACGAACATCTTCGCCACCGTCGCCTTGCCACCTGAGATCAGATGTGAGTACGGGGAGATCTGCTGAAATAGATGGCTCTTTCCGGTGCCACGCGGCCCGAGTTCCACCATGTTGTAGTTCCGCTCGACGAAAGGAATCATCCGGAGGAGCGTGACCAGCTTCGCCCGCTCGCTTAGCACCGTCGGCTCCAATCCGATCGAGCGGATCAGAAAGTCGCTCCATTCTGCTGTGGTGAATGCGCGTCGCGCGCTCGCGAGTGTATCGAGAACATCTGATTTCGACAGTTGAATCGGTCGGAGCTGGGCAACTCCGAACGCTCTGCCTCCACCCTGTTCCTGCCCGATGGTGCCGTCGTACGACACCGTAACCTCGGCGTAGAAGCCATCGGTGAGCATCCGCTCGTTTTCTTTCACCAGCTGGTCGCTGATGCGGACATCGCGCAGGTTCAAACTTGGAAGCTCCGCGACATAGCAGTCGTTCTTCGTGTCGAGACGAGCGCGAATGAGATCGATCAGGCGCACGCTTCCCTCTTCGCGTGCCCGTGACTTGAACAGCTCCTCGTCGCCCGTGCGCACCGTGCGGTTCTTCAACTGCGACTCGACGACCTGCAATCCTTCCTCGATCTCCTTCGGATCGGTCGTCGCGCAGTAGCGGCCGAGCATGAACTCGACGACGTATGTCGGCACCGGATACTGCCGCGCGTATTGCCGAACGAGATCCTTGCGCACGAGGTATCCATCGAACACTGATGCCGCAACTTGATCGAGATGGTCCATCGTCACGCTCATCAGTCTCCTCCGATCGTCGTCGCCTGGTAGTCGGCGACGCCGCCGTCTTCATCGAGCAGCACCACGAACGCCGCTTTTCCTTCGTTCGCGTCGTCGAGCACGAGCAGGTCGGCACGACCATCCATGACGTCTCGAACTGCTGCAGCAGCCGTCGAAGTCGCGTCTTTCCGATTCGTGCGCAGATCGAGTCGAAGTCCGGTTGCCGCATTCCTCACCGTCACACGGCACCGCATCCCTCGCCATTCAACTCGATCCAGCTTTGCGATTACTTTCGGCGTAGCGGTTTTCACGGTGATCTCCGGGACCACACACTCCTGGAGACTGATTCCGCCATGTGCGTATTCGTGCCCGGCTTGGAAGGCGTGAATCCCGGGAGGAGACACGATCGACACGTAGGGGTCCCAGTGCCATCCGTAGCTGTCAAGCTCCGCCTTCGTGCCCGGCTTCACGGTCGCGCACCGCGACCATCGAGACTCCGTAAGGTAGGCCGGCAGCTGATGCTTCGGCAATCCGCCGGGCAGGAGGAGCCAGCCATGGTCGGTCACGATTTTTACTCTCCAGCCAAGATCGGTCAGGCAGATCGTCTGCTCGACGATGCGCTCCAACTCCTCGTCAATGTGCCGAACCATCTCCACGCCGAGATCGTGGCCTCTCTCGTCGAGGTGCCCGATCTCCATCCAGCCGATCGACCGTTCGTTTTCCGGGCCGGCCAGGGCGTCGGCATCGAGCACCGCCACGCCCCGTGCATGCATTTCATCGCGTAACTTCTGCGCGATCACAGGCTCGCCGCTGGTCGTGAAGACGGGCTGGAAATCGGATGCGTCATGACCGGCGCGGAACGCGCCGACGAGTGGCACGATCGCCGGCTTCGCCGTGGCGGTCACGGTGGGCAATGGTGCAATCCGGTGGCTCTTTTCCACGGCGAGTCCTCGCGCGCGCAGTTTCTCCACGAGCGTCATACTGAGGTCGAGACGGAGCCCGTCGACGAAGAGCACGCAGGCACCCCCGTGACTGGGTACGGGTGCGTCCTTCACCATGTCCGTTGGTCGCGTCCTTCCGATCAGTTCCTGAAACCGCCGCGCACTCGCATCCGCCCAGGGTTCGTAAAGATTTCGCGCGACCTTTGCGATGAGGTCGTGGTCGGCTGGCGGCACGGACAACGAGACCGCGTCGAGCAGAGCGCGGTCGCATCGCCAGCCATCATCCGCGTATTCCGCCGCTGCATCGGACGCAGTCGCGCCTCCCGGGGTCTTCGAAGCGAGCGAGGCGAGCCGCGCAAGCGGCTCGAGAGCAACCGCGAGCGGCGATTCCCCCATCAGCGCCCAAACCTGCTCGCGTCGCGGCGCGTGCTCGGCATCGAGCGCCTCGATGCGCGAACACGCCACGGTATGCGGCTCGACGAGCAGCGCGCGGAGGTCTTTTCGCAGTGAGTCCTCGCGAGCGGTATTGCGGGCAGGATCGCGAGCGCCCGTCAGCAGCGAATGGCGCGCACCGCGCAACGCGATGACTACTCCGGGGTAAAGCCGCGGCGCCTCGCAGAATCGCGCCCACACCTGATCCCATTTTCCTCCCCCTTCGGCAAGCCGCGTTGCTGCGACGGCAACGTCGTCCTCCTCGGGCGAGAAACCGAATGATGAGCGGCAGAGACTCACGAACGACGCCCACTCCGCGTCGGGCATGCCGGCACGGAATGACTTCGCGCTGGACATCCATCGCAACAGATCGCGAACTGGATCACCGACCGCGAGCCCATCGAAGTCCTCGGCATCGAGCCGACGGTCCTGCAGACTGCCAACATCGACATCACCGAGCCGGGGCAGCGCGCGCAACAGCGCCTCGCGCGTGCGCAGATCCTGCGCGATCTCGAGCCGGAGATGCGAGATCAAAAAAGCCTCGACGGTCCACTCGCGTCCGTTTTTCTGATGCCACGTCGTGCCGCGATACTGCAACTCGACGAGCGGCTGCAATGCAATCGGACAGTCGGCGCCGGAGCGGAGCTGCTGTCGCCATACGTTGGGGAGGTAGAAGATCGGCGTAACGTCGGAACCGAGCACTCCCGGCACCGTGCGGTCAACGATGCAGCGGAGCCAGATCGACGGACCAGTGCGCGTCTCGATGTCGTAAGCACCGAGCGTGAAAAGCGGCATCGTTACACGGAACTGCGGCATCAGACCGAGCCACTGGCGCTCCGGATCGGGCCAGAGGATCACAGCAGGACGCGCGACTCCGTCACTGCCGCGGCCAGCTGCGTCGAGCTGCCGCACGAGTGCCTGAAGCAGCGTATCGCCGGTCATTGTCGAGAACCCCTGCCTGCCATCATTGTTATTACCTGATCCATTACCCGATTGATCGAGTTGTTACCTGATTGTGCTGAGACGCCGCCATCGGGCACTCGGACCACGTCCAAGGCACTCCACGAGACCTTGTGCTCTCTGCGCCTTCAGGACATGCCGGATCATGTCGACGCTGACGCCGGGGCACTCCCGCTGGAGATCGGCAATGCTGAAGGGAGCGTCCGCGCGTTCGATGGCCGCAACCACGATCTCGCTCTTTTCACCACGGCGCGCCGCAGTCTCGCCGACTCGTGTCTCGAACTCCCGATACGCTTCCTTCAGAACGTAAAGCAGGTAGTTGATGTACGGCCACGGGTCGTGCACGCCCTCGTGCCAGCCTCGGGAGGACTCCTCCAGAGTCTCGTAGTAGCGCTCCTTATTCAGCTCGATGACTCTCTCGATGCTGACATACCGGCCGACTTCGACGCCGCTGTGGTAGCACTGAAGAAGCAGGAGGAGTCGCGAGACTCGCCCGTTGCCGTCGCGGAAGGGATGGACACAGAGGAAGTCGAGATTGAATGCCGCGAGCGCGACCAGCGGCGGAATGGGTTGCTGGATGACGTCCTGCCACAAGGTGATCAGCTCGCGCATCGCCTTCGGAGTCGAGCGCGCCGAAACCGTTTTGAACCGAAGGCGCGATCTCCCGTCCGGGAGTATCTCGACGATGTCGACGTCGTGGGACTTGTACTCACCCGCGTCTCCCGACCGACCGCGAGACATTCGATGCAGCTCGAGGATCGTTTTCTCGGAGATCTCGAGGCCTTCCGCCGAGCCATGGATGAGTCGCAGGGCGTCGCGGTAGCCTCGTACTTCTTCTTCATTTCGGTCGCGCAGGGCAGGCTTTCCGAGGACCACAGCCCGAACACGCGACGGATCGATCTCCACCCCTTCGATGCGGTTCGACGCGACGGCGCTCTCGATCATCGCGTGCTCGCGTAGCGCCTTCAGTCGCTGCGGCGCCTGACGTGTGAAGAGCTGCTGCCTGCCCTTCGCCTCGGCGAGGTCCGCCAGATACCACGCCGTTACCATCGGGATGTCGGCGAGATTCGTCACCAATCGACGCAGCGTCGTCATGGATTCACGCTTCGTCATTTCTGCCTTTGGATTGCTCGCGCGCTCTCCTTGAATGCGCGCGCATAGTGCAGATCGTTCCAGCGGTTGCCGTCGAACGTCGAGCCGCCCTTGAAGTCGACCGTCTGCTCGTCCCAGCCCCAGAACCAAGGGAAGTCTTCCTTTGCGCGGGTGGCCTCGTTTCCGCGATCCTTCTTCCATTTGATGTTCGGCGTCATGCGAAGAATGCAGGCGTTTTTTGCTTTCGCGTTATAGAGCCTCGCATTCATGAAGGGGCGGATGTTCATGCGGACACCGTCGGTGATGTCGGGATCCCATCCGATCGGCTGTTCGTGCAGCGGCTTCCAGCGAATGAAGAGATCGTAGGGCGGCTCTCCTTGGAGGATCTTCTCGAGCTCGCCCGCCAGATGCTCAGCGGCAGCAAGCTTGAGATCGGCCCCTTCAACCCCGCGCTTCTGATCTCCGCGCTGCCGCTCAATCCAGTCGCCCAGGTAGGAATAACGGAGTTTTTCGAGCGTCTTTCGCCCTTCGCCGTTCGGCGCCGCGAGCTTGTGATAGTTCACGAGCCCACTGAAGCCATCCCTCACCCCGTCCCAGATCTGCCAGACGAACGGACGCTGATGGAAGAGATCGCAGTGTTGAACGAAGAAGCCTTCGCGCAGCCACTCTTCGAGTGACCTGCCACCGTAATTTTCCCGCTCGAGCAATTCGTTGAGCTTTGCGGGCGACCATTCGGTGCCGTAAGCATCAGCGAGCAGCGCACGAAGACGATCGGCTGCGCCAGCTTCGCCCTTGGCCGGCGTAAGGCAGACTATTCCGTCCGGGTCGGCGTGTTTTTCTAAGCCATCTCCGACAAGCTCGGGGCAGTCGGGAAAACTTGTGCCGGTTTGCCTCGGCCAGCTGTAGGAGACAAGTCGAGCAATGGCAGTTTGGAGTGGAACATCACTACCATTCGGCCGGCCGTCAAAAAGCCACTGTGTCGGACTGCTCGAAAACGATGTGGGAAGCCCCGTGGGATTGTTTTTGTTAGCCAAATCTTGCCATCGGAATCGATCGAACGGCACTTTCACAAGTGTTGCGCTGGTTACGTTTACCTTCTGGTCAAGCCTCCGCACTGAATTGCGAAACTCGTCGGACTTGCAGAACTCCCATATGGCTGGAAGATCCTGAGGATCTTTAGGAACTACGTTTGCGATAGTTTGTTCAAACATTTCGCCGGTCGCGAGAGTTGTCGCAAGGTTTCCCATCAGGCGAACAGATACACCTCTCCTGCCCCATGCCGGCTTACCTTGAACTCGCGCTTTGGGGTTTTCGAAGTGAATTCTCCCGTTCTCCGGCCATACCATTACTAAGTGACGCCCTCCGTAGGTCTCGCATTCGAGAACCCCCGTTTGATATGGTCGAACAGACTCGGAAATCGATGGAAACTCCCAAACGCACAAGCAGAAGCGTTCGTTATCGCCCACATGCATTCCGACGTAGGATTCTGCGAAATCACGTAAGAGAGACCCTTTCGTTTGATCACCAATAACGATCCTTGCGTCGGGTCCGTTACGCAATTCAGCTTGGCTGCACACCACGAGATCAGCGGTCTTCTCTGAAACGAACTCGCCGCGAAGAAGTGCAGCCTTGTTCTCTTGATCTTTTTCGAACGATACGTCCAAACCACACATTCTTGCATCGCGGCTAGGCTCGCTGGATATGAGCACTACCAGTGCAGTAGTTGCTGCCCACCAGTTCATATCCCTGAATGCGTTCGCGCCCAGGCGCGCTGCCATTGGCCACTGATTTCTAGCAAGCAACGACTCGCGTTGAGCACGATATGTCCCCAGGAACAACCAGTTTTGTGGCGTGACCATAGCGGTCGCTCCTCCGGGGAGGCAGAACGCAAGAGACCGTTCGATGAAACAATTCGCAAGATCCGCCTTCGCCTCTGCGTGAATGCGTTCGCAATATGCCTTTAGTTCTTCGTTTTGCTTCCCCCGGCCCAGATAAGGCACGTTCGTCGCAACTAGCGTAAAGCTGCCACTCAACGTAGCCGCAGCCCCGACGATCCCCCTCGCCGTCACTGCCAGTTCCCCAACTCGCTCGTCTTTCTCCTCCAATTCAAGCACCGTCTGCAGGAGTGGACGGACCTTTTCAAAGTTGGCCGTGAAGAGGTCTCCGCCGACCCGACGAGTGTCGATTAGGCTGCCGAGAATGCGTGCCTGCGCGAACAGTTTGTAGAGTTGCCGCAGTGCTTCGCGCACTTGGTCATCATTCCCCGCAAGCGCGATCCACTCCTCCTCTTTCGCGTGAATGCCGAGGCCGGAGCATGAAAGGTTCATCGAAGGTATTGCACAGTGACCCACGCGCTTCCAAGCGGCCAATGCGACGTTGAATGCTGCGATCTGTGTGCAACGTGGATCGATCTCCAAGCCGAATATGTTCTTCTCGATGACCGCGAAAACCGCGTCCTGCTCGCTGAGCTGCTCCTCTGCAATGCGCAATGGCACTAGGCGCGCGAGCATCGCCACGATGAAGTGCCCCGAACCCATGCAAGGGTCCAGACACGTTACTTCCTTTGCCGCCTTCGGCCACCCGCCGAACGTTCCCGCGGCCGGTGTCCAGCGGCCTTCGTTTATGAAGAACCGGAGATAGCTCCAGGGCGCGCCCGGCAACGCGACGGCCGCACGCAACTCCTCCTCAGTCATTGCCGCGGCTGCGAGATCCGGATTTTCGGCAAGCTTCTTCCCCGCCCACCACGCGCCGAGGGTATTGTCGAGGAGGAAATCGACCATGTAGTCCTCGGTGAAGAGCTGCGTCACCGCCGGCAGCTCGTCCTCCCCGATCTTCACTCCCCTGGCGTTGACTTCGTCCTTCTTTTCCGCCTGCCAGAATTGATAAACCCAGCCGAGCGAGTCATCGGCGAGAAAGACCTCAGGCGGCAATGACTCAACGATCTCCTCCAGCTTGAGCTGCGCCTCAGGCGGCAGCGTCACTTCGAGCGCCGGGTCGCCGTTCCGGAAGATCTGCGGCAGCATCCGCTGGGCCCACCCAGCCGCGAGATCGATCCAATCGGCATTCTGCGGATGTGCCAATTCGCGTACTTCGTCGATTGATACTGCCATGCCCGATGTTGGCTCGATGAGAAGATCGTTCTCTGCCAGGAAACGCGCGAACAGCATCCGGTGCCAGTGCTCATACGCGATCTCACTAGAGAGATGCTCGATCGCCTGCGTGCCTTTCTGCGCGTCCAAGTTGTCGCCGAGCTGTCGCCCGTGCCGGCGCAAACGGTTGCGCAGCACACGCTCCTCCGGCTTCATGCTCGGCCATGGCTCGTGATGTGCCACCGCAAACCCTTCGAGCGCCTTACGAGCGCCCTCATCGGCGACTCGTCGTCCCTTCCTCACCGCGTTCTCGAGCTGTTTTCTCAGATGCCTCGGCAGTGACGCCATGCATGGTTCTCCATCAGGGTATCGACTAGACCAGAACCGGCCCATCCTCAATTGCCTCGAGGAGAGCAGTCCTCTGCTGGTCGATCCAGGTATCGACGTCCTTTCGCGTGTGAAGCGTCGCACTCGTCAGACTGACTCGTCGGACCTTCGGTTCGAGCAGTCTTGCGGCTCGCTCGATCGCGTTCTGGACGCGCGAGCTGAGTGCATGCACGTCGGCCTCGCGCGCGGAGAGCGAGCGTCGATCGAGAGAGGCGAGCAGCGCATCGGTCGACGAGACGTCGAGCGGCTCCGGAGGTGCCAGCTGAACACCGGCGAAAATCTCCCGACGCTGCGCCTCGGTGAGCTTTTTCCACACGTCCGTGGCCGCCAGTGATGCCGTCTTGTCGTCGTGCGCGCGCTGCTGCTCGGCCTGGAGTGAGAGGAGTTTCGCTCGGAGCAGGTCGCACAACGCTTTGAGCTGCGGTGAAACCGGATCGTGAGGCTGCAGCAGCAGACGACCGGCGAGGATCGCCTCGATTTCCTCCATTATCGGTGTTGCATCAGGAAGGTCGCACGCATGCGCGGCAAGCCGGCCGAGAACCTTCCAGCCGGGAAGCCTCGTCGCGATCAGCTCTGCGCTGGCTTTCCATTGCGGAACGTTGGTCTCCAGTTCGGCTGCCGCGTTCGCGACGGCAAGAAGCTGCTGCGTACCGGTGGCAGCACCAATCTCGTCGAAGCGCAGCCAAACGGGCGGAGGTGGCATCGGCGGCTCTCCACCGGCGGCCGCGATCGTAATCTGGAGCGCGTGGACGAACTCAGGCCCACGCGCCTGCTCCTCGCCCGATTTGCACGCCACTCCGACAAGCGCAAATGCCTTTCGCACAGCGAGCTTCTGTAGCACGGTCAGCGTCGTCTTCTCGACCCGGAACTCCGCCTTCGCGATCTTGTTCTGATCGAGCTGTCCGGGGCGAAGAACGACACCGTTGAGCCTGACCGACAGATGCTCGTGGCGGTGCAGAGCAAGCAGCGCCGCGTCGATCGCATCCTGCGGCCAGCCGAACGGGCTGCTCTTCAGTTGTTTGCGCACTTCGGTTCCGCTCGACCCCGCGCCGATCGCGATCAAGACCTGCTGAGACACGGCGTGCTGTTCGACTGGCCCGGTGTAGCCGAGAGGCTGGAAGGGATGTTCGGCACCATCGCGGGCCCGCTTCACCGCAGCTTCCCAGTTGGAGGTCGATCCGTCGGCATCCTTGAAACGCGGAAAGAGGCGAATCAACGAAGCCATCGCGGCCTCGCGCAGTTTTGCCTCAAGCGTCAGGTCATGCAGCTCGTTGCCTCCGCCTTGAAATACCTTCGCGCTGGCGACAATCTCCGTGATGAGTTTGTCCCGCTGCGCCTTGGATTGCGCACGCCGCGCCTCCATGCTCTGCCGCGCCTCGGCGGCAGCGGTGCCGCTGCCGATGTTCCCTTTTGCATCGATGGTCTGGGAGGCAGCTTCCGTTTCGATGATGGCGCGATTGAGAGGCTCGGCGGATTTGTTCGGAATGAACGTGATGATCAACGCACTGTCGGAGCCCGCCGCGCGTGCCGCGTCGCGCACGTTCTTCTCCGAGTCCGACCATCCGTCGCGCGCCCAAAGAACCAGATGATCCTCGCCAGCGGGCATAGACTGGTCGCGTCGCACGGAAAGCGAGCGTCCGATTTTTGCCATTCCCTGCTTGATCGCGAGCTGCCGCACCACTCGTTCCAGCTCGGCGTACAGCAATTCGTCGCGTTTGATCTGCAGCTCGCCCCGGGTGCTATCGCGAAACTTCGCCTGGCGGGAGAGAAACTCGCGATTCCATTCGGCACCCTCCTTCGTCTGAAGGCGCACCTCGCCATCCGGCATCTGCATGAGCGTCGCATCCTTCACGAGCTCTTCGATGCGGGTTGCGATACGCGCGCGCAGTTTGCCGTTCTCGGCGCGTATATCGTCAACGAGCAGGTCGGCGATGTGATCCGCCTTCGCGCGAACGCCGATATCGGCTCCCACTTCGCGAGGCAGCTTGCCAATCAGGAATACGAGGCCGCAAATCCTGCGCGCGAGCACGCCTTCTTCCGTGCCGTCCTTCGACAGATCGATGATCCGTTCGTTGATCGTCCGATCGAGCACCTGCGTTTCGACCATGTTCGGAGCGAGTGACTCGTACAATTCGTCGCCTGGAATCACGGCGCCGAGTGGTCGATCCGACAACTTCGCTACGGAGTCGTGCAGGATGCGAAGCTGCGACCGGAGCTGACTTTGCGTACCGGCGGCGTCGACAACGCGGAAGCATTGCTCCCAGAATCGCCGGCGGACCGGCAGGAGCGGGTAGTCGTCGACGATCGTGACACGGTCGGCTGAGACCTCCCCTATCGAGGTGCTCTGAAGTTGCCGTGAGACTTCCCCGGAATGCTTCTCGATGACGTCCTTGATGCTCCCAATGGCGGTTGGTTTCTTGCGAAGCAGAACCTTTCGAGTCACCGTCTCGACATCGGTGTCCGACAGCGAGATCATGATGCTGAAGCGGTCCGCCAGCTTGCCGAGATTCGATGTCTGGCCGCTGAGCGCACTCTGTCCGGCCGCAACAATCATCACCTTGCTGTCGAACTGTTTCGAGAGTGCCTCGGCCACTTCGGTGATCACGGTCGAACGATCGTGAGAGTCGCCGATGTACTGTTGGACCTCGTCCAGCACGATGAGCGTGCAGGGCATCCGCTTGTTGCGTGACCGGAAGAAGAGCGCCTGCTTCGCGAGACGCACGAATTCATCAGTGGAGAGATCGCCCGAGAGCGGCGAAAACTGCGCTTTCAGAATCTCGCGCGCCTGCGCTTCGGACGAAGCGAACTGCGGATCGGCCTCCAGGATCGCGCGCTGCAGTTCCTTGCTTGCGTAAAGATTGAGCAGTACCGATTCGAATGACCGGCCGTTCCGTTCAACGCTCGCGCGGACCTTTTCGAACAATCCCTCTTCGTGCAGCCACAGCGCGCATCGCGCGGCGACGGCGGAAGATGGCAGTCCTGCACCACGCAGAATGATCGACAGGACGGCGACGCGCACATGATCCGACCCGCCCAGGAGTGTTCCCGCGGCGGCGAAAAGTCCGCCTTCGCGCTTGCCGGCAGTATCGAGCTCGAGGAACAGCGCTCGCAGCTCGGAAGGAATCTCGGGAGGAAGTGAGCGAGCAGTCGATCCATCCGAGAACTCCGTGTTCTGCCAGAGGTGCGCGAGCATCTTTAGAAGATGGGACTTACCGCTTCCGAAGAATCCGCTGACCCAGGCGCCCTTCTGGCTCGTCTTATTGAGATCGCTCAGATACGAGGAGATGATGCGATGCATTCCATCGGCGTATTGACCTTCGCAGACGAACGTACTGAGCTCCCCCTGGAGCTCCTCGCTTACCCGTTCGCCGCCGTCTTCGGTGAGACGCGCCTGCCCGTTGTTGATCAGCCGGTGCTTCGCCGGATCGCGCTGAAGGATGTCGCCAACGTTCATTCGTCTTCCCCCCCGTCCAGAAGAATGGGCACAGCCATGTAGTTGAAGCCATCAGCAGCGTCGAGAAGCCTATATTTGTTGTTCTCGAATTGACCTGGATAGAAGACGAGAAGCCGGCCCTGGATTTCAGACTCGACGAGCCGCAACACCGCCGACACTCGCGCCAGACCGAATAGTGACCCGGCTCCAAGGAGCGCGACGACAGAGTTTTCACCGCAAGCGCGCAGTGTGGATCGGATCTCTTCGGCAACGACCGCGGGGAACTCAGCCTCCAGACGAAGCGCGAGGTCCTCGGGATATGCGAAATACGATTCTGCGTACTCATCTGCACCAAGCCAGCGCGCGAACGCCGCCGCGACATCGACTTCGCACCATTCGTGGTTCGCATCGCGGGCCGCTTCTTCGAAAAGGCCTTTCCGCTCGCGCAGCGTGCGCTCCAGCTCTTTGTCGTACACGATCATGATCATGCGCTGCGAGCCAGCGATCGTTCGCTGCCACCGCGTCGCGATGTGTCGTCTGAACTTCTCCGCGAGCGCTTCGATCCGGCCCATGTGCTATTCCACGTTTCCTGAGGGATCGAGGCGGCGAAAAGAAATTTCGACGACGCGGTCAGCGATGCGGATGTCGAGCAGACCGATGCGCTTCGCCGCGAGTGCGAGCTCCGTCGTCTGAGTCACGCTGGAATCGAGAACTCGCGTCCATGGAGAGTCGAGCAGTTCTTCCCCTCGAAAGCCGGAGATCCAGCCAAGATACAAAGCAAATGCAATTGCACCGGGCGTCGGTGTAACCCGAGCGCGACGCTTGAACGTTCTTCCCTCGAGGTGTCCCGACTGAGCCCACGAGCTGGAGACGTTGCGCACGACCTTTTCGAGCGTGGCCTCGCTGAGCCGGCCTTGTACCGCTTGGCGGATGGACTCCTTCACCGGGTCCTTGCGGTACTCCTCGCCCGGTCGAAGGTGCATGACGGCAGGTGCGCTGGCGGCAAGAAGAGGGTCACGCGCAATCGCGACGAGAAGCGCCAGTAGCGGACGTGCTTTCTCATTTGCAAACCAGAGGCGACGCAGTAGCCTAAAAAGCGGGATAGCCGCGTCCAGACTGTAGAGCTCTCCTAGTCGCTGATTGCTGAGCCGCCGCGTCGAGGCCGTTGGCTTGTCGAGGCAGTTGCCATCGATGACCGCGGATGCGTAGTCGGCGCGAGTGGCGGAGGCAGAAGCAGATGCCAGCACCGCGCTCAGCTCGGCCAGCATCATTGTTCTACTCGTGTGCGTGCCCTTGTCGCCGAGACGGAAGCCGACTGCTGTCAGCGCCGAAGGAGCGACGCGAGAAGTAATGAAAGTACTCATGTCCGAAGGGCACGGTACTCCCGTCACAACCAACCGTCAACATCGACATATTTTCGCCGGCAAGTTTGCCGGCAAGCGCATCATTCAATACAAATACTTTAGAAACAACAGTTAACGGCGTCATCCGTTTTGCTGACAACGCAAAAAACAAGCACGGAGGGTTATAAGCGTCACGGCTCGGCCAGCTATCTCACCGACGTAGGCCTCGCAATCGGGTCACGGCGATGGCGAGGCGTTGCAGTGGCCGGAGTAACCCGCGCGTAGCAGCTGACGCGCCTTCGGCGCGCAGCTGAACGGCAGAGGAAAGGTTCGACGCTGGGCGTTCAGCCGCACGCCGTAGGCGCGTCAGCTGCTACGCGCACGTTCTACGTGCCGCAGCCGGGCGGCAATGACTCCTCCGATGAATCCGAAGAAGTGGCCGCTCCAGGAGATGCCGTAGGCTGGAATGATGGACCGGATCATCGCGGCGCCATAAGCCACTGCCACGACGAGCGTGATCACGGCGGAAGACAAGCGCTGGTCGAAGACCGTCCGGACGAGCAGGTATCCGAATAAGCCGAAGACGATGCCGCTGGCGCCGATGTGCTGCGCGTTCCCGGCGCCGAATGCCCAGGTGCCGGCGCCCGCGATCACCACGCATGTGAGGACGACGAACACGAACTCGGGGACGCCGCGCAGCAGGACCAGACCGCCAAGGATGAGAAATGGGATGGTATTGGCGATGAGGTGCTGAAAGCTGCCATGGATCCACGGCGCTGCCGGGATGGCCTCGAGGCCGGACAGGGTTCGCGGAACGATTCCGTGTCCGAGGACGGAGCCCGCGCCGGGAACGAGGACGTCGAGCACATGGACAATCCACATGGCTCCCACGACGGTGCCGAGGGTTCCTGCACGCATCTGCGGCGTATCCGGCACCGTGGTCATCGTCTGCCGAAGCCGCTGATCAATCCCATTCCGCCAGCCACTTTTTGATCTCTGCCTCTGGAAACGTCATCCGGTCTCCTGTCCCCGCTTGCAAGTTTATGCCTTCGAGCAGGTCGCGCAGCCAGGCCACGGAATCGACGTTGATGGCGCGCCGTGTCCGAGTACACGGAGTGGAGCGCTTCCAATCGGGCCAGGCTCACTTGCAATCGCGCTGGTTTCACTTGCAACCGGCGTGTTTTCATTTGCAACGGGCCTGTTTTCGTTTGCAACCGGCCTGTTTTCGTTTGCAACCGGCCGTTTTCGTTTGCAACCGGCCTGTTTTCATTTGCAACCGGCCTGTTTTCGTTTGCAACCGGCCTGTTTTCGTTTGCAACGGGCCTGTTTTCGTTTGCAACCGGCCTGTTTTCATTTGCAACCGGCCTGTTTTCGTTTGCAACAGGCCTGTTTTCATTTGCAACGGGGCCTGTTTTCGTTTGCAACGGGCCTGTTTTGGTTCGCAACCGCGCTGTTTTCGTTCGCACTTGCACCGAGCTGGTTTCATTCGCTCGGGAAGCGAATTCACCTCGTTCCCATCGGGGTTTCCAGAGTCTCACACCTCCAGACGCCGTGCGGAGCGCGTGGAAATAACATGTTTCACATGCGATGTACTTGACACAGCAACCATGCGGACCTATATTCGTGATCGGTCCGGTCCGGCGCTCATGGCTGCTGCAGCAACCATTCGCCGGTATGCCCGCCCGGGCGTGGACGCCGGCACCGTGAAGGTCTGTGGGCCCAACCAGCAGCCGCAATTTGAGCCGCTGCCGTTGATCCCCTCCTCGCGCTCACCGCTTGCCCCGCCACAGCTTCATCGACAGAAAGGAGTTTGCCTATGACCGTCCTTTGACCCGTCGCATTTCTCATTCACAAGAATTTCGACAATGACAATAAGAAAAGGAGATTGAGTATGAGTAACGTACAACTGGAACCGGCCCAGGCGCCGGCAACCAATCGATTCACCCCCGATGCACAGGAGCGCATGGCGCGTCTTCGCGCGATGGCCGCGGAGTTTCCCGACGCGGCGGAGCCGCAGACGCTGACGCCGAGTGACATCCGGCTCGCCCGCTACACGTC